>OGRG01001815.1_pt1 | contig 13684 bp, 10 predicted proteins | sample 1553501 | NCBI WGS metagenome assembly OGRG01 (sample SAMEA2580018, study PRJEB22360) | human gut metagenome | biome: human gut; feature: human-associated habitat; material: faeces | place: Denmark | collected 2008/2010 | reverse complement strand
CATTTCTTTTTCCCTTTCCTTTTTCTTTATAGATATGACTTTCCAGATTGGCAGAAAAGCCGGCACATACCATGCCAGCTTTTCTATTTATACATTTTCTTATGTGTTTTCAGCATGTTTAGTATGCTTATACATTGAAACGGAACAGCATGATGTCTCCGTCTTTTACCACATAGTCTTTTCCCTCCAGACGGATCAGACCCTTTTCTTTGGCTGCTGTGTGACTTCCGCATGCGATCAGATCATCATAAGATACAACCTCTGCACGGATGAATCCTCTTTCAAAGTCAGAATGGATCTTTCCGGCTGCCTGAGGTGCCTTTGTTCCTTCTGTGATCGTCCATGCACGGACTTCCGGCTCACCTGCTGTCAGGTAACTGATAAGTCCAAGCAGTTTATAGCTTGCTTTGATCAGTTTTTCCAGACCAGACTCTTTTAATCCAAGATCTTCCAGGAACATCTTCTTCTCATCATCATCCAGTTCTGAAATCTCTGCTTCGATCTCTGCACATACAACGAATACTTCACTCTGCTCTCCCTTGGCATACTCACGAACAGCCTGTACCCCTTCGTTATTAGCCGCATCATCTGCCAGATCGTCTTCAGATACATTTGCTGCATAGATCACTGGTTTGTAAGTCAGAAGGTTGTAGCTTTCCAGCCATGCCTGTTCTTCCTCGTCATCTACTTCTTCGAATGTCTTTGCAAGCTTTCCGTCTTCGAGATGTGCTTTAACCTTATTCAGAAGTCCGAGTTCTTTTGCTGCTGATTTATCATTTCTTGCGACTTTGGAAACTTTGGAAATTCTTCTTTCCAGGATTTCAAGATCAGAGAAGATCAGCTCTAAGTTAATTGTCTCGATATCACGAAGTGGATTAATGCTTCCGTCTACGTGTACGATATTGCTGTTCTCAAAGCATCTTACTACATGTACGATTGCATCTACTTCACGGATATTGGCAAGGAACTGGTTTCCAAGTCCTTCTCCTTTTGAAGCACCTTTTACGAGTCCAGCGATATCAACGAATTCAATTGCTGCCGGGATGATTTTTTTTGTGTGATACATCTCTCCCAGTACATTTAATCTTTCATCCGGTACAGTTACAACTCCTACGTTCGGGTCGATGGTACAGAACGGGTAGTTAGCTGATTCTGCTCCGGCCTTTGTAAGTGAGTTAAACAGTGTACTCTTTCCTACGTTTGGTAATCCTACGATTCCTAATTTCATTTTTCTATTTCCTCCTGTGAATCTATCTGTTTTCTCTTTTTGGCACTCTATGTCTGATAGTCTTGCCGGTAATCATTCTCATTCCGGCACTCTTATATCACAATAAAAAAGTCTTAACACAGTATTTTGTATTATACCATGCTAGGACTTTTTTGTGAATAATTTTGCTTTAAATTCTATTATGAAAATTTTATCTGTCTTTTGTCTCCATCAGGATTACAATCCCTTTCATGAAGCTGATCGTAACTTCATCTTCCTGAAACTGATTGCTTACACACAGACTGTCATAAGGAATCAGGGTATGATTATCAAGCGGATACTTTGCCCCCTTAATACTAAATCCATATACCTCTTCCCCCAACGGGAACACTGAAAAATACGGCCCATATGTTTCACCTTTCTTCAGGTGTGTCTCCCCGCCTCCGATCAGACGGATCTTATTCTGCGTATCCATAATAACGGCATCAATCCCTGCTTTAAATGGAATTGCAAGGCTCTGTACATTAGCCCAGAGATGATCAATTCGCCCTCCGGTCGCTCCAAGGATCAGGATTTCCTTAGCCCCTAGTGTCATCGCAAGTCTTATTGCAATCTCTGTATCCGATGCATCTTTTACCGGATTAAATTCACGAATAGGAACATTCGTCTCATTGCGGTAATAATCACCGATTTCTTTTTTTACACTGTCGAAATCGCCAACAATATAATTCGGCAGTATCTGATGTCTGCAAAGGAACTCCATACCTCTGTCCACACCGATGACATACTGATTCTCTTCTTTTTCAAGAATCGATAATACAAATTCTTCATTCAGTTCCCCACCACTGATGATGATAATCCTCTTACTCATAACTCTTTAGTATCTCCATAAATTTTGCAGTATTTTCTCCGGCATCCCCTCTGAATACAGCGGAGCCGGCAACAATCACATTCGCTCCTGCATCCAGTACTTCTCTTACATTCTCTACATAGACGCCGCCATCTGCCTGAATATCCGTCTCCAGATTTTTTTCATTTAACATCGCACGAATCGCACGAATCTTGTCCAATGACTCTGGAATGAATTTCTGTCCTCCGAATCCAGGATGAACACACATCACCAGAATCATATCCACTTCTTCAAGATACGGTACAACTTCCTTCACATCCGTCTCCGGATTAATAGAAAGTCCTACTTTCATTCCGCATTCGCGGATCTTATTCAGCGTAGCTTTTACATCCTCACAGGCTTCTACATGTACAGTTACAGAATCAGCTCCTGCTTTCTGAAATGCTTCCACATAACGGATTGGCTCCTGAACCATCAGATGTGCATCCATGAATTGCTCTGTAGCATCATGAATCGATGCCATAACCGGCATACCGAATGAAATGCTTGGTACAAACATTCCATCCATGACATCAAAATGAATATATTCCGCTCCATTATCCTCAGTCTTTTTCATTTCCTGACCCAAAACTTTGAAATCCGCCGCCAGTATTGACGGTGCTAATACATAGTTTATCATCAGTACCTCCTCTTATTCTTCAATTCCTCATACATTTCTATATAATTCTGATAACGGATCTTATGAATCTTTCCTTCTTCCAAAGCTTCTTTTACTGCGCATCCCGGCTCATGCACATGATCACATCCATTAAACCGACACATTCCTTCATATTCCCGGAATTCCGGGAATAAATATTTCAATTCTTCTTTTTCATAATCATTGACGTACAATGAGCTAAATCCGGGTGTATCCATGATATAAGAATCCTCATCGATCGCGAATAGTTCCGAATGTCGTGTCGTATGTTTGCCACGCTCAATCTTTGTGCTGATCGCACCGGTCTCCATCTCGGCGTCCGGCTGCAGAATATTGATGATCGAAGATTTTCCTACCCCTGACGGCCCTGCAATTGCCGTCGTCTTTCCTTTTAGCAATTCACGTATTTTTTCAATTCCCCGTTCTTCTTTTGCACTTACGAATACCATTGGATAGCCACATGTTTCGTAGATTTCTTCCAGTTCTTTTATCTGAGGATCTGTTGCAATATCTTCTTTATTAAAGCATAAAACCACCGGAATTTCTTTGCTTTCCATCATGACCAGAAATCTGTCCAATAGATTAAAATGCGGATTCGGTTTTGTGATTGCAAAAACCACCAATGCCTGATCGATGTTTGCCACTGCCGGACGTATCAATTCATTCTGACGAGGCAAGATTTTTACGATATTGCCTTTCTTCTCGGATTCATCCAGAACCTCTATCTCTACATTATCTCCGACCAGAGGTTTTATCTTTTCTTTACGAAATACCCCTTTTGCTTTACATTCATAAACACCGAATTCTACTACATGAACGTAGTAGAATCCGGCAATTCCTTTTATAATTTTTCCCTGCATATCTTTTTACTGATTACCACCGTTATTTCCATCACCGGAATTCTGGCCGTTATTTCCTGAATTTCCGGAATTGTCACCATTATTTCCAGTGTTATTACTATCTTGTGATTTTGATCCAAGACTGATCACATAACTGATTGTTCCTCCTTTGGAAACTGTTCCTGAAGAAGGAGTCATGGAAATAATACATCCTTTTGCATAACTGTCACTGTATTGTGAATCAGATATATTGGTATAAAGTCCTTTTGACGATGCCCAGCTCTTCAGTGCTGATTCCTGTTGACCGACAAAACTCTGTACTTCTATCTTTTCCTCCGGTTTCGGTCCGTTACTTACGGTAATAGAAATACTCGTTCCTGCAGAAGCCTTTGTTCCAGGTTCTACTGTCTGACTGATGACCATTCCTTTTTCTACACTGTCGCTGTAATCATAAGTTACAGTTCCTACATTAAATCCGTAACTCTTGATTGTACTCTGTGCAGTTGCATCTGCCATACCTCTTACATCCGGCACTGTCTTCTTATTGCTTCCCTGACTTACCAGCATCGTAACCGTCGAACCTTTCTCAGCTTTTGTACCGGCTTCCGGTGTTGTACTGATTACTTTTCCACTTTCAACACTGTCATCATACTGGAAACTTGAAGTTACTTTAAATCCTGCCTCCTCAAGATCATTCTGTGCCTCTGTCTCACTCATACCACTGACATCCGGTATTGCCTTTTTGCTTCCAACTAGTCCTGAACTTACAACTACTTCAATCTTGGTATGTTTTGATACCTTTTCTCCGGCTTCCGGTGTCTGTTTTGAGATCTTTCCTGCCTTATACTTCTTAGACTCTTTTCTTGTCACAACCTGAATTCCGAGTCCTTTTTTATTCAGCAGTGCCTTTGCATTCTCTTCAGACATACCACGGACATCCGGTACTGTGACCTTGCCCGATTTATCTTCCTCGTCCTGAGTTGTAATTCCACCAAATGATTTGAATACGCCTGCCGCCTTACCAACAGTAAATACAAGGATCAGCACGATGATCGCCACAACTACGATTGTAAGTATCTTCATGATCTTATGCATATGCGGATTGACTTCATCTGCCCCTCTGCCACTTTCATAATTCTCATAATCTTCGTCGTTGTCATCATTTCCATACATGGTGTCTGTATCATACTCATCTGTATCATACTCTTCATCATCGTTTCCATTCCGGATATCATCCAGATCTTTGTCTGTCATGATAACGGTATCTGTCATACCACCGATTGGAGGGATCACTACAAAATCCCCATCCGGATCGACCAGTGAATGCTTCAGATCCTGAATCAGAGCCCCTGTACTTTCATATCTTCTCTCTGAACTTTTCTGCGTACATTTCAGAATGATCTGCTCCAGACTGTACGGAATATCCGGTACAAGTTCTGACGGCGGTGTAATCTCCTGCTGCAGATGCTTCATTGCAACTTCTACCGTTGTCTCCCCGTCAAATGGAACCTGACCGGTTACCATTTCGAATAAAGTTATACCAATTGAATAGATATCACTTCTCTGATCACTGAATCCGCCTCTTGCCTGCTCCGGCGACGTATAATGAACCGATCCCATCGCATTCGTACTTACCGTATTGGACGTTATGGCCTTCGCAATTCCAAAATCCGTAACTTTTACCTTTCCGTCCTTGGAAATAATAATATTCTGTGGTTTGATATCGCGATGGATAATTCCCGATGCATGTGCTGCGCCGATACCGCTGCACATCTGAATCGCAATACTGATCGTCTCTTTATGAGAAAGTCTTCCCTTTCTCTCTATATATTCTTTTAATGTAATTCCTTCTACGAGTTCCATAACCATATAGTTAAGGCCACGGTCCTCCCCTACATCATATACATTTACAATATTCGGATGTATCAGTCCGGCTGCTGCCTGTGCCTCCGAACGAAATTTTCTTACGAAATTTTCATCCTCTTTATACTGTTTCTTTAATACCTTAATCGCTACATATCGGTTCAGCATCTGATCCCGGCCTTTATAGACATCTGCCATTCCGCCGGCACCGATCTTACTAAGTACAGCATATCTCTTGCCTAGTACGATTCCATCTTTTACCATACACTCACCTCATCAGCAAGTGGCTCTGCTACGATAACCCCTATATTATCTCTCCCGCCATTGCTATTTGCTTTTTCTATCAACATCTGAACAGCTTCCACTACGTCTCTGGAACCTTTGACAATATTGAACATGTCTTCATCCTCTACCATATTACTGAGGCCATCTGTACACATCAATATCATATCACCCTTTTTCAGACGATATTCATAAATGTCCGGTTCCACATCTTCTTTTACACCAATTGCCCGTGTAATGATGTTCTTATCCGGATGGTTTCTTGCTTCTTCTGCTTTGATTCCACCAAGTCTTACCATCTCTTCTACCAGCGAGTGATCTTTGGAAAGCTGACGGATCTTATCGTTGATCAGGTAAAGTCTACTGTCTCCCACATTGGCAAAGTACAATGTATTGCCAACAACAGTTGCCGCTACCAGTGTCGTTCCCATACCTTCCAGTTTTATATCTCTTGAAGCTGCCTCGATTAATTTATGATTTGCAATACTGACTACGCTCCTTAGAATCTCCTCGGGTTTATCCATCGGTGTCTTCTTCAGTTCATCTTTTAATACATTTACCGTATAACTGGACGCGAAATCTCCCGCCTTATGTCCGCCCATTCCGTCGGCGACCGTAAGGAGATTTGGAAATGGTCCAATCGGTCTGTCTGTCACATATACATAGTCCTGATTGACCTCACGTCTTCTTCCTACATCAGTCATTGCATAAATTTTCATCTGTCTCTCCCTCGCTTTTGGCTGCGTGTCTGCGACGCAGCTGTCCACAGGCTCCGTCAATATCAGAGCCTCTTTCCCTTCTTATAGTAACATTAATTCCGTTTTTTTCAAGTTTATTTTTAAATTCCAGGGCATTTTTGCGGTCCGGCTTTTTAAAATCTCTTTCCTTGATCGGGTTCACCGGAATCAGATTAAGATGACAATTTCGCCCTTTTAAAATCGTCGTAAGTTCCCGGATATCGTCCAGCTGGTCATTCACTCCGGCTACCAGACTGTACTCGAAAGTAATCCTTCTTCCTGTCTTGTCAAAATAATAATCGCAGGCATCCAGTACTTCCGACAGATCGTATTTATTCGCTACCGGCATCAGTTTCTTACGTTTTTCCTGACTGGAACCGTGAAGTGAAAGTGCCAGTGTGATCTGAAGTCCTTCCTCCGCAAGCCGTCTCATATTCGGAACGATTCCACAGGTAGACGCCGTAATATTTCTCTGACTGATATTCAGTCCGTGCTCATCACTCAACATATGGATAAACTTTACAAAATTATCATAATTATCGAGCGGTTCTCCGGTTCCCATCACAACAACATTCGAAACACGTTCTCCGGTAATCTTCTGGATGTGATAGATCTGCCTTAACATCTCAGACGGCTCCAGGCTTCTTACCAGTCCACCGATCGTCGAAGCACAGAATCTGCACCCCATACGGCAGCCCGCCTGTGAAGAGATACATACGGAATTGCCGTAATTATATTTCATCAGAACGCTTTCTACCATATTACCGTCTTCCAGTTCGAATAAGAACTTCTCCGTCGGGTCTACTTTTGATATCTGATGATCGATCATCTTCACTTTGCGGATCTCATAATTTTTTTTCAGTTTCTCACGTAAGGCTTTTGACAGATTCGTCATTTCATCAAAATCATCTGCCAGCTTTACATGAAGCCATTCATAGATCTGTTTGCTCCGGAATGCCTTCTCTCCGATTACAAGCATCTCTTCTTTTAATTCATCATAATTATAGGAACATATATCTTTCTTACTCATGGTTCACCCTTTTTATTATTGCTATGTAGAATCCATCTCCTGCATCTTTACCCGGAATCATCTGTTTGTCTTTCACCAGTTCAAATTCCGGATATTCTTTCAGGAACCATTCTACATTCCCCTCATTCTCTTCTCTGTGTATGGTACAGGTACTATACAGAAGCTTCCCGTCCGGTTTTACATAATCCTTTACCACCGACAGGATCTTCCTCTGTAATTCCACCAAGTCAGCTTCCGTCTTTTCATTCATCTTATAACGCAGATCCGGTTTCTTTCCAAGTACACCAAGTCCGGAACACGGAAGATCTGCGATTACAATATCCGCACTCTTTTTCTTATCCGGATCATACACGGTTGCATCCTGGCATACTGCCTCAATATTGGTAAGGCCGCTTCTTTCGATGTTGTCCCGGAGCAGATCGACTTTATATTCAGTCAAATCTCTTGCTTCCACATGGCCGGTTCCGTTCAGAAGTTCTGCGATATGTATGGATTTTCCACCCGGTGCGGCACACACATCCAGTACCTGGTCTCCTTCTTTCACTTCCGACCATAATGCTACCTGCATAGAACTTAAATCCTGCACCTGATAAAGTCCTTCGCAGAAGCTTGGAAGTGCGGACAGGTGATCATATCCTGACAGATATAATGCACACGGAATCTCCGGCACTTCACCAACCGTTACACCTTCTTTTTTCAGGATTCCGACCAGATCTTCTTTTTTGATCTTATGTTCATTAAACCGGACTGTTAATGGCTTTTCTTCCAGGAATGCACTTCCGATTGTCTTTACTGTCTCTTCGTCGTATACGTTCAGCCATTGTTTGACCAGCCATTCCGGCAACGAATACTTCACGGAAAGGTAAGACACCTTATCCTTCTCATCCGGATAGTTAATCTTGTCAAGATTCCTGCTGATATTGCGAAGCACTCCGTTGACGAATCCTTTCAGATTCACGAATCCCCTTTTGCCTGCAAGCTTCACCGCTTCATTACAGATTGCCGAATCCGGTACGCTGTCCATATATTTCATCTGATACACCGAACTTCTTAAGATCGTTCGTATCAACGGTTTCATCTTATTTACTTTTACCTTTGAAAACAGATTAATGATATAGTCGATCTCAATCATGCGTTCCAGGGTTCCATTTACCACTCTTGTGATAAATGCACGTTCTCGTTTGTCCAGATACTGATATTTATCCAGAACATTCTTTATAACAATATGGCTGTACTCACCGTCTCTCGTGATCTGAAGCAGCATGTCCAGCACTAATTCTCTTTCATTTACAGACGCCTGCATACGTCCCCTCCTCTTCCCATAGATATACAATCAGGGAAGCGGTTTATATCCCCTTCCCTTTCGTTAATTAATCGTTTCTTCGATTTCCAGTCAGAAGCAGTATACGCAGAAGCTGCAGAATTGCAGATGCTGCTCCGGCTACATAAGTAAGCGCTGCCGCTGTCAGCACCTTTCTGGTATCTCTGACTTCATCCTCATACAACATGCCTGTATTACCAAGGATCTTTAATGCTCTGTGCGACGCATCAAATTCCACCGGTAATGTCACAATCTGGAATAACACTGCAAGTGAAAATGCAAGGATTCCAAGATTGATGAACAGTGAAGAGGTCGTACTGCTGTTGAAGAAAAATCCAAGGATAATTAACGGCCACGCGATCGAACTTCCGAAATTCGCCACCGGCACCAGGCTGCTTCTTAACTTCAGCGGCACATATCCCGTCGCATGCTGTACTGCATGCCCGCATTCATGCGCTGCTACGCCAAGTGCTGCTACTGATGTAGAATTATACGTTGCATCCGAAAGTCTCAGCGTCTTTGTTCTTGGATCATAATGGTCAGTGAGATTGCCGGAAATATGCTCGATCCGCACATCATACAGTCCTTCCCTGTGAAGGATCTGCTCTGCAGCATCTCTTCCTGTCATACCGGAATGATTCCTTACTCTGGAATATCTGCTGAATGTGGAATTCATCTTCGCAGATGCGATCAGGCAGATCACGACACCAATCAGCACTAATATATACGTTGGATCAAAATACATTGGATAATACATAATTATCAGCCTCCTTGCTCTCTATGACCTGCATTATATATGAAAATTTCCCCAAATAGCAGGTTTTCATACATTTTTAACAATTCTTAATCATTTGTGAAGAAAGTTCACATCCTGTTTCGATCTGATAACCTCGTAAGAAAGCGTCCGCTTCCATTCTCTTCTTTCCAGGGATCTGAAGTACCAGTACTTTCAGAAGTCCGTCTCCTGTCTGTACAGAAAATCCGTCTTTTTCCACTTTCACGATTGTTCCCGGGGTTGCATCGGTATTCTCATCCAGAACTTTTGCTTCCCAGATTTTCATGACTTTACCATTCCAGTCTGTGTAAGCACTCGGCCATGGATTCAGACCCCGGATCAGACATTCGATTGCCTTCGCAGACTTGCTCCAATCGATATCTCCGAGCTTTTTGTCCAGCATTTTCGCATATGCTGTCGGGCTTTCTCCCTGTGTTTCCCACGTTGCGGTCTTATCTTCCAGTGCCTTTAATGTCTCAACACAGAGCTTTGCACCTGCTTTGGCAAGCTTGTCATGAAGGCTTCCGCCTGTCTCATCTTCTGCCAGTGGCACTTCTGTCTTCATGATCATATCTCCCGTATCCAGGCCTTCATTCATCTGCATCGTCGTTACACCGGACACTTTATCCCCGTTGATAACTGCCCACTGGATCGGAGCCGCACCACGGTAACTTGGCAATAAGGACGCATGTACATTGATGCATCCGTATGGTGTCATCTCAAGAATTTCTTTTGGAAGGATTTGTCCGAATGCGATAACGACCATGATATCTGCATTATATTTGCGAAGTTCTTCTACGGCCTGCGCTTCTCTGATCTTCACCGGCTGAAAGACCGGGATTCCATGTGCCAGTGCTGCTTCTTTGACCGGTGTATACTGCATCTTGCCGCCACGTCCCTTCGGCTTATCCGGCTGTGTGACTGCAAGTACGACTTCATGTCCGGCTTCGATCAGTGCTTCCAGTGTTCCGACCGAAAAGTCCGGTGTTCCCATGAATATTACTTTCATGCTATTCTTCCTCCTCATAGTTCACGTCATGTACTTCACCCTCTACCAGTCTGGTATATAACTTACCATCCAGATGGTCGATCTCATGACAGAATGCTCTTGCAAGGAGACCTTCTCCTTCCAGGATCACTTCTTCCATATCTTCATTCAATGCTTTTACTTTCGCATAATTCGGTCTTGTCACGATTCCTGCTTTTCCAGGAAGGCTTAAGCATCCTTCTTCGCCTGTCTGTTCTCCGGATGTCTCCAGGATCACCGGATTGATCAGGACGATCGGTCCTTCTCCGATATCAATGACTACGATACGCTTCAGGATCCCAACCTGTGGTGCCGCAAGCCCTACGCCCATTGCTTCATACATGGTATCTAACATGTCGTTGATCAGTACTTTTGTGCGAAGCGTCATCTTCGTTACTTCTTTACATTCTTTGTTCAGAACTTCATCCCCAAATTCTCTGATTGTTCTAAGTGCCATCTCTTTTGTCTCCTTTATCTTTTAAAAAATATTCATCGGATTAAAGTCAAACTGTATCCTCATGTTCGCAAATCCTCTGTTGATCTCTATATAGCGTTCCATATGATTCTTGATCCGCACAAGCACCTGATATTCCTCACTTTTCAGATATATGACTTTCCGGTAAACGTCATTGACTTTTCCAACCGACGGACTTGCCGGTCCTATCACCTGTATCTCTTCACCTGTGTTTACCCTGACTGCGTATTTCTTCAGATATTCTGCTGCCGTTGTAAGCTTATTTTCATCAGATCCGGTCATCAGGACTGCCATCAGCTGTGATGCCGGCGGATATCCCATCAGATCCCGGTAATTCATCTCTTTTTCATAGAAGCCTTCGTAATCCTGTCTCGCTGCCATCCGAATACTGTAATGATCCGGACTGTAAGTCTGTATTATTACCTCCCCCGGACGTCTGCCTCGTCCCGCACGGCCCGCCGCCTGTGTCAGGAGTTGGAATGTACGTTCTCCGGAACGGTAATCATCCGAATACAGCGACATATCTGCCGCCAGAACACCGACCAGCGTCACATTTGGAAAATCATGTCCTTTTACGATCATCTGTGTCCCGATCATGATATCTGCTTCTTCGTCTGCGAATTTCGCCAGGATTTTCTCATGTCCGCCTTTGTTCTTCGTGGTATCCATGTCCATCCGAAGAACCCTTGCCTGTGGGAATTCCCGCTTCACCAAATCTTCAATCTGCTGTGTTCCCGCCCGGAAACCTCCGATATACGGAGATCCGCACGACGGACAATTCTTAACGGTCTGTGTCTCATACCCACAGTAATGACAGACCATTTTTCCGCCCCGGTGTACCGACAGTGATACATCACAGTGAGGACATTTTACTACATATCCGCAGGCTCTGCAAGAAACAAAGCCTGCATATCCTCTCCGGTTCAGGAATAACATTATCTGTTCCTTCTTCTCCAGCCGATCCTGCATCAGTTCTTTTAACCGGTCACTTAAGATAGAACGGTTCCCATGCTTTAATTCTTCCCGCATATCTGCCACATATACTTCCGGGAGTGCCTGCTTCCCGGTGCGGTTCCTAAGCCTCAGCATCTGATATCTGCCGCACTCACACGCATAAAATGCTTCCAGAGACGGAGTTGCCGAACCAAGTACTACACTTGCGCCCTCCATCCGTGCTCTTTCGATTGCCGTCTCTCTTGCATGAAATCTCGGTACCTGTTCACTCTTATAAGTCGGTTCATGTTCTTCGTCAATGATGATCAGTCCCAGTCGTTCGAACGGTGTGAACAGAGCCGATCTCGGACCAATCATGATATCGACTTCACCTTTTTTGACACGTTCCATCTGATCATAACGCTCTCCCTGTGACATCCTGGAATTCAGGATAGACACCCGTCCGCCAAATCTTGTGTAGAACCGCATCACGGTCTGATAGGTCAGTGCTATCTCCGGAATCAGTACGATTGCCTGTCTGCCCTCACTTAGGACTTTATCGATCATTTCCATATATACTTCTGTCTTGCCGCTTCCTGTCACCCCGTATAACAGATAAGTCTTACGGATTCCCTGCTCATAATCCTTCGAAAATGTCCGGATTGCCACCTGCTGTTCTTCTGTATAAATGATTTCTTTTTGCTCTTTCTGCTGATAAATCACCGGGTTACGGTATACCTGTTCCGATTCCAGTGCCAGAACCTTCTGCTCTTCCAGTGCCCTTACCACACTTCTCGTCAGATTCAGCTTATGGATCAGAAAATCATAATCCTGTTCCGGCTGATCCAGAAGTGCCGCCAGAAGTCTGGCTCTTGCTTTCTGATTCTTGTGCAGATACAGTTCCAGCTTTTCTTTTCCCTCTGCTTCCGGCAAAAGAAGCCGTACCTTCTGCTTTTCCTTTGCTTTTTCTTTCTTCTTGATCGGAAGTACCGTCTTCAGTGCCTGGATCATCGTTCCCCCGTAAGATTCCTTCATCCAGGCTGCCAGTGCAACAAGTTTACTTTCAATCGCCACACTTTCTTCGGCAATTTTTAAGACCTCTTTCATCTTCTCCGGTGCATACTCCGCACGTTCGGAGAATCCGGTTACATAGCCTTTGATTTCTTTATTTCCCATGCCGAACGGAACTACAACTTCCATTCCAACCTTAAGCATCCCCTCCAGATGAGAGGGGATGCGGTATTGAAAGACTTTATCTAATTTTTCATGCGTAATATCAACGATAATATCAGCGTACATTTATTTCTTTAATTCCTCTAATACTTCCTTGATCAGAACACGTTCGTCCATATCGTGTTTCACACCCTTGATTTCCTGATATGTCTCATGTCCCTTTCCTGCCAGAATGATGACATCTCCAGGCTGGCCGTGTTCGATCGCATACTTGATTGCTTCTTTTCTGTCACAGATCGTGATGTATTTTCCATCTGTCTTCTTCATTCCTACTACAATGTCATCGATGATCGCCTGTGGTTCTTCAAATCTCGGGTTATCAGATGTGATGATCGTAAAGTCGGATAATTTACCGGATACTTCACCCATCTCGTAACGTCTGGTCTTAGATCTGTTACCGCCGCAACCGAATACG
>OGRG01001814.1_pt1 | contig 13696 bp, 12 predicted proteins | sample 1553501 | NCBI WGS metagenome assembly OGRG01 (sample SAMEA2580018, study PRJEB22360) | human gut metagenome | biome: human gut; feature: human-associated habitat; material: faeces | place: Denmark | collected 2008/2010 | reverse complement strand
ATATATACCTGTCTAAAAGAAAAATAAGTTGTGAAATAGAACCGTATAGGGATTACACCTCATCATGTCGGTGTTATTTATTCCCTAATAAATATCTTGGCTTATAGAGCCTAATAGAAGAATAAAAGTGATGAGGAATGATTGGTGGCTTCGATAATGAAAATATCCTATCCCATAAAGGAATGAGTATGGGGAGTATAACATATAAGTGATGATTCCATCAAATGATGAGGTGGATGATAGGGTATAGAATAACAATGAAGATGGGGTAAAATAAAGAATATATCTATCTGATAACTAATCAAAAAAGAATAGCAAATATGTCAAATGGAAATATGGAGTTGTGCTGATTGTTATATGTTGTAAGTGGAGAGGTGAAAATACAATTTTGAAATTCTCATCGGAGTTATTTCCTAAAAATCTTGTTGAGTATAGAGTTTTATATACATTTGTTTGACGACACCCCGGAAAACGTTTGTAGGACGTCTAAATTTGACTATATTTGTCACACAATAAAGCAATTTATTGTAGACATATTGGTTATATGAAAGCGTTTAGCTTTATCCCGTTATTAGAAATCTGGACAATTTCAAATCACACGGGGATTGGCGATACAAACGTTCATGCTTGCCTTATATACTTACGAGTAATATATTCGGTCGAGCGTGGGGTGTCGTTTTATCTCGTGTGATGGGTTTGTCCAGAACCTCTAAAACAGATAATTCTAACAGTTCCCACGCTTTCTTTTTTGTAATAAACTTTCCTTTTGGGGGCTGAGGGGAATTAATTACTAATCCTATGAAAAAGGTGTCTTTATTTGCGGCAATATGTTTTTGTCTGTGGTTTATAGCGGACTTAATATCTGTGATTGGATATACAGTTACTTATGTGGAAAGTAATGGAATAGAAAGGCTTTTATCGTCTTTAAATGTTATATATTTTGTCCAATCAGTAATAGGAATGCTTGCTGTTCTTTCTGGATTTATATTCTTTCTAACATTATATCGTCGTCAAAAATAAGAATACTATGGAAAAAGAAAATTTAAACAATGTATTAGGGGTTGAGGCAAATTCAGAAACGACCTCGAAATTTGTAAAGACAGGACGTAAATTCGTTTCAGTACAGAAGCATTTATCTGCTTTTTCTGTATTTATGCGAGTATTAATAATAATTTGGGGAGGCATGATGCTGAGTTTTTTACCACAACATTATTTAGCTTATCAAATGGCCATAGGTGGACTTATGTATGGGTTGATTGCTGCAATCTTATGGTTTTCAGTGGGAGATATCTATTCAACAAAAGAAATTATTTGGGAAGAGTTTGAGCTACAGAAACAGGAAAATGAAAGCCAAGTACATTGAGAAGAAATAAATAAAAACCTAAAACAATCAATAGCTATATGAAAAAGATGTTATATGTGATTCTATTGAGTTTGATATCATGCTCTATGTTTGCTCAAAAGAATAAGTACGAATTTCGGGATTTAGTATTTCAATGCTTTGAAAAAATTGATGATGGAAAATCTGATGTAGAAGTAAAAAGATGGTTAAAAGCACATTTTAAAACAGAGGAAACTCCGGAATGTTATATAGTTAAAGGACTTCCTTATGGCTTTAATACAAATGTTTATTTTCATCCGACTAAAATAGTATTTGAGCAAGAAAACGTCAGTAGTTTTGAAGATTTGGATGCTATAAATAGGGCTATTGCTTCTGCAATAAATGCCTTTAAAATGTTTGGTTATTTGGATGTTGTCAATTATGATTATAAAATATATGATGTGCGTAGGAAAAAGACGTGGAGAATGACAACAGATTTAAACCCTTATCAAGGAATCGCTTGGTTAACGATAAAAGGTGACGTTAAAATATATAAGTCTAAAGAGCAAATAGCAAAAGAAAAGAAAGAAGCGGAAGAAGCAAAAAAGAAGTTAGAGGAACAAAGGAAGCAAGAAGAAGCAAAACAGGTAAAAAAGCAAAAGGAAGTAGAGAAAATTTTAGCTATATATCAAGAAACGGACATTAAGTCTAAAGCAACTGATTACCTAAATACTAAGTATGCTAAGCAGATAAAGGAGTGTGAAAGAAAATTGGAGAAGTTAGTATTGAATTATGCAGGAGATGTCAATATATTGTTATGTGGAGATTCTACGGGGATAAATATTGTTAAACTAGATGAGGACATTGTGAATGACGAATTAAATAATTTACAGCCTTCTTCAACAATTTTCTACACATTAAATGGGGAGAATTATTATAAGTGTCAAGACAAAATATTCTTTACCAAAAAAATTCATGTTGAAACTAAAACATTTGAACATGGATATAGTGGACTAAAAAATAGAGGGGGTACATTTCAATATTATGGAAATATATTAGATATGGTAAAGAAAGCATGTGAACAGAATTTTACCAAACGAGGAGAATACTTTTTTGAATATTCGATAATTGGTGATGAGGTTATTGTAAAAGAATTGATTCTTGAACGTAAGCAAAGAGATGAAATCCGAGGAAAGAAAACAATAGGCAGGAAAATATTAACTATTGGTGGGTCCGTGGTATTATTAGGTGTAATTGCAGCCTGCAGTGCTCTATAACAATATGTCTAGAACAGTACCCCGGATAATACTCCCCCATTTTATAAATTTGCTCTATAACATAAATATATAGAGCGATGATACAAGAAAACAGTTCCAATAGACAGGAAAATATCGTAGCTGGTGATAATAGCCAGCTACAATTTTTATCGGCTGTAGAAGAGTTTAAGAGAGCCGAAACAGACGAAGAAAAGGCTGTTGCCATAGAAGCAATGCGTATAGTGGCAAACACGGGAAATAAAAGTGCACAATACCACATGGCAGCAATATATGGAAATGGAGACAGAGTGCTAATGGACTTAGAAGAAGCTGTAAAATGGTGTCGTCTGGCAGCAGAACAAGGACATATGGAAGCCATTTTCAAATTAGGTGAATCCTATTATTATGGGGACGGGGTAAAACAAAACCCGACAGAAGCAATCAAATGGTTAAAATTAGCTGCGGATCATGGACATCCAATAGCTTTACATTATATGGGAATGGTATATTACGAGGGGAAGATACTACCACAGGATTATCATAGAGCTATAACGTATTTTTTCATAGCCGAAGCACAAGGCATAATTGATTCTTCATTTATGCTGGGGGTTATATATTACAAAGGTGGGGGGAATAGATAAAGATGAAGAAGTTGCATTCCATCATTTCATGTTAGCTGCCGACGAAGGGGATGCGTACGCCCAATTTAATGTAGGAATCCACTATTATAACGGGTATGGAGTAAAAAAGGACTTAGAGAAAGCATTTGAATACTTCCACTTGGCAGCACAGCAAGGAATCGACAATGCGCAATTCAATATCGGTTTCCTATACCATTATGGGCAAGGTGTCAAACAAAATTATGAAGAAGCAGCCCGGTGGTATGAAAAAGCAATGGCACAGGGAAAAGAAGATGCTACTTTTAAACTGTCATTGATTACCCCTAAACTGCATGAATCCGGGGTATCATGCGAATAAATACCAAATGAATTTAGTATTACGATTGGTATCTGTTTGCATTAAGTTTCCCGAAAAGTGTAATCAAAATGTAATCGTCACAATAAAAAAGAGGTCGGACTTTTGGTCTAACCTCTTGATAATCAGTAGTCGGGATGACAGGATTTGAACCTGCGACAACACGCCCCCCAGACGTGTACTCTACCGGGCTGAGCTACATCCCGTAATTGCGGTGCAAATATAAAGGAGATATTTGTAACTTGCAACAGTAAGGTGGAAAAAATTATTAAATACTGATTTTTTCCGGAAATTGTTTAACTTGCGGCAATATATGATTAAAAAAGGAGGTATCATGAAAAAGTTCTTATTGTTTTCGCTGTTGGTTGGCCTGTTTGGGGGAAGTCAGGCTCAGGATTTGAAACCTATAAAGTTGAATCAACCGAATGTTAAACGGGGATTACCTGTGATGACTGCTTTACAAAAACGTCAGTCTACCCGGGAATATGCTGATAAAAAATTGGAATTGCAGGATTTGTCGGACTTGTTGTGGGCTGCTGCCGGTATTAACCGGCCTGAATCAGGAAAACGGACGTCTCCGACGGCCATGAATAAGCAGGAAATCGATGTTTATGTGTGTTTGCAGGAAGGGGCTTATTTGTATCATCCAAAAGCGAATAGCCTCGAACCGGTGACTAAAGAAGATTTGCGTCCGGCTGTCGGGGGAGGACAGGGTTTTGTCGCTACTGCTCCGGTATGTTTGGTAATGGTGGCGGATTTGAGTAAGTTCGGCGGAGAGGTTTTAATGCCTGCCCTGGATGCCGGTATTGTTTCCCAGAATATATCCTTGTTTTGTTCCGGCACAGGCTTAGTGACAGTCCCCAGAGCCTCTATGGATCAGGCAAAATTGAAGAGTGGTTTGAAATTGAAAGATACTCAACGGCCTTTGATCAATCATCCGGTGGGATATGCAAAATGATAAAAGAAAAGTTATTGTGAACTTTGTGAGAAGATGGGGGATAGTGTTACTGCTTGCGGTAACACTATATTGTTGTAAAAATGAGTCGGGAACGCCGGGGAAGGTCGTGATCGTTTCTACTAACGATATGCATGCACAGCTGGCTCGTTTTCCTCTGTTGGCTACTTTGATTCAGCAAAAAAAGACAGAAGGAGGGGAAGTGATTGTGGTTGATGCGGGCGATCGTTTTTCGGGTAATCCTTATGTGGATCATGCTCTGGAGAGGGGGGAACCGATGATCCGGCTGATGAATAAGGTGGGGTATGATGTGGTTACGATGGGAAATCATGATTTCGATTATGGACAAAAAATATTGAAAAAGAGGCTGCATGAAGCCAATTTTCCGGTGGTTTGTGCTAATATGCTTTCTGAAAAGAGTGAGTTGGGGCAGCTGCCGGCTTATCAAATGATTGAGAGAGGCGGGCTGAAATTTTGTTTTTTCAGTTTGATTCAGACCGGAGCGAATCATCTTCCTGCAACTAATCCGGCTAACCTGGAAGATATTTCTTTCCGTTATTTCAAGGACGTTGTTCTGGAATATAAACGGGTGGCGGAGGAATGTGACGTGATGATCGGGTTAACTCATTTAGGGTTTGCCAATGATTCTTTGTTGGCTTTAGTGATGCCTGAGTTGGAGGTGATTGTCGGAGGGCATTCGCATACGGTCATTCGTGAACCGAAAAAGGTGAATGGGGTTTTGATCGGTCAGGCCGGTTCTAATCTGGAGTATGCCGGTGTGACTACACTTCGGTTTAAAGGTAAAAAACTGGTCGATAAATCTTATCAATTGGTGAGTTTGAAGGATATAGGAACTCCCGATCAGGAAATTGCTTTGCTGGTGGAAGAGATCAGTAACCGGCCGGAATTTAAAAAGATCATGGGACAGGCAGCAGAAGACCTGACCCGGAAAGAGGATGTCGCTTCATTGATGACCGATGCCATGCGTGATGCGGTTGGAGGTGATTTCGCTTTTTATAACAAAGGAGGAGTACGGCTGAATGAACTACGTAAAGGAGAGATTACCATGGAAAAAATATATAAAATGGAACCGTTCTCCAATTATATCGTTGTTCATGAATGGAATCTGAACAAGATGGAAGATTTTATCTTAAAAGATTATAACAGAGGGAAAGATCCCGGGAAACGCTATATCAATTACTATATTTCAGGTGGAAAATATGAGATCATCCGGAATTTGCAAGGAGAGGGGATCGAGGTGAAATTTTATGACGCCAGGGGAAAATGGTTGAAAGATAAACAAAAGAAATACAAAATAGCCTTTAGCAATTATGTGGCTTCTTCCAATGAGCTGGTAAAAGGAGGGGAGGTTACCGATATCTTTATCACCGATGCAATTGCTGTCTACTTGCAAAAACAAGGAACTGTAAAATATACTGAACAACGGGCTTTTGTGAAATAGAGTTGCCTGTTTAGTTTTTGGTGATGGTAAATTCTTCGATACCCAGGGTGTTGTAGACTTGTTTCAACTCTTTTTCATTATCGGAGATAATCAGAAGTTTATCGTTTGGAAATAACTGAGAACATCCGTTCGGTACAAAAAAATGATTGAAGCGTTTGACGAGAACGACCAGGGTATTGTCGGGGAGAGGGATATCGATCAGGTGATCTCCTTGAATGAGCATATCCGGGGTGACTATGATTTCTGAAAATACGGATTTCACTTCCTCGGGTAGTTCCATTTCGAATTCCTTGGCCATTTTTTTATTTTTGATGGATACGCCCAAAAGTCTGGCAATATGGGTGACACTGGTTCCTTGAATCAATAGAGAAAGTAGGGTGATGAAGAACACGATATTGAAAATCTGATGGGCTCCCGGTATGTTGGCGATCAGGGGATAAGTAGCGAAAATAATGGGTACAGCTCCGCGTAGACCGATCCAACAAACATATAACCGGCTTTTAAAAGTCATCTTGCGGAAAGGCAGGAGACACAATAAGACACTGACGGGACGGGCGAAGATGATCATAAAGATACCGATAAGCAGACCGAGCCAGGAGATGCTGATCAGGTCTTTCGGATTGACCAGTAAGCCTAGGGTAAGAAACATGATAATTTGGAAAAGCCAGGCTGTACTGTCGAAAAAATTGGTAATATTCTTTTTGTATACGATCCGGCGATTCCCGACGACCAGTCCGGCAATATATACCGCCAGATAACCGTTCCCCTGAAGTTTCTCGGTAAAAGAGAAAGTGAAAAATACAAAGGTCAGAAGAACAATCTGGTAGAGGGATTGGTTGAGGATTCTGAAATGGTTTAACGTATAAACAGCACAGTGTCCCAATAAATATCCGGCAATTCCTCCGACACTGAATTGGATGAAAAATGAAAGCAGCACCTGTCCGAAACTGAACTCTCCCGATTGAATGATTTGGATCAATAAGATGGTCAGCATATAGGCCATAGGGTCATTACTCCCGCTTTCTAATTCAAGCAGGGGACGTAGGTTGTGTTTTAGATTTAAGTCTTTGGAACGTAATATATTGAATACTGAGGCTGAGTCGGTGGATGACATGACGGCAGCTAGTAATAAACATCCTAACAAGGGTGCTTGTGCTTCTGGGAATGCCCAGGAAGCGAGGAGATAGACAAAACCTCCTGTAAATGCCGTCGTTAGAAGTACCCCCAAGGTTGCCAAGGTAATTCCTTGGCCGATCACCGGTTTGATTTCTGTTATATTGGTGTCCATTCCGCCGGAGAAAAGGATAATACTCAATGATATAACTCCGATGAATTGTGCTGTTACCGGATTCTCGAATTCAATTCCGAAACCATCCCGCCCGAATCCCATCCCTACAATCAGAAATAACAATAAGACAGGAATACCGAGTTTAATCCCTGTTTTACCGATCATGATGCTGATGAATAGCAAGATAGAACCGAGCAGCAAAATATTTTGAGTGGTTATGATCATGTCCTTTTTTTGAAGTTAAACGCCTGGGCAGCTTCAAGGTTATAAGCCAGGATGGATAAAATATGAAATAGTTCGGTTTTTACCCACGGCTTTTTCATTTAAGCTTTGAATTGGGCGTACCATTCCCATACCCATGCCAATGCGGCATGGGCGGGAATACCATTATTGGTAATCAATGCGTTACGAATATATCAAATCTGAATTTTTCTCATTTTTGAGCCAGAAAATGCAACACGTTAGTGAAGCTTACCGCCAGCTCCCTTATTATCTGCGCCGTTCCCTTTTGCTTATCTGATATTTTTTTCCTTCTGTTCTTCCAAACGGCAATCAGTGCCAACACCATCCTTTGAATTGTATCCAGGTTCCTAGCCGCTCGTTCAGCCTTACGCTTTATGCTGTCCTGGCGGAGGTTGCGGTCAAGATCCCAGTGCATGCTTTCAATAGCCCAATGCTGTTTGGTTATCTGCCTAAGCCGCTCTGCACTGCTATCCAGGCTTGAAATATACAGTCGCTGTTCAGACGTACTTCTGCCATCAGACTTTTTCTCCGTAGATGTGAGTATTTCTGTAACTGTCAAATTTCCATTCCATTTCTCCCTGTCGGCAATCAGTTCTTCCCCACGGAATATACGGCATACCCTTGACTCAATCCTGCCGTGTTCCAAGTATGGACCTTCCTTGTAGATATCAGTTGGGGTGGTGGCTTTTATAGAGTCTTCAAGCCCATAGCGCAAAGATCTTTGATTCGCCTTGAGTTCGATCACGAAGTCGCCTCCTTTACCTCTAATCTTGTCTATTATCCCCTTTTGGCATGACATGGCATCTGCTGTGACGACACATCCTGACACATCTAGTTTATCCAATAGTCGGGGCACGGATTTGATTTCATTACTTTTCTCTTTGCAAACATCAGTAGCCAAAGTAAAGCCGGAACGGAGTGAATATGCAGAGACGATATTAGGGTTGCGTCCGTTGTCGTACAAGGTACCTCGCATGGCCTTGCCATCAATACAAATGATGTCAGTTGCCGAAGCGGATATTTCCTTGCGGAAAACCTCTGCAAAAGCAGACATTCGATCAGCCATCTTTTCATCGTCGATGCTTTGAAACACACGGCAGAGCGTAGCTTCTGAGGGTAACCCATACGGAAATAACCCTTTCGACTGCAGGCGTTTCAAGTGACGTTTGCCAAATTGAAGTATTTCAGCTCTGGTAATACACTTGCTGAGTCTGCCCAATATTACGAGCATGAGTATATCTTCAAGTTTGTGTTTGAAGTTTCCTCTGCTTGTTCTGCGGTATTCAGGGACTGAGGATACAAATTTTCTCAAATGAGTCATGATGCTGCCACGAAGACAGTCAAGGTGTTTCTTTTTTAGTAATATTGCGTATAAAAAGTTGTATATCAACGAAATAAATCGTATTTTTGCTATTGCAAAAACAAAGGCGGAAGACAATATCAACATCATATTCTATTGAATTCCGCCTATAAAAAAAATAAAAATGAACGATAAGAAGAAACACCTAAGGCGGTGCTTCCGCATCGCTGTGCACGAATATAAGCATTTTTACTACAATTACAAGCGATGAACAATATTTCTTAAATGAAAAAGCCGTGGTTTTTACCTTTATTTTCCTGAAAATTATTTTTGAGATTCTGTTTTTTACCCTATATTTGCATCCGCATTGGAGAGGTGGCAGAGTGGTCGATCGCGGCGGTCTTGAAAACCGTTGACTGTCACAGGTCCGGGGGTTCGAATCCCTCCCTCTCCGCTGAAAATCAAAGAGTTAGCTAAAACTGACTCTTTTTTATTTGTGGCAAATTGAAGGGGAAAAGGTATTTTGAGGTAAAATCTGGGCTCGCCCGGATAGTGTACCCCAAAGTGTGTAAATCCCAGTAATTTTTATTTTTGTAATGACGAATTTCAAAAATGAATTATTATGGAATTTACACAGGAACAAATCTCGGAAATAATTCTCCGGTTGAAACTCTCCGATTTTCAGTCCTTAGCAATCATGGCTTGTAAACGCCTGTTGTACAGAAGTAAATTTACACACTTAGGGAAATACGATCTTATTTTTTGTCCAACAAGGGTAAATATGCCCCATACCCCTGGGCTTCCATGTCCTCTTTGGGAATAAAACGCAGAGAAGCGCTGTTGATACAATAGCGTAATCCGCCCCGGTCTTTCGGACCGTCGTTAAACACATGTCCGAGATGAGCATCACCCGTCTTACTACGTACTTCAGTCCGGCGCATACCATGGGAAGTGTCGGTCTTTTCATCGATCAGCCCCTGGTCGATAGGTTTGGAAAAACTCGGCCATCCGCAACCCGAATCGAACTTATCGGCCGATATAAAAAGCGGTTCACCCGTTGTGATATCTACATAAATCCCTTCCCGGTATTCGTTCCAATAAGCATTTTGAAAGGGCGGTTCCGTGGCATTTTTCCGGGTAACGGCATATTGTTCGGGGGATAATGTTTTTTTCAGGGTCGCATCGTCCTGACGGCGGTAAACCGTCTGCGGGGGTTTCATCCCTTCACCGGCCGGCCGGAGATTAGCCTGACGGGCAAGCCCGAACAGAGCCGGATCGATATGACAATATCCACCGGGATTCTTGTCCAGATAATCCTGGTGATAACCTTCGGCCGGATAAAAATTGTCCAAAGGTTTTACTTCTATCGCCAAAGGACGATCGTATCGTTTCGACAGTTCGTCCACGGCCCGGACGATCACCTCACGGTCAGCAAGGTCCGTATAATAAATCCCGGTACGGTATTGGGTCCCGCGATCGTTGCCTTGTTTATTCAGGCTAGTGGGGTCTATGGTTTTAAAATAAAGGCCGAGCAACAGAGGTAATCCCACTTCGGCCGGATCGTAAACCACCTTCACAGCCTCGGCAGCCCCGGTCCGTCCGCTACATACCTGCCGGTAATCCGGATCGGCAACGGTACTGTTTGCATAACCGACCTGAGTGGCTTCCACTCCCCGGATCTGTTTCATAAAATGCTCTGTTCCCCAAAAGCATCCCCCTGCCAGATAAATTTCTTTCTGATTTTCCATAGTCGTCAATTCCTGTGTTTTACCCTTACCTGCCTTACTCTGACCTGTACATCCGAAAGCTGCAAATAAGGCTAGACAAATCATCATCGTATTCTTCATCATCTTCCTTTCCCCAAGGGTTAATAACCGATAATATATCGTAACCGCCCCCCACAAAGTTTCAAAAACATATTAAAACTCCTCCTTTTACCTCCGAATCCTTCTTCTATTTTCCCCAGGACTTCGAAACAGGCCTTGTCTAAAGGTTTGCACCGGATACCGGAATCCCCATCGGCACGACAATCCGCAAATTCTACGATACGGCGGACCGATTCGCCGGGGACAACGGAATCTCCGGCATAGGATCAACCGACATTTGCCAGGGCTACCAAACGACTCTCCGGCCGAAATTCGGCCAAATAGAAAGGATAGGAATATTGCCCCAGCAGACTGCTTGCCTGCTCCATAAAAGCAGGGGCATCGTAAAGCAGCAAATCGATGTATAAATTATCGCGCCCCATAGTTCCTCCCAATAAGATTCCGATCTCACGGCCGGATCCCTTTTTACCGAGTACTTCTGCCGTCAACCGGTCTTCGATCTCATAGCGGAGTTTCAACATCCCGGAACGATCGGCTTCTCCCACCGGCATCACCAAAAATACCGCCTTGCTCCCGCATGCAGCCAACTTATCGGCATTCTCCGTCTCCCCATTGAAATAATCCTGCAGAAGATCGGAAAAACAGGTGGTCCCGATGACCATATCATAACGTAAATCCTTAACGGTATCGAATTCCATTCTATAAACACTATAACGCTCGTCAGGACGGGTAAGAATCTCTTTTTTAGCTTCTTCGAGCGCTACGGTCATACAAGCTTCCAGCCTGGTAAGGGGAAACATGCCTGCTTCCATCCCATCCGCCTTGTCGACATTACCGATATAGATATGCGACAGCGCCTCACCGATCGTCAGCTCCATCATGATATAAAAAGCATTGTAACAAGAATTATCGTCGAGAGAACAAAGTTGTTCATCATAAAAACGGATATCGAAATAATTCTGGTCTTCCTTATATTTCAATCCTACCATCACCTCATCCAACTGCACGTCTTTACCGTACATCTGAAATCCGAAACTCTCCCCATGAGTGCCCTGCATGCAAGGAAAGAAATGCCATTTTCCGCGGAACTGCTCCGGCATCTGCTCCACCAACCAGGGCAACAGATAAAAGAGATAGTTCTTCCCTTCGATGGTGAAGGTAAATTCATAATCACCACCGAGATTAAAATTCAGCTCGCCGGAGATCAGCTGTACTCCTCCGGAAATAAAATCCACCATTTTATCCACGTCCTCCTCTCCCCGTTTTTCAATCATAGCAGCCAACCGGGGTTCATTGTCCGTAAACCATTGCCAGAATTCAGCCGTACGCTGCCGGAAGGTCTTGCCCCCGGTCATCGCTTCAGGGGTCGTCAGGCGGGCATTCAGTTTCTTTACTTTTCCCCCGGGTGTCAGCTCTTCGTCACACCATCCCAAAAACATACGGGCATCCTGATCGTCAGGGGTGAGCCGCAATACCTGTTCGAACCTTTCTTTAGCCTGCCCGAACCGATCACTATAGTAATATGCATACCCCAGACGGTAATGCCACAAGGGATCGTGCTGCCCTTCCGCTTCCACGGTCAATAACACTTCAGCAGCCGTCTCGTAATCTTCCAGGTTGTTCAAAGCCCTGGCCAATTGCCCGGTCAAATCGTAATCACGTTCTTCTTCAGGAAGAGCCAGTATGGCATCTACTATTTTCTGAAATTCATCGTCTTCGTGCCACCGGGCCAATTGCTTCAAAAATTTTTTATCCATATCGTTCCGTGTATCATGCCAAAACAGTCGGAAATATCGAATCACCCCGGCAAAAGTTTTACAGGAAATTCGGCCGCCACAACTCTTCAGCTTGTTTTTAATATTTTGTATAACCAGCACCTATCCTGCCGTCCCAGATAAACACTTGTCGATAAATATAAAAAACAAATCTGAAAAATCGCAGGCTTCACTACAATTTATTGCACGACCTCCCGTGACCACCGTGATTTTATAAAATATGGAGTAATTTATTTGAAACTATTCGATAGGATACAAAAGTTGCAGCTATAATCTATTTACTTTCAAATCCTTCCGGTCTATATAATTTTTATAACGGAAAGCGGGCATTCCCAAAGCCATTCCGGCATATATTTTTCCATCGATCCCCAATTTCTTTTCCAATGTCCCTTTTTTATCCTGCTCTATGGCCGAGCAGACAAATCCGGTATAAAACTGGCTTACTCCCAGACACTCAGCCATCAGCGAGGCATTCTGATAAGCCAGATTGGCATCCTGATAACCGAAACGGCTAGTCCGGGGAGCATGGATGAACACAACCGCTTTGGCTTTTCGCAGGATGAGATCGTTTCCTTTGGTATCCTCCCGCAACAAGCGTTCGAATACAGGGATATACCGGAAAGCATCGGGCATAAGCCATTTTACCAAAGGAGTCAATAAAGGATTCTGCATCTTTTTGAGTGCATTTTTGAATACTCCTAAAGTAAATCCGGTGATTTCCCGTAACCGTACCGGATCGGTAACTACTGTAAAACCGATCTGCTGGGCATTGCTTGCGGTAGGAGCACGGTGAGCAGCCTCCAGGATCTGTTGTAACAACTCTTCGGGGACAGACTGAGCGGTAAAGGCCCGGTTGGAGCGCCTGGCTTTACACAACAGCATCATCTGAGCAGGTGCCGGGTAATCGGAGTAATCGAATTCGTGTACCTTCCCGGCAGGAAATCCGGAATGTTCTACTGCACCGGTAGGGCAAACGGCCACACAGTGTCCGCATACGATACAATTTTGCCATTCTTTCACTTCCCATATTATTCTCTGTTCACGCAATCGAAACTGCCCCATCGTAAGTGTTTCTCCATTTTATCGTAATTTGTCCCATGCGTCAAGAGTATGGCCCTCCAAATTTGATGGAAACTCCCCCTAATCTTGCATGTGTCCTTCATACAAAGACAATTTTCCGCTTATCTGTCCACATATTATTTCGCTGTCAGACGCTTTTCGAGTTGTGCCAGCCAAAAAACCGCCTTTTTTCATAGTGTGGAATTTAAATATTCCGTATATTATTCACCTATTCG
>OGRG01001792.1_pt1 | contig 13836 bp, 12 predicted proteins | sample 1553501 | NCBI WGS metagenome assembly OGRG01 (sample SAMEA2580018, study PRJEB22360) | human gut metagenome | biome: human gut; feature: human-associated habitat; material: faeces | place: Denmark | collected 2008/2010 | reverse complement strand
AGGCAGACCGACCCATCCCCGGAAGATGCCCTGCCATTCCTGCACCTGCGATGATCACTTTGATTCCTTTTCCTTCGGCTGCCTTTGCCCAGTCAAAAAATACATCCGGCATACGGTGTGCTGAAATAATCGTCATCTCATAATCAATTCCGAACTTTTCCAACGTTGCCGCTGCCTTGCTCATTACTTTCAGATCTGAGTCGCTGCCCATGACAATTCCTACTTTTGGCATTTCATTTCCTCCTTCAGTGGTCTGTATCCTTTTCTAATGGTTCATTCAGCACTTCCGTGCCAGGTAATACAAATCTTCCGTCTCTTAATAGTATAATGTCTGTGCCGTCTTTTGTCACTACACTTATTTCTTCTAACTCTTCATAAGGTATGGTTATATCTGTATGACAGTTGAAGTATGCTTTAGATACATCTTCCTTTCGCAGAAGCGAGCAGGAATTGTCTTTCGCAACGATTTCCTTTCCATTTGGATTGTATACACGGATTTCCTCACTCCAGGAATAGCACGTATCTCCCACTGCAAAATGAGGTCCTGTCTTCTCTGCGATCAGGATCGGCATCTTATCTTCGATGCCATATTTTCTTGCCACCACATAGGCAGTCGTATTCGTTCCGATGGCGAACTCTCCCAGCGGAAGAGTCTCATGATTTTTCAGTACATTATCATAAATATATTTCCGGTTCTCGGCTTCGTCTGAGAAGTTGTCACACGTATAATCTGTGATTTTTCCATCCTTGAACGTAAGTTTCAGATTGCGGTACTGTAAACCATCTAAATAAACTTTGCTGACATTCAGGACTCCGTTTGTCCCGTCCAGTACCGGTGATGTGAATACCTCCCCTACCGGAATGTTGACATCTGCCACGCAATTTTCAAAGATCGTTTCTTTTGCCGGGTCTTTCAGCCGGTACAGTTCTACATGCATATCGGTCTGATTCTCTCCTTTTCCTTTGACCCTGACATAGACTCCCTGATCCAGGGCATCGATCATGGTCTGCTGCACCTGCTCATACAGTTTCGCATCCAGTGTATTAATGCGGATCACTTCGTCGAAAATCTCTGCATAGTCTGAACCAATCTCAGGAACGGGATATGCGATGATCGTAAAACTGCGTTCATCTCCTTTGATATATTCATTCGTCAGTTGCCCGGAACGGCTGTCATAAAGAAGTGCAAGACTTCTCTGTGCCTCCGAATAAGCCGGGGCAGAGGCTTTCGCTTCCGGTGAAAACGGCGTCTCTCCAAAAATCTCCATGACTGCCGGACCTGCAAATCCTGCTGCCAGTTCCCGGTTCTGTTCGTAGACGGTCTTCATCACTTCCAGTTTCCGCTCAATATACCGCTTATCCATAAATAATGCCTGATCCTGCCGGTGGTCATACTCGTACTGCTGGTTCGCGATACAGCCATAATACCCGATCTTATGATGCTCTCTCTTTGTGATCACACTGGCAGCGGCACGGTAAATCACCGGCTCCAGTCCCATCTTCTTAAAATTTTCGATTGCCAGACGAACCACTTTTTCAAATCCAAGGCTGTAGCGGATATTTACGACCTTCTTTTTTGACAGATCCTTTCCGGTATTAATAAATCCGATCCGGTAACCTTCTGTATAGACATCTGCCATCTTCTGTAAAGTCTCCTGCGGAAGATTTCTCAGATGATGTGCTGTTCCCAGTTCATTTTTGGAAATGTACTCGCCAAAACGGTATAAATATTCATCCGAATCAAGGTCCGCCGTCTCGATCAGATCTGCCGCAAAAGAAAAGGACGGATCGATCTGCTCCAGAATCCGGTCTGCAAGAAATACATCGCAGTAATCACTGGCATACCAGTATAAGATCTCCCGGATCTGTTCTGCGGATGGAATCTGCTTCTCTGCCCCGGCTGCTCTGCTTTCTTTTTCATCCGCTGTGCTCTGTTCCGATGCTTCCTCCAGTGCAGCATTCTCAAAACAGTTATACACCTCGATAAATAACTCATACAGAATGGTCAGATAGTCTGTCTTCTCCTCAAACGCATAAGGGATGCCGCCCCGCAATTCTGCATAAAGTAAACTGAGCAGTTGTCCCATTTCTGTTCCAAAACTGCTCACTGCATATTCCGGATTTGCATAACTCCGTTCATAATTTTTATCCAGAATGTCACTGTAAAGTATTTCATTTAAGCTACGCATCTGCTCCAGCGTGTAGTTTTCCCATTCTCCTGAAGCTACTTTCCATCTTGTATTCTCCAGCTCCAGTAAAAATAATGCCACGTCCTGAAAATATCCCACGTATGCCTTCTCGACCGTCTCTTCCGTCACCATAGACCGGATCCGGTTGACCGCCAGTTCATGCCTTTCCCGGCACTGTTCATTTCTTTCTTTCTGAATTTCTGATAAACTCATCTATCCAAGACCTCCTACCAAGATTGCCATAAATAGGATCAGCGTGATAACACCAACACCAAGTCCGATTTTACAATTTAAATACCGTCTGTCTCTTTCTAAAAATCCCTGTACTGCACAGTACATTCCATATATATCAATCACAAAGGATACCACTGAAAGTCCTCCCACAATCCCTGCCGCTTTCCCCCTGGAAAGGAATGCATATAAAATACATCCTGCCAGAATCACCAGTGAACCTCCGGTACACCAGTAGGAAATACTTCCTCTCCGCGATGGCTTCAGGTAGGACTGTCCATACTTTCTCATCCCGCGTTTCTTTCGTTCTTTTTCTCTGCGACGTTCTTCTTCACTTTTTCCTATTCCGAACATGTCTTCTCCTTATCAGATCTCCTGTCATATAGATGAGGAATCCCAGTACTCCGCCAACAGTATTGAGCAGGATATCATCTACATCAAAACTTCCAACTTTTGTAAGCAACTGCATCACTTCTACCCCCAGGCTCAGACCCATACTGTAAAATAACGTTCTAAAGAAACTTTTTCTTTTCCCCGCCATTGTAAGAAAGTAGCCATAAGGCATAAAAATAAGTATATTTCCAAACAGATTAGAAAATACCGCAAATGTTCCCAACTGATTGCGGTAAAGAATAAACCGTTTAATTTCCCTGAACAAAACCAGATTATAATGATAATCTTCCATCACGCCTTCTCTGCCATACCAATCCGATAAAAAAAGGAAGTATACCAGAAAAAATATATATAAAATAAACAGAACCTTTCCCAGCGTCCTGACTCTCTTCGCTTCTTTATTCGTCAAAATCATGCACCTTCATAAAAAGCCCCCTCCTTTTCCCGGGAGGGGACTGCCCTTTTAAAATGTAATCTCGTTCTTATTTTTTAACAGACTTGCACCATTCACAATGGAAATGACTCCCGCAGCCACACCTGTCACAAGGATGATAATTCCAATTACAATACTGCCTGCACCACTGTTCTTCATTGTACGATATGCCTTTTCCATAAAATGTGTCTCCTTATTTTACTCCATATTTTTCATAATATGCGTCGATCGCCGCTTTTAATGTATCATCAATGACAACTTTGCCGTTGCACTCTTTATTATACAGACACTCTACAACCTCTTCCATTGTAACGATCGCCGCTGTATCAAATCCGTAAAGTTCTTTTATTTCATCCAATGCACACTTTTCGCCGCCTTTACCGACTTCCATACGGTTCAGTGAAACCATCAGTCCTACGATCGTTACATCAGCCGCACCTGTTACCTTTGGAACAGTTTCTTCCATGGACTTACCGGATGTTGTAACATCTTCGATCATGATGACTCTGTCGCCGTCTTTTAATTTGCTGCCAAGGAAACTTCCCTTATCCGCTCCATGATCTTTTTCCTCTTTCCGGTCTGAACAGTAACGGACTTCTTTTCCGTATAATTCACTGTAAGCGATTGCTGTTACTACTCCAAGCGGAATTCCTTTATAAGCTGGTCCGAATAATACGTCAAAATCATCCCCATATGTATCATGGATCGCCTTTGCATAATATTCACCCAGTCTCTTTAACTGAGAACCTGTCACATATGCTCCTGCATTCATGAAGAATGGAGATTTTCTTCCGCTTTTCAGTGTGAAATCTCCGAATTTCAGAACATCACTCTCTACCATAAATTCGATAAATTCTTTCTTGTATGCTTCCATCGTTCCTGTCCTCCTATTTTACAATTCCAACCATATCTTTTACAGTCTCAAAGCCATTCTTTTTCATATATGCCTCGATTCCGTTGATCACCTTCAAAGTCACTGCCGGATCATGGAAGTTTGCCGTTCCGACCGACACCGCACTTGCTCCTGCAAGCAGAAATTCTATCGCATCCTCCGCACAGGAAATGCCACCCATTCCGATGATCGGAATATTGACCGCCTGTGCCACCTGATAAACCATACGGACTGCGATCGGCTTTACGATCGGACCTGAAACTCCCCCGGTTTTATTTGCTACGGCAAATGTCTTCCGGTTGATATCGATCTTCATACCGGTCAGTGTATTGATCAGGGAAACTGCATCCGCTCCTCCTGCCTCTGCAGCCTTTGCGATCTCAGTAATATCCGTTACATTCGGCGTCAGCTTCATGATGATCGGCTGCTTCGCAATCTTTTTGATCTGTCCGGTCAGTTCTTCTACATGCTTTGCATCCTGCCCAAAAGCGAGAAAACCTGCATTCACATTTGGGCAGGAAATGTTGATCTCCATCATATCGATCGGCTCATCCGCCAGTCGTTCTACCACTTCCAGGTACTCTTCCGGTGCATGACCACAGACATTCACAATGATCTTTGTATCAAACTTCTTCAGATACGGGATATCCCTTTTGCAGAACAGATCAATCCCCGGATTCTGCAATCCGATGGCATTCATCATTCCACCGTAAACTTCTGCCACACGCGGTGTCGGATTTCCCGGCCATGGCACATTTGCCACACCTTTGGTCGTTACAGCTCCCAGGCGGTTCAGATCAACAAATTCAGAAAACTCTTCTCCTGAGCCAAATGTTCCTGATGCAACTGTCACCGGATTCTTCCACTCTACTCCGGCTATCTTTACACTCATATCCATCAGATCTCCACCTCCGTCGCCAGGAATACCGGACCGTCTTTACAGATCCGCTTATTATTCACATTACTGTGGGCATCCTTTTCTTTTGACCTGCATACACACGCAAGACAGGCACCGATTCCACACGCCATTCTTTCTTCCAGGGAAATGTAACATTCGATTCCCTGCTCTTCTGCATACTGCTTAATGGCACGCAGCATCGGCGTTGGTCCGCACGCATAAATCATGTCTGCTTTCAGTCCATTCTCGCGGATCGCATCCATAACATTTCCCTTTGTTCCGACACTTCCGTCTTCCGTGGAAATATACAGTTCTCCGTTTGCCTCAAACTCCTCTTTCAAAAAAGTCTGTGCATCCCGGTATCCTGCAAGGATCTGCTTCTTTTCACACTTCATCTGCTTCGCCAGCTCCAGAATCGGTGGTACACCGATTCCTCCTCCCATCAGGAAGACTTTCTTTCCTTCTGCTTTTTCGTACGGGAATCCATTCCCAAGCGGTCCGATCACCGGGATCGTATCCCCTGATTTCAGCTTTGAAAACTGCTCCGTTCCTGTATTTTCTCCTGTCACACGATAAACCACCCGAAGCATTCCCCGCGTACGGTCGATCTCACAAATGCTGATCGGGCGTGGCAGTAACTTGCTTCCATCTGTCGTATACATGGAAATGAACTGCCCCGGCTTTGCCGTGTCTGCTGCCTGCGTCTGAATCCACATGCTGTAGATTCCGTCTGCCAGCTGCTCCTGAGATGCTACCACCGCATTCTCTTTCTGCTTTGCCATACTGTACTCCTTTTACCTGAACTTCACTTATTTTGCTGCAAGTGCCCCGCTGATATCTGCAATCATCGCTTCTACTGCTGCTCTGGATGCATCGCCAAAATTCTCTGCTCCGAATTTTGCATAAGCTTCCTGCTTATAAGCTGCGATAATTCCACGGGAAGAATTTACGATCGCACCCAGTCCGTCTTCATTAAAGAAATGAACCAGGTCTTTTCCTTTTCCGCCCTGTGCTCCATATCCCGGTACTAAAATATAAGACTTCGGCATGATCTTTCTGAGTACTTTTCCCATCTCAGGATAGGTTGCTCCTACAACAGCTCCGATATAGCTGTACTCATCACCCATACACTCAGCTCCCCACTCGGCAACTTTCTCTCCAACCAGCTCATATAGCGGTCTTCCGTCGATCAGTCTGTCCTGAAATTCTCCGCTGGACGGATTGGAAGTTTTAACAAGAATGAAAAGTCCTTTCTTTTCTTCCTTACATACATCAATAAACGGATTCACACCATCGGACCCCAGATATGGATTGACTGTTGCGAAATCTTCTCCAAACGGAACATACTCTTTACTTCCTACTTTTATCTTTCCAAGATGTCCGGTCGCATATGCTGCGGAAGTTGACCCGATATCTCCTCTTTTTACATCTCCGATAATAACCAGATCTTTTGACTTGCAGTAATCCACAGTCTTCTTAAATGCCTCCAGTCCCGGAATACCAAACTGCTCATACATCGCGATCTGAGGTTTAACAGCAGGAATCAGATCATAAGTCTTGTCTACAATTTCCTTATTAAACTGCCAGACAGCTTCAGCCGCCCCTTCCAGAGTCTCTCCGTATTCTGCATATGCCTTATCTAAAATATGCTGTGGAATATAACTCAGCATCGGGTCAAGTCCGACTACGATCGGTGCTCCGGTTTTCTTGATCTTTTCTACCAGTTTGTTAATCATTGTTCATTCCTCCATCTTTCTTTCAGCCAGACGATCCGCCTTTTGAGTATCGTCATTTACATTCAACCTATATAATACCATACTCCCCTGCATTTTCACAACCGACATCTTAGGATTTCTTTTTCAGATCACAGGATTTCTTTGCTGAATTTTCTTAAAGCTTTTTTAAGGGCAAAAAAAGTACTCCGAATTGCTTCAAAGTACTTTTTATCTTTCTCATTCAATTTTACATAAGAACTTCTGCCAGTCCTCCCGGCACTAACAGCCTGAACGGATAAAATGGAAGATTCCTGATCACTCCGAAAATCAGAAGAAAAACTAAAATCCCTATAAGTATTTTAGGATTGATCTTTTTATCCACATGATTCTTTCCTGTCAATGCCCAGTCTGCTGCAACCGTCACAAAATAAATTCCGAGAAACGGCAGCAGAAAAACCATGACCGGATTGTAGCAGAAAGCAGTCAGGAAATTTCCATGCAGGATATTGTAGCTCGCTCTCCCTGCTCCACATCCCGGACAGTACAATCCCGTGATCACGTGAAAAAGGCATGGCAGCGGATATTTTAACGGATTGTGGAAATACAGATAGCCTGCTCCAATCCCTGCCATACACCCGATCACTGCCAGAAATAAAATCCGGTTTTTCCGGCTTTGTGCAAACCAGTTTCTTAATTTTATCACCCTTTGCATTTCGACCTCTTAATAATAATTATCAATTCCTACTATTATTCCAAACATAAAGTATAAAATTCCTACAACCAGTCCGACTACAAAAGATACAATCGTCCATATTTTTGCCATCTTTGCATTCTGAGCTGCTTCTTCATAATTACCGGCATTCAATGCACTGTTGATCTTCACTGAAAATACAATACCTACGATACCGAACGGAAGACAGCAGCATACTGTGGAAATAATGGAAAGTACCAGATATGGTACATAATTAATTTCCGGTTTCTGCCCGTTATTCTGATAACCGGTCACGTTCTGATAACCTGCTGCATCCTGATAGCCGCTATTATTCTGATAACCTACTGCATCCTGATAGCCGCCGTTGTTCTGATAACCTGATACATCCTGATAACCGCTGTTGTTCTGATAACCTGCTGCATCCTGATAGCCGCTGTTGTTCTGATAACCTGCTGCATCCTGGTAACCCGTTGCATTTTCAGTTGTCTTTGCTGCCCCCGTTGCCTGTACCGGATCATTCTTCACTGCATTTTCCTGTTCTGCATTGGGCTGTACTTCATTCTGCTTCGCACCGCAATGTGGACAGAACTTACTTCCATCAGGAATTTCCTGATAACAATTCTTACAATTCATATTTGCACCTCTCTCATTTTTCTTTCATCATATCACTAAATCAACAAAATATATAGTTTTTTCTATTATTTTTTCATCCGTCCATATCATTGCGTACAGAGAACCTTTTCTCCCCGTCTGAAAGAACAACAGCTACCAGCCAGTATCCCCAGCATACCAAGACTGATTCCTGCCAGCCATCCTGCCGGATATTGAAATCTGAAATATGCAGCCTGCTTTTCCATATAAAGTCTGACAAGCCACAGGATGCCTGTTCCGACAGTCAGTACAAGCACTTCCACCAGGAGAAAATACCAGTTTCCTTCCCAGAAAAACATCTTCCTTTTTTGCTTTTTTGTCATTCCGATGCTCTCCATCACATCCAGTTCCTGCTTTCTTGAATATCTTCCCATAATCATTACATTGAAATAATTGGTCAGTCCTGCAAATAGCAGCATCATTCCGATACTCCCGAGGATCATCTGATTTCCATGAATCCGGTCGGACATTCTTTTCAGCAGATCCGATCTGCAAAGAAGCAGAATCCCATTTTCTCCCTGATCTGTCCTTCTTTGATTTTCTTCTGTGAGAATGGCTCTGATCGCTGATTTTACTTTCTGCTCCTGCCCCACCTTCACATTCACTTCCATATAAATGATCTCTTTTTCTATTCCCAGTCGTTCAAATCCTTTTTCACTTACAAGAAAGAACAACATATTTTCTCCATGCCAACCCAGCTTCAGTTCTGGAAAATCTTTTGCTCTCCCGTCTAAATACCCATTTAAAGTAAAAATTTCCGCGGACTCTTTTTCATACTCCGAACCGGAACTGCAAAAGCTCACCGGTTCTCCTTTTACTTCTTCTGTCATTTTTTTCTGCTCCGGTGTGAAGCCATATTCCTGATAGATCAACACTCCACTCCCATCTTCTACTGAAGCCATATCCACTGACAGATTTTTTTCTTCTGCATACTCTTTCAGGCTGTCCATCTCTTTTTCACTCAAAATATGTACTGTCTCCGGGAAACCGGATCTTTCCATTTCTGTATCTGATCTCTCTGCATCGGTCTCCGTTTCTCCTTCATCTGAGCTTTCTGCACTGACCCGGAAATATTCATCAGAAAAAGGACTCCACCCTTTTTCCGAAATCACTACGTTCATATAAGCTCCCTCTGCACACTCTGTTCTGTCCTGATCCACACCTTTCAGAGCCAGGATCTTTTTTCTCACTGATTCAGAAATGGGAGCAAAATCAGGAGCAAAGTCATCCGTTTTATTATTCCACAGCAAATCTGCTGTATTTGCATCCGTCACCAGTGGGTCCAGTGCCTCTTCATCCGGTTCACTTATGATCCCTTCTTTTGCCTCCTCGCAAAAGTCCCCCGCAAGGATAAAATCCGGTTTCTGCATATAGATATTCGTCGCATCACTTCCTCCCGTAACCACAGCCGTACAAAGAAGGGTTTCTACTCCTAAAAAAAGTGACAGCACCGTCAGCACAAATTCTGCCCTCTCTCTTGTCACATTTCTCCATGCCAGTAATGGAAGCTCTGCTGGTATCTTTCGTCGCTTCCTCGCATTTTGCTTTTCTGTTTTTTGCTTTTCTGTATTTCGTCTTTTCCGACTATGGTTCTGCTTTCCTGTATAATGCATGCTTTCTATACAGGAAAGTCGGATCATCCGATTCATATTTTTTTGAATGGCAGCTTCAATGATCAGCAGGGTAAAACCAACTGCTGCGATCAGGATTTCAGGTCGAAATACGGAAAATTCTTTTGTGCCACCATATTCCCGCAGATATTCCTGCCCCAGCAGACCGGGAATACCAAAGAATAAAAGAAGCACTGAAAACGCCACTCCGAGTCCACTTCCCACAAGCATACAGCCTGCCATCTGCCTGTGGCAGATTTTCCGCAACTGCTTTTTCGTTGTTCCGATCGTATAAAGCAATCCAAACTGACGGATATCCCCGATCATGGAAATCTCGAGAATATTATGGATAAGAAACCAGACTCCGCCCAGAATCAAAATCACTCCGAGAACTGCCATTTCATAACTTCCGGTCAGTTGATCTACCGCTGTCAGAAATGCAGGATCTGTCACGGTAATTCTTTGTCCTGTATCCGTCCGTTTTACATCTTTATATAATTGTTCTTCTGCCTCTTCACGGCTCATCCGGTCTGATGGACAGATCAGTATCTCCGAATTTTTCTCCGATATGATTCCCCACTCTGCCGCCTTTTTTTCAGAAATATATCCCTGCTGAGCTTTAGAACCCGAATCTGTATATGAGGTATACCACCCGCTCAGGTAAAATAGTTCTTCTTTTTTCTCCTGCCATCCGGTCACTACCGTCAGTTGGATTTTCATTCCTGCCGTCGGCTCAGTGATTCCCAGATCCTCCAGCATTTTTACAGAGACCATGATCTCCTGCTTTTCTTTTGGGTAATGCCCCTGAAGATCTGTATAAGCAGGACGGATGATTTTTTCCCATGCAGATTGATCTAACAGACTGATCTCACCGAGCTTCTTTTCCCCGCTCTCTGCTCTTCCGGCTCTCACTCTTTTCCCTGCATTCTTTATATAACTCAGGGAGCAGATCTGCCGGTACTGGTCTTCTGTCGCATTTTCCAGTACTGCTGATGCTGTTGAACCTACCCGGCGTACCGCTTTCGTATACTCTGCCTGGATCTTTCCGGCAGAAGTTCCGAAAATCAGTGTCAGTGTAACAATTCCGACCGCCACCGCACAGAGCAGTACCATATTACGCCCACGGTTCTTTTTCCTTAACTTCTCTGCCAGTATGGACAGAACCTCCTGATTATTGTTCGGAATCATTCTGCGATCCTCCCGTCCTCGATCCTTATGATCCGATCCGCCATCTGTGCGACTTCTTCCTGATGTGTCACAAGGATCACAGTCTGATGATATTTCTTTGCACAATTTTTCAAAAGTCCCACAACTTCCATACTGGTCACAGAATCCAGATTGCCCGTCGGTTCATCTCCGAGGACAATCGCCGGCTTTGTCATTAAGGCTCTTGCTATCGCTGCTCTCTGCTGCTGACCGCCTGACAGCGTTTCCGGCAGTTGCCCGAGTTTTTCCTTCAGTCCCAGTGTTCCCGTCAGTTCTTCAAAAAACTCCTGATCGATCTCTGCACCGTCAAGGCGGAGGGGCAGCACGATATTTTCATAGACGCTGATCATCGGGATCAGATTATATTGTTGAAAAATATTTTAATATACACTTAATAAAGAAAAAACATACATAAATGTAAAATAATATAAAAAATTCCATAGAAAAAACGGTAAAAACATGGTAAAATAAATACTTTAAAGAAAAGTTAAAATTTTACGAGAATTAAATGTTAAATAAGTGGGGTGGAAAATATTAGTATGAAGAAAAGAAAAATTAAAAAAATTATAGCAATATCAGGAGTAATTGGTGGAATATTAGCTTTAAATTCAGTAAAAGCTCATGCGGTAGAACTTACTGATGATTTATCAAATGATGGTCATGAGCAAAATATTAATAGCAGATCATCAAATAAGGGACAAGTTGTAAATGTTGACTCAACATATTTAAGGATTAGAGCAGCAGCATCAACATCTTCAGAAGTTTTAGGAACTATGATTGAAGGAACAAGATTTAATATTATATCAAAAAGTGATCAATGGTATCAAATACAATATAATGATATAGTAGGATATGTATTTGAAGATTATGTTGATGAAATATCAGCAGGTTCATCATCTACCACATATGATGTTATATATACAGGAACTGTATATGATGCAGCTCCTAATTTAAGAGTAAGAAGTGGAGCTTCTTTAGATTCATCAATTATAGGATATGTGTTAGATAACTCTACAGTATCTATTGTGGCTGTTGAAGGTAGCTGGTATAAGATCCAATATAATGGGGGATATGGCTATGTAAGTGCAGATTATGTTTCTATAGGAAGTACAAGTAATGGTGGAAATTCAAAAAATGATTCAGGAAGTTCTTCAATAACAGCTGTAGGATATGCTTATGATTTAGGCAATATAGCTCTTAGAATACGTGAAGGAGCATCAATTTCATCAACTATTTTAGGTAATATATATGAAGGAGATGCAGTTAATATAATAGGAGAAGAAGGCAATTGGTATAAGATATTATATAATAATTCCATTGCTTATGTGAGTAAAGAGTATATTACATTAAATAAGTATTCATCAGAAACAGAATCAGATAATAATGCTTCAATAAGAAGTGGATATGTTGTTAATGTTGAAGGATCAAATTTAAGAGTGCGTCAAAGTCCATCTTCTAGTGCTATTGTTTTAGGATATCTAGTAAATAGTGAAGCAGTAGAAATTGTTGGAGAAGAGGGAAACTGGTATGAGATCAATTATAGAAATTCAACAGGATATGTACATTCAGATTACATAAAAGTTGGAATAGGTGGCACTTTAAATGAAGATTCATCAGAAGGAAATACTACAGGTTCAGAAAATATTTCAAATTCAGAAGCATATAATATAGTTTTAAATGCTATGAAGGAGCAAGTAGGTGCACCATATGTATGGGGTGGATCAGGAGAATATCTTACCACTAATTCACTAAATGAATTGAAGGTTAGATTTCCTGAAGATGCAGCATATGGTGAGTATATTCATGCTGAAGGATATGTGAATCAAGGGTATCGTGCATTTGATTGCTCTGGATTAATGCAATGGGGATTTGCACAGGCTGGGATAAGTATTGGAAGAACTACTTATTCTCAAATAAATGCAGGGGTAGAAGTGCAGTTAAGTAGCGTTCAGCCAGGAGATTTATTATTTAGTGCGGATCTTGGACATGTTGGTATGTATATAGGTGATAATCAATGGATAGAATCTTCATATACAGGAGATTATGTTAGAATAAGCAATGTTCCATGGAGCTATGTAAGTAGAGCAAGAAGAGTTTTAAATTAAGCTATAAATAAATGAAAGTCCAATGCATTAATTAATGCATTGGACTTCCTTATTTATAGCTTAATTTAGTTAAACAGTTCATGTCACTTCGCTTATGAACTTAGTTAAGTCGCCATAAATGGCTAATGAAACGCTTATATTGCTACGCTCATAAGCTAGTTAAATTTTTATATACAAGTATATAAAAAATTACAGAAGTGATTAACTGGTGAAGCGTTAATTCTTAATTTGCATATGGGTTAATTTCAAAATAGATTTTACAAATCTATTTTGAATTGTTTCACGTGAAACAATTTACCGAAATTTTATAGTGTCTGTACTTTTATTATGTAAAAAAACTATATATAATATAAAGAGGAGAGGGGGGATTAATCCCAGAAATTAGGGAGTTTTATGAAGAAGATATGTATTTTTAATCAAAAAGGCGGAGTAGGAAAAACTACAACAAATATTAATCTATGTGCATGTTTAGCTATGGAAGGATATAAAGTATTAACAATTGATATAGATCCCCAGGGAAATACTACAAGCGGATTAGGGTTAGATAAGAAAAATCTACAATTTTCTATGTATGATGTTTTAACAGCAGATGTACCTTTAAAGGATGTTATATTAAAAAGTGAATTAATACAAAACTTATACATAGCACCATCTACCATGGAATTAGCTGGTGCTGAAGTTGAAATAATAAATAAAGAAAATAGAGAAATAATACTATTAGAGCAAATAAAAACCGTAGAAGATCAATATGACTATATTTTTATAGATTGTCCACCATCATTAGGATTTTTAACAATAAAT
>OGRG01001777.1_pt1 | contig 13921 bp, 10 predicted proteins | sample 1553501 | NCBI WGS metagenome assembly OGRG01 (sample SAMEA2580018, study PRJEB22360) | human gut metagenome | biome: human gut; feature: human-associated habitat; material: faeces | place: Denmark | collected 2008/2010 | reverse complement strand
GTCAGGGCACAAGATGATTGATGTCCCGGGGGAACAGACTGGCGTCGCGAATATTGGACAGCCCGCACAGCTTCATGGTCAGGCGCTCCAGCCCGATGCCCAGGCCGCCATGGGGCGGCAGGCCGCAGCGGTGTACGCCGATATAGCTTTCAAATTGAGCAGGGTCCAATCCGCGGGCCTGCATCTTGGCCACCTGCGCGTCATAATCGTGGATGCGCTGGCCGCCCGTCGTGACCTCCAGCCCGCGGAACAGCAGGTCGAAGCTGAGCGTTTCCCTGGGGTTGTGCGGGTCGTCCATCACATAGAACGGACGTTTGGCCGTGGGAAAATGCGTCACGAACACGAATTCGCCCAGCCCCTTTTCCCTGTAATACTCGCACAGCAGCACTTCGTCCTCGGGCGTGAGGTCGTTCCGGTTTTTGCCGCCGCCGAGCGTTTTCAACAAAGCCAGTGCGTCTGCGAACCGGATACAGGGAATTGCGCCGATCCGGGGCACATCAACGTCCAGCAGCGCGATCTCCGGCGCGCAGTGTTCTTTCACATAGGCCATGGTGTGCTGCAGCATGGCGGTCTCCATCTGCATCACGTCCTCCATGCCGTCGATGTATCCCATCTCAAAGTCCAGGCCTGTGTATTCGTTCAGATGGCGGCTGGTGTTGTGCAGCTCCGCCCGATAGACGGCTCCCACTTCAAACACGCGGTCGAAAAAAGCGACACAGGTCTGTTTGTACATCTGCGGGCTCTGCGCCAGCGTGGCGGGCATGCCGAAGTAATCCAGCTCGAACACTTCTGCGCCGCCCTCGGCACCGATGCCCGTGATCTTCGGAGTATGGATCTCTGTAAATCCTTCCTGATAAAGGAAATCCCTGAACCCTCTTACAATACCTTCCTGAATCCTGAATTTTGCACGCTCTCTGATATTTCTCAGAGAAATTGGTCTGTAATTTAATTTTGCTTCCAGAGATGTATTCAATTTCCATTTTGAAATCGGAAGCGGCATTGGCTCTGCCGGCTCACTTAAAATCTTCAGTTCTCCTAACCGGATCTCAATCCCGTTCGGAGCTTTTTCCGATCGCTCCAGCATCCCTGATACTTCTACTGTATCTGCTTCTTTCACATCTTTCAAGTTAAATTTTGAAACTCCTTCTTCATAAACGCACTGCACAAGGCCTTCTCTTTTTCTCAGAATGATAAAAGCAACGGTTCCCATATCTCTGATCGTATGGATCGCACCATTCACTCTGACTTCAGTTCCGATTCTGCCTGCTTCAAGCAGTTCTCTTAATTCCAGCGTCTCTTTCTTTTTTACTCCTGTTACAAACTCCATTTTACTTCTCCTTTCAGATTCCAGCATCCCGGTGAAGCTTTTTCTGAATAGAAAAAGTCCCGGGATACAACAGTATCCCGGGACGGAAATTATCAATATAATATCCGCGGTACCACCCGCATTGAATCCTCCGTCTGCTCTTTCGTCAGTTCTTTCGAATTCCCCTCTTTGCAGATAACGCCTGCTAAACGTGCTGCCCTACTGATCTTTCAGACAGCCGGCTCCCAAGTGTTCCCTTGATCTGCTCCGCTGTCCGGCACTCTCAGTCGGTGATGCCTGCTTCCTGTCAGTTTCTGAAGATCAGAGTCTTGCTCCTCGCTTTTATCTATTTTAACACGTTAGCCTGTTAAAACTTGGTTTAAATATTAGCACACTGCTTTTTTAATTGCAAGTTCTTTTTTTAATTTTTAATCTTCACTTTTCTGCTCTATTTTAATTCTTCGCTGACTGTTTCCAATGCCTTATCCAACTGGTTATCCTTCTTCGGATCGGCTTCGTCATACTGATATTCCACTTCTATATCAGGCTCAACACCTTTTTTATTGATGCTTTTTCCACTTGGAGTATAATATTCTGCGATCGTTACTTTAAAGCACGTTCCGTCTCCCAGATCCAGTAATTGCTGCACAACTCCTTTTCCATAGGTCGTTACTCCGACAATCTTTCCTGTGCCATAATCCTGGATCGCACCGCTGAAGATCTCCGATGCACTTGCACTGTATTGATTCACAAGAACTGCCAGCGGCTTTTTAAATTCATTCGTGCCATCACACGTGATCTTATCCGTCTTACCATTTTTATCTTTCGTGGAAACGATCGTTCCTTCCGGCAAAAGAAGCTTCAACATATTGCAGACAACATCCAGATTTCCTCCCGGATTATTTCTCAGATCGATCACAAGACCTTCCATTCCCTGATTTTCCAGGTCATCCAGTGCTGCTTTAAACTGATCGTATGTCACCAGATCGAATTCTGATACCCGGATATAACCAACCCTGCCATCCTTCATCTCATACTCAACTGTCTGTGCCTCGATCGTATCTCTTGTGGCAGTCAGCGTCTCTTCCTTCCCGTCTCTCAGGACATATAACGTTACTTCCGTACCTTTTTCCCCTTTGATCCAGGATACGATCGTATCCAGTTCTTCATCACCAACTTCATGGTCATCTACCTTTTCCAGAATATCCCCTGCCTTCAGACCTGCCTTTTCAGCCGGAGAATCCTGATAGACATTCACAATCGTCACTGCTTTCGTATCTGCATCTCTTGTCAGCGTTGCTCCGACACCGGAAAATGTGCCGCTGGTAGATTCCATCAATGCTTTCGTCTCATCTTTATTGTAATAAACTGTATAGGGATCTCCCAGTGCTGCTGCATAACCTGAATAGATTCCCTCTACCAGTGCATCCTGATCCACTTCATCCTGATACAGATAATATTTGTCGATCAGCTTATTTAACTTATCCAGCTTCTTTGACACATCTCCCTCTGTTACATTTTCTGATGTATAAGAACCGCTGCTGTTCCGGTTCACGATATACCATCCTCCAAATCCAAGGATCGAGATCATCAGCATGATCACGATCCCGGTCAGCAGTCCTGCCGCAAAGCCACTTTTCTTTCTGCCTGTATTTTCTTCCATTCCTGACTCCTTTCATCCTTTTATATTCTATGCACAAAGAGGACAAAGCAGACATTGATCCGCTCTGTCCTCCCTCAGTTCTTCCTTTGATGACGTATCTGTCATCTTCTGCTTCTGGTCAGCATACTACAAATATGTATTTGGATTTACTGCTGTTCCATTTAATTCTACCTGGAAATGCAGATGTGCACCACTCGAATATCCCGTTGATCCAACATATCCGATCTGCTGTCCTTTTGCGACTTTCTGCCCTGCTGACACGCAGATTGCACTATGATGCATATATTTCGTTACGAGACCATTTCCATGATTGATCACGACCCAGTTCCCGGCACTGTTGCTCCATCCCGCGATCACCACAGTTCCTGCTGCTGCCGCATAAGTCGGTGTTCCTGTCGGAGCTGCATAATCATTTCCCTTGTGAGGTCTTGGATCAAATGCCCTGACTTCACCGAAATAGCTGGACTGATAAGTCATACCCGGACACGGATGCGTAAAATATCCATTTCCACTGACCACATTCCCACTGGACGACGGCTTAAAAGAACTTCCTCCACTATTCAGCTTTGCCTGCTCCTCCTGCAGCCGTCTTGCCTGCTCTGCTTTCTCCTTCAGCTCTTTGAGCGTATCAGCATTCTGCTGGATCTGCGTCTGGATACTTGCGATCTGTGCCTCTTTACTGCTGATCATCTCCTGAGCCTGCGTCTGCTGCTCTACGAGCTGACTTTGCAGCGTATTCAGATTTTTATATTCTTCCTGAAGCTTTGCCTCTTTGTCCTGTACAGTTTTCACCGTATCCTGAAACTCAACCAGCATATCCCGGTCATAAGAAGACAGCTTTGCCACATACTCGGCTTTATTCAGCAGATCTGTGATCGAACTGCTCGTCATCATCATTTCCAGAAACTGTGTATTACCGCCTTCATAAAGATAACGGATCCGCTTTTTCATGCTGTCGTACTGATCATCTTCCGCAATCTGAGCCTGAATCAATTCATTTTCCGCATCGGAGATTTCATCCTCCTTGGCGGTCAGATGCTCCTGCGTCTCATTCATTTTCTTAATGATCTCATCCAGTTTCTCCGACAGCGTCTTCTTTTCTTCTTCTGCTTTCTTTTTATCCGATTCAAGCTGATCTGCTTTTTTCTCAGCTTCATCGATCGTAACCGCACCGGACTGCGATGCCGTTCCGATACAAAGGACGAACGCCAGCAAAATTCCTGTAATTTTCCTCATCCGGCCTTTCATAGGCTTCCTCCTATACTCTCAGATGCTTGCGTACTGTAAAGAAGCTTCCAAGGAAACCAATTCCGATCCCCATGATAAGTCCGATTGGCAATAAGTATGTATATACTACATTTACCGGAAGGAAATCAATAATATTCTTCAGAATACTGAACCGTTCCATGACATAGGAAACTGCCTTATCATAAAGTACATATAAAAGTCCCAGTGGGATCGCTGCGCCAAAGATACCGATGATCAGACCCTCGATCACGAACGGTGATCTTACAACAAAGTCTTTCGCACCAATATATTTCATAATAGCGATCTCTTCTTTTCTGACTGTAATACCCATTGTAACCGTATTGCTGATCAGGAAGATTGACACTCCCAACAGGATCGCAATGATCGCAATGGAAATATACGCAACCAGCATATTAACGCTGGAGAGTGTATTCGCTACAACATCTGATTTATTTACTTTCGACACTCCATCCAGACTCTGTGCAAACTTAACCAGATCCTGCTGCGTAGAAGAAAGCGATTTACTTCTCGCGATCAGATCCTGGTTGTTGTCTGTCGTCTTCATATAAACTTCATAGTTATCTGAATTGGCCAGCGGATTGTCATCTTTAAATCCTTCTGCAAGCTCTGGGTTATCCCCAAAATAATCCTTCTGGAAATCCTCCCATGCCTGCTCTGCTGAAATATATTTCACCTCTGAAACGTCATCTCTTGCTTTCAGTTCCTTCCCAATCTTCTGGATCTGCTCATCTGTAGCCTCTTCATTAAAGAAGACCGTGATCGCCACACCTTCCTCAGCACTTCGGATAATATACTGAAAGTTTACAAGAATCGAGAAAAATAATCCGAACAGGAAGATACAGGCTGACATCGTTGCAATGGATGCCAGAGAGAACATCTTATTTCTCCAAATACTCTTAACTCCCTGCTTTCCAACGTATCCAATCGTACTAATCCTCATCTGTATACCCACCTTTTCGTTCATCACTGACGATGACACCCTGCTTCATAGTAATGACGCGTTCGTTCATCTCATTTACGATCTCCTGATTATGCGTGACAACAAGCACGGTTGTTCCACGCTCATTCGCCTCTTTCAGAAGGCTCATGATCTCCCAGGAGTTCGTTGGATCCAAGTTACCTGTCGGCTCATCCGCCAGCAGGATGGCAGGCTCATTTACGATCGCCCTTGCGATCGCAACTCTCTGCTGCTCTCCTCCGGAAAGTTCCTTCGGGAACGACTTGTACTTCTGTGCAAGTCCTACCAGTGACAAAGCAGCCGGTACTTTTTTCTTGATCACTTTGCTCGGTGTCTCTGTCACCCGCAATGCAAATGCAATATTCTCATAAATATTCCGATCTTTCAGAAGCCGGAAATCCTGAAATACAACTCCCAGTCCTCTTCTGTACTTTGCAATATTCCGGTGTCTCATACGGTTTAAGTTTTGTCCGTTCACGATGATCGTACCATCGGTCGGATTCAGTTCTTTCATAATCAGACGGATAAGGGTTGACTTTCCCGATCCACTGTCACCAACGATGAAGACGAACTCTCCCCGCTCGATCTTTACGGATACCCCGTTCAGAGCCGCATTGCCCTTGGAGTATTCCTTCTTCACGTTTCTTAATTCAATCATATGTTCCTCCTAATTATCCATACTCCGCAAAATTCCTAGTATTCTAATGACTCCATGTACTTCATGTACTTCACTACCATCAGAGCGATCTTGAACGTGATCGCATCCTCAAAGACACGCAAATCAAGTCCTGTACTCTTCTGCAGTTTATCCAGTCTGTATACCAGAGTATTTCTGTGGATGTAAAGCTGTCTGGATGTCTCTGATACATTGAGACTGTTCTCGAAGAATTTATTGATGGTAGTCAATGTCTCTTCATCAAAGTCATCCGGAGATTTTGCTTCAAAAATCTCCTTAATAAACATCTTGCACAACGGAAGCGGAAGCTGATAGATCAGTCTGCCGATTCCAAGAGTTGTATAGGCAACGATATCTTTCTCGCTAAAGAAGATCTTGCCCACATCCAACGCCAGCTTGGCTTCTTTATAAGACTTGGAAACTTCCTTGATGTCGTTGACCATCGTTCCATATGCTATATGCACCTGCTCGTCGCCTCCCTCTGACCGGAGCAGATCCAGCATATCCTTCGCCATTTTTTCAAGTTCTTTATTTCCATCTTTCTCTGAAAGTTCTTTTACAACAATGATATTCTTCTCATCTACCGCAGTTACAAAATCGCGGGATTTGCTTCCGAGAAGATTCCGCACATTGTCAAGAGCCGCACTGTCTTTTTCGTGGGATGTCTCAATAATAAAGATAACACGTTTCACTTCCGTGTCAATATGTAATTTTTTGGCACGATTATAAATATCCACCAGCAAAAGGTTATCCAAAAGCAGGTTTTTGATAAAATTATCCTTGTCAAATCTCTCTTTATATGCAACCAGAAGACTCTGGATCTGGAATGCTGCGATCTTTCCCAGCATATATTCTCCCTCGCTGTCTCCATTGGCAACAAGCACATATTCCAGACGCTGCTCATCAAAAATCTTGAAGAACTGTCTTCCCTGGATTACCTGACTGTCTGCAGGGGACTCTACAAATGCAAGCACTGCATCCGAACAGTTCTTATCTACCTCGCCTGTAGCTGCCAGTTCCTTCCCCTCTGTATCTAACACACAAAAATCAACCTTGGAAATCCCCTTCAATCCTTCAATCGTATTCTGAAGTATCTGATTAGAAATCATCCTTTTTCCTCCATTCCATCCGTTCTTCGATATGTGCAATTTACACATACCTTTCGTGTCGATTTTTTTTACGTACACATTTCCACTTAGTATATTAAGTCAAAACTGCAAAAAAATAAAGAGTAAATCCTTTTATTTTAGTCATTTTTTTGAATTTTTTACAAAAAATTCATATTTTCAGACTTAGCATAGTTCACAATTTTCCGAATATAGATCTTATTTCCAGGCAAATCCGTTATTCTTTTTCCTGTTCTACATGATATCTGAAAATTTTCTTCTGAATAAAAAAACGGATCCGGTTCCTCAATTTTATCTCATCCAGATGCCCTGTAAACGCACAGCCGCCTCCCAGCCAGACCCGTACATTCAGAAGGGCTTTATTTGCCGTAATAAACCGTTCCTGAAACGGGGACGGCAGCACCGACAGGATACAGTCCGTCTCCGTTCCGTTGATGGCATTGATCGCATCCTGGATCTGCTCTTCATTCTCCGAAATCACCATCTGCCCGGTAACGCGGATTCCCCGGTTGTGCCTGGACAGAACCGCCTCTACTTTTCCCAGATTTTCCTCACTGTCTGCAAGCAGGAATATTTTTTTATGATTTTTTTGCATATACTTCATGAACATCTTAAGGAAAACGTTCTCTTCAGTTTCCCGGAACAGCTTTTCATTTTCTATCTCTGCCGCTTTCAGGATCTCTGTATTCTCCGGCAGCAGCATCGTCAGTGCATTGATCTGCTCTTTCCATTGTGCATTTTCTCTTTCTTTCATCAGCATATCCATGGAAACCAGCTCGATCGTATCCACTGACTCACTCTCGAGATACTGCATTGCCCGGATCATCGCTTCTTTTGCTGTCAGGATTGGAATCTCCACATCAAATATATTCATCTTTTCTATCATAATAAATCACCCAACCATGCTCCCCATTCTGAGCATTTTATCAAAAATGAGTGGTTTTGTCAAAATAAGACCTTTCTGCTTCCGGTTTTCTATCTTTTTTCCTCCGTCTGTGCTGTCCCGTTCTCCTGCGTCCGTCTTCTTTTTGTCACCAGTCCGCCGATCCTCCCGGTCTCTTTGGAAGTAAGTGATTTCCAGCCCTGTGCAAGTACCCGGTCTAACAGTCCCAGTTCTTCCGCAATCTCATACTTCATTTTTTCTTCCTCTTCCAGTTCGTTTAAATTGATCGGTTTTTCTTTTTTCTTTCCCATATTCTGCCTTCTTTCTTTTTTTAGAAGTATTTCCCGATCAGATCAGATTATACTGAAAAACTGATTCCTGTCATCTGCCCGTAAAACGAACAGGACGGAGCAGATACCGGTCAAGTATCTGCTCCGTCCCTCTTTATAAGATGATACAAATATAAGTGAATCGTCAATTATTCGATTGCTTCTGTCTCGATCACAAATTTTACACTTCCATCCATCTTGCTGTCCTTACCACTGAATGTATTGTAGGTGCAGTCATCAGAGGTCAGTGCTTTGAGTCTGTCAAGTACATCTCCGAATTCGTCTTCTACTGTACTCTTTAATTTACTTGTTCCTTCTTTATCGAACTGATCCATACCATCTGCCAGCTTCTTTGCTCCTTCTGAAAGTGAGGAAGCTCCTTCACGAAGTGCATTGCTGTTGGCTGAAAGTTTCGCTGCACCGGCTGACATCTGTGAACCAAGTGTATTCAGACCGGATGCAAGCTGGTTCGTTCCGCTCTGCAGCGTTCCTGCTCCGGCTGCCAGTGTTGAACTGCTTCCTTTCAGTTTCTCTGCACCTGAAAGAAGAGAAGTATTATAAGATCCGAGCTGCATAAATCCGCCATTCAATTCAGTAATTCCCTGGATTGCTGTCGGGAACTGTGCCTGAACAGATGTATTCAACTGTCCAAGTCCGCCTGAAAGAGTTCCAAGTCCGGTATTCAGTCCCTGCATTCCCTGATTCAACTGAGTCACAGATGCTGTAAGCTGGCTGATTGAATCTGACGGAAGACTGTCCTTTGCTGCTGCAATAGCATCCAGTTTCTTCTGCATTTCCGGAAGCTGCTGCTGTAATGCTGCTGCAGTCTCTTTAAATGTCTTCAGATTTGTCTGAAGCGTTGCTGCCCCGCTTGTGATGGCTGACAGGTCAAAGGTCGGTACACTGACCGTGATCGCAGATGCTTTCTGCACATTGTTCAGTCCGTCTGCAGCAGTCTGTGCATTCTGAAGTGCCGTAATTGCTGTACTGATCTGATCTCTTACTGACTCATCTGTTGTCGCATTTAACTGAACCTGCAATGCACTGATCGCATTTGCAATCTGCGTCTTGCTTGTATTGGCTGCTGCCTGTGCTGCATCCACTTTTGTATTGTAATCTGTAATCTTCGCATTGACATCTGCAACCGCTGTCTCACAGTCACTTTGCAGTGTTCCGAGCTGGGTATTGATTGCATTGAGCTGTGTTTCCATTCCGGTCAGTGCTGCTGCAATATTGGCTACCGGTGTGGCAATTCCTGTCTGAAGACTTGCAGAAAGAGATTCCGTTGCAGAAATCAGTTCATTTCCGGTTGTCACCATACCATTCACCTGCGTCAGAAGTGCTGTCACTTCCTCTGAGCCAAGTACTGCCTGTAACTGCTTTGTACCTGCTGCAAGCTGGTTGGCTGCGATCACCAGATCGTCTGTTGCCTCTCCTTTTCCGTCAGCCGCTTTGCTCAATGTATCTACGGCTGTCTGCACCTGCTCCAGACCTTTGCTTAACTGAGATAACTGTGCGGCACCTGCTGCAATCTTCTGCTCGCCTGCCACATAGGAAGTCACTCCATTTGCCAGTGCATTAGTTCCACTTGTATAGTCTTTAACGCCTTTGACAACTTTGCCTACTCCATTGACATACTCTGTCACGCTGCCGTTCAGTTCTCCGTTGCTGCCAAGATATTTCTGAATGCCCGCATTCAGTTCATCTGCACCTGCTGTATAGCTGCTCACTCCGTCTGCCAGTGTGGAAGCACCATCTGCCAGTGTTCCTGATCCGCTGACCAGTTCCAGTGCAGCATCTTCCAGCTCATTCAGTGAATCTTTCAGTGAATCAACATCTATGATATTATCCATATCCATATCATCCAGCAGATCTGTCAGGGCAACTGTAAAGGTGGAAGACATTGTGAAATCAGTTACATCTGCCTCCATCTCAAAATTCTCTGGAATCGTTACGCCTTTATCCTCAGCTTCTTTTGTTGTCTCTTCATCCAGATCAAGGCTGTCTTTCAGTCCCGGCATACCAAATCCGACTACAATATTACGGCTTCCGTCTGAAATAACTTTTCCATTGTCGATCGTTACATTGCTGAAAGTTTCATTCGGAAGGATCATTCCGGTCATCATGATAAATGGTGTATAAACTTCCTCTTCTTTTCCATCCACTGTGACGGTCTTCTTTTCGTTATTTGTATACTGTACCTGGATCTTGAGATGTCCGCTCTTTCCCTTCAGCTCATCCGGTTTTACTTCCTTGCCGTCCAAAAAATAGGTCAGTTTTACGGATACCGGAAGTTCCTTATCTGTCGTACCCTGATAATAAATATCTTCTCCCGCAGTATTCCAGGTCAGTTGATCTCCATTCTCCGTAAATGTCTCATCACCTTTGACATTCTTAATCTCTTTCAAAATACTTTCATCAGTCAGGTTTCCCGATACACTTCCAGAATTTTTCAGCCAGTCAGATACCGTCACCTCGTCACTATTTCCTGTCGCATCTGCATTGACATAAACCGTTTCTTCCTTATATACATCCTGCGTATCTGTGCTGCCTGCCGCATAAACCGGAACCGCTCCCATCATGACTGACATTCCAACAGCAAGCGAAGTTGTAAGGCTACGTTTGATTTTTCTGTTCTTGTTCATAATTTAACTCCCTTCTATTTCACCTCTGCGGGTTTCTTTTTTGCCCCGAGGAAACCAATCGAGGTCTTGCATATTACCTTGTCAAATATCATAAACATTGCAGGCAGGATCATGATAACTACGATCATACTGATGATCGCTCCCCTTGCAAGAAGGGTACAGATCGAACCGATCATCTCTACCTGTGAGTAGCAGGCCACTCCGAATGTTGCTGCAAAAAAGCTCAGTCCACTGCTGATAATAGACGGCATACTGGTCTTATGTGCAATACTGATTGCTTCCATCTTCTCTCTTCCACGCTGACGTTCTTTCTGATAACGGGTTGTCATCAGAATCGCATAATCTACCGTTGCTCCCAACTGGATTGCTCCGATTACAATGCTTGCCACAAACGGAAGGCTGGTTCCCTGATAGAACGGGATTGCCATATTAACCATGATTGCAAACTCAATTACCGCTACCAGAATAATCGGCAGGGAGATCGACTTGAATATGATCATGATAATAAGGAAAATCGCTGCAATGGAAATAGCATTTACATTCACTAAGTCCACATCTGTTACATCCTGCAGATCCTTCATCAGTGGAGCTTCTCCAATGACCATTCCACTCTTGTCATAAGACTTCACGATCTTATCAATGGCTGAAATCTGCGTATTGACCTCATCTGTTGCCGACTCATACTCTGAGCATACAAAGGCAAGTTCACAATCATCGCTCTGAAGCATCTCTTTCATGTCATCCGGGATCATGGAATCCGGTACGGTCGGACCGATCAGAGAATTCATGCTGATTGTCCATTTGACACCCTTTACTTCATCAATCTCTTCAAGCATCTTCTTTTTCTGCTTTGCATCCATGTTCTTATCCATCATGACCATGTGCAGATTGCTCATATTGAAATCTTTATTCAGTTCTGCATTCGCCACATTACTGTCCAATGTCTCCGGAAGAGACTCTGCAATATTATAGTAGATCTTTGTATGATTATTTCCGTAAATCGCAGGAAACAGAAGGATCAGGAAAATAAGGATCCATGCCTTATAATGCTTTGTAATAAATGCAGAGGGCTTATCCATGTTGCTTAAAAGCAGTTTATGCTGAGTCTTTTCAATCGGTTTGTCAAAAACCAGTACCAGTGACGGAAGAACTGTTACACAGCAAACCACTCCGATCAGTACACCTTTCGCCATAACGATTCCGAGATCCCGTCCAAGTGCGAAAGTCATTACACACAGGGCAATAAAGCCTGCAACCGTCGTCACAGAACTTCCTGCAACAGACTTAAATGTATTGGCGATCGCATGCCCCATGGCACGCTCCTTTTCTCCCGGAAATCGCTTTTTATTCTCCTCATAACTGTTCAGCAGGAAAATGGAATAGTCCATCGTAACTCCTAATTGCAGAACTGCTGTCAGTGCTTTTGTAATATAGGAAGTCTCTCCCAGAAAAACATTACTTCCCAGATTATAGAGAATCGCCAGTCCGATACTCAGAAGGAACAAGATCGGAACAACGAAAGAACCCGAAGTCAGTTCCAAAACAATCAGACTTAAAAGTGCTGCGATCACAACATAGATCGGAAGTTCTTTCAGTGCCAGATTCTTGATATCTGCTACAACACCTGTCATTCCACTGATAAAGCACTGCTCATTTGCAATCTTTCTCATCTCACTGACTGCATCCATGGATTCATCTGAAGATGTCGTATTATCAAATAATACAAGCATCATCGTTGCATCACCTTTGAAAAAGGCTTCCCGCAGATCATCTGGGATCATCTCTACCGGAAGGCTGATGTCCGCAACATCGTCATACCACAAAACGTCCTTTACATGAGAAACATTCTCAAATTTTTCTTCCAGTTTTTGAACATCTTTCATATCCATGTTCTCGACCACGACCATGGAAAATGCTCCCATGCCATACTCATCCACCAGAATATCCTGACCTTTTACTGTCTCCAGATGCTCTGGAAGATAACTGAGCAAATCATAATTTACTCTCGTCTTTGCCATTCCGATCACTGACGGAATAATCAGCAGGAATCCGACGATCAGCATCAGAACCCTGTGCCTGGCAATCCATTTGCCAACTTTGACCATTTGTATCATCTCCTAAACTGTCTCATATATTTTAGCCTCTTCTAGTATAGCTCAAAATGACTAATAGTCAATATTAGAAAATTAAAAAAATGAATTTTAGTCATTTTTTATTGACTTTCACGAAAAATGTGCCATACTAGAAAGAGAAATCAGTAAAAAATCTGCTTGAATTTCTGCAGAATCTAGTAGTAAAATACTCTGGTGTGCAGGCAGATCACAAAGGAGGCAACTGGATATGGGAAAAGTAGAAGATAATAAAAAATCATTAGCTTTATTTAGTGGCGGAGTAGATGCATTTTATACTTTATTATCTCATATAAAGGAAAAGCCATGCATAGCAACTATATGGGGTTCGGATATTAAATTAAATGATACTGAGGGTTGGAGTAAGGTTATAGAGCACACTAAAGCAACAGCTAAGTTATATGATATTGACCATACTTGGATAAAATCTAGTTTTAGAATGTTCATTAATGAAGGAAGATTAGGACAAGCTGTATATAGTAGAGCAAATGATGGATGGTGGCATGGATTTCAACATGGAATAGGACTAATAGGACATGTAGCACCGTATATTTATAAAAATAATATTAGTAAAGTTTATATTGCAGCATCTTTTACTATTCAGGAAAAGGGGAAAGTTACCTGTGCATCTGATCCTACCATTGATGATAATGTAAGGTTTTGTGGAGCAAAAGTAAAGCATGATGGATATGAAGCATCTAGACAAGATAAAATTAAATATATTTGCCAATATTCAAGAGAGAATAATGTAGAGATTCCATTAAGAGTTTGCTGGGAATCAACAGGTGGAAGTAATTGTTGTAAGTGTGAAAAATGTTATAGAACTTTATTTGGTATATTAGCAGAGAAAGAAGATCCAAGAAAATATGGTTTCAATTATACTGATAAGGAATTTGTTAATATAGTTAAAGATTTAAAGAATAGAATATTTATTGG
>OGRG01001776.1_pt1 | contig 13921 bp, 15 predicted proteins | sample 1553501 | NCBI WGS metagenome assembly OGRG01 (sample SAMEA2580018, study PRJEB22360) | human gut metagenome | biome: human gut; feature: human-associated habitat; material: faeces | place: Denmark | collected 2008/2010 | reverse complement strand
CCAGCCATAACGGCTGTTGCGCAAATCGTCATAATTCCGAGTCCGCCCAAAAGTTCAGGTGTAAAATCACGCTGAAAAGCAGACACCATAACGCACGGTGTAACAAAATACAAAACAAGGTTGTTTATATGCTTTGCGGATACATCGGTAATGATTTTTTTCTTACCGCAAGCAAAGCCCAACGAAATCAAAATAAACAGCACAAGTACCTGTTGTGCAACTACAATAAAGTTTTCTAACATTTCCTTTTCCCCCTAAAAATAAAACACATTTAAGTATAGCACAATAACTCATTTTTTCAATGCTTACGCAGTAATACAGCTGAATTTTGGAGGTATATAAAAAATTAATATCATAGAAAAATATCATTTTGTACAAAATTATGTCGAGCATATGGTGCAAACTAACCAATGAAAAGCAAATAATTTTACAAATATGTATTATCCGCTGAAATTATTTGCTTTTATTGACTTTTTGTACTTTGAATTGTATAATATATGTAAATAAAAATAGTTGTTTTTATTGTTATTTCACAGTGATTTTATGTATTTATTTATATTTTAAGAAAGAGGGATTTTACAATGGCAACAAGAAGAACTGCTACAAAATCGGCAGCTGCCAAGGATGCTAAGGTAGAAACAAAGGCTACTGCAACTGCTGTAAAAGAAACTGCTCCAGTAAAGGAAACTCCTGTAAAGAAAACCGCACCTAAAAAGGTTGCTCCAAAGAAACCTGCTGCCGTAGCTGCCGCAACAAAGGCTGCTAAGACAAAGGCTGAAGCTCCTGCAGAAGTTAAAACTGAAACAAAGGTAAACTTTGTTGTTGAGTTTAACAACAAGCAGAACTCGGTAGAAGACATTATTAATAATGTTAAAGCTACATACGGTAAAGATGTAAAGGAAATTTCAATTTACCTCAAGCCTGACGAAAACAAAGCTTACTTTGTTGCCGACGGCGAAGAAAGTTCTATGGATGTATTCTTCTGCTAATTAAAAATTACTGAAATTTTAGGAGTCATACTGTTAGGTGTGGCTCTTTTTTTGCTTTTTCTTTAATATTTTGGTGAATATTTAATATTTAGATTGATTTTTTACCATTCTGCCTATATAATGAAAATGTATCAAATCCTTGGCACAGACGGTCATACCGAGGTAATAATTTCATTACAAAGGAGCGATATTAAATGATTACAAAGTACACAAGCGGCACCCCTATCCGTACAGACGCTGTTGTAAAAGATTTTGCCGGAATCGACATAAATAAATTCCCGGTAGATTACAAAATCATTGACGGCAAATTCATTTTTAGCTTTGATATGCAGGACAGCGACATAGTTTTCGGTCTTGGCGAAGCGCCGAGAGGAATTAACAAGCGTGGCTGGATTTACGAAAGTTTTTGCAGCGATGACCCATTCCACACAGAAACAAAAAGTTCACTCTACGCCGCACACAACTTTCTTATGTTAAACGGCAGCAAGACTTTCGGTATTTTTATTGATTTCCCCGCAAAAATCCGTTGGGACATCGGTTACACAAAACCAAGCCGCACAGAAATCACTGTTGACGGTACAGATTTTGACATCTACATTATCGAAAACGAGAGCAATAAGCCGATTGACATTGTAAAAGAGTTCCGCAGTGCAATCGGTCAGAGCTACATTCCGCCATTCTGGGCATTCGGTTATCAGCAGAGCCGTTGGAGTTATCCCGACAAAGCTGCCGTTGACGGCGTAATCAAAGGTTATAATGATGCAAAGATTCCGCTCGACTGCGTATATCTTGATATTGACTATATGAAAGACTACAAGGACTTCACAGTTGACGAAGACAAATTCCCGAATTTTGCAGAATATGTAAAAGAAAAGAAGGAGCAAGGTATTCACCTTATCCCTATCATTGACGCAGGTGTAAAAAAAGAAGAAGGCTACGATGTTTACGAAGAAGGCGTTGAAAACGATTACTTCTGCAAAACCGAGGACGGCGATATTTTTGAAGGCGGCGTATGGCCGGGTATTGTAGGTTTCCCTGACTTTATGCAGAAAGAAGTTCGTGACTGGTTCGGCGCAAAATACGACAGACTTACAGACGCAGGCATTGACGGTTTCTGGAACGATATGAACGAGCCGGCTATTTTCTATTCAACAAAAGGACTTGAAAAAGCGCTTAATAAAGTAAAATCACTTGAGGGCGAAAACCTCGACCTTTCAAAATTCTTTAACCTCAAAGATACTTTTCTCGGTCTTTCCAACAGCCCCGAGGATTACTCAAGCATCTATCATATGATTGACGGCAAGCCTGTTTGCCACGACAGAGTTCATAACATTTACGGCGCAAATATGACAAGAGCCGCAGGAGAACACTTTGCAAGGAAATTCGGCGACGGCAAAATTCTTATGTTCTCAAGAGCCTCTTACATCGGTGCACACCGTTCAAGCGGTATCTGGTTTGGCGACAACCATTCATGGTGGTCACACATTCTTCTTAACCTTAAAATGCTCCCGTCCGCAAATATGTGCGGTTTCCTCTACTGCGGCGCCGACCTCGGCGGATTTAACGAAAACGCAACCCGTGACCTTGTGCTTCGTTTCCTTGCTCTCGGAGTATTTACCCCTCTTATGCGTAACCACTCCGCTCTCGGTACAGTAAACCAGGAATGTTACAACTTTGAAAACTCCGAAGATTTCAGAGATGTTGTAACCGTTCGCTACAGACTTATCCCTTATCTTTACGATACATTTAAAAAGGCAAGCGAAAACAACGATATGATTTTCCGCCCGCTTGCTTTTGATTACCCCGACGATAAAATGGCAAGAGAGTGTGAAACTCAGGTTATGCTCGGTAACGAATGTATGATTTGCCCTGTTTACGAGCAGAATGTAAGCGGCAGATATGTATATCTCCCTGAAGATATGACTTTTGTTAAACTAAGCGGTGAAAATGCAGAAACCAAGCCTATGGAAAAGGGCGTACACTTCATTGAAGTTGCACTTAACGAAGTACCTCTCTTTATTAAGAAAGGCAAACAAATTCCGCTTTGCAAACCTGCAATGCGTACAAGCGAACTCAACACCGAAGACCTTACTTATATAGGTTGATTTAAAATAAAAATGACAGCTATTATTTATTGATAGCTGTCATTTGTTGTTTGTATAGTCTTTTTTTCCGATTGCTAAGTCTGCCCTTTGTGGCGGTGAGCGCCAATAAAACGAGCAATCATCGTTTATCAATATTATTAATTATGTCAAGCTAACAATATTGACATATTAGCAATTATATACACTATTAACGCAATATTGCACGCAAAACTTCCTATGCAACCGTCGGTTGCGGAAATGAAAACTAAAATGTATTGCAAAAAACAGTGGTTGCGGTGTATAATTTGGATAAAGTGAGAGGCAGAACGATCGTCATAAACTCTCAAAGGAGGAAATATGGACATAGAAACAGCAAACAGACTTTTACAATACAGGAAGAAACACAACTTAAGTCAGGAAGAACTTGCAAATAAAATAGGAGTAAGCAGACAGGCGGTGTCAAAATGGGAACGGGCAGAGGCATCTCCCGACACTGACAACCTAATATTGCTTGCCGAAATTTACGGAGTATCGCTTGACGAACTTTTAAAAGGAGAATCAAACAATTCCTCAAAATCCGAAGCCGAGCAGGAAACCGTATCGGGGGAAAGCGCAGACAACACACAAATCCCCACAGGCGATGAGGGCACAGAGTATATAAAAGCGGATAAAGTATCTTTTAAAAACGGAATCCATGTTGATGCGAAAAACGGCGACAAGGTACACATCAGCTTTGCAGACGGAATACATGTACAAGACAAAGACGGCACTAAGGTTGATATAGGCAAGGACGGAGTGTTTGTAAACGAAAACGGAAAACAGAGAGTTTATACCGATAAAGACGGTCATATAATGCACGATGCAGATATGACCGACGAAATGTTTACAGGAGGAAAGCATAAAAAATTTTGGAATTCGTTTCCCTTTTTCGCTATAGCGCTTGTTGTATTCCTTTGGTGGGGATTCAGCGGTTTATGCTTTGGCTGGGCGCTTAGCTGGATAGTTTTGCTGACAATACCGCTTTACTATTCGCTTGTTGATGCAATTTATAAACGCAAGGCAGACCACTTTGCCTTTCCCGTGCTTGCGGCAATGGCATACATTCTTATGGGATACTTTAACATATTCGGCGGATGGACAGTCGGCTGGGTAGTTTTTCTCACCATTCCGCTTTACTATTGGATATGCTCATTCTTTAAAAATAAAAACAATTAACAGGAGGACATTATGTCAGAATTAAATTTACCGTCAGACCCAATGATTTTATTAAGTTTTATTAACACAAAGTTAAGAGATTTCTATCCGTCGCTTGATGCTCTTTGCGAAGACGCAAACATCAGTAAAGATGAAATCGTAAAAAAGCTCTCCGCCATAGATTATACCTACAACGCAGAGCTTAATAAATTTGTATAAAACTAAACGAACGCCCGATTTCAGCGAAAGCCGAAGTCGGGCGTTTTTTTAACCGTTCTCCAATAAATACGGTCTTAGCTCGCCTGCAAGGTAAAGCGAACCGCAGATAACGAGCGGCATATTTTCATTTTTTGCCTTATCAAGCGCCGTTTCGAGAGCCTTTTTGTTATTATCGAATGCCTCAACTTTCGGAAAATGCTGTTTGCATTTTTCGGCAAGTTCTTCTGCCGATAAAGTTCTCGGATTGTTGACCGTTACCGTAAACACTTCTTCAAAAAGTCCTTCAAGCAGATTGATTGAGCTTGCACTGTCCTTATCGGCAAGCATACCCATAAGGCAAAGCCGCTTTTGATTTGGCAGATACTTTTTGACCGCCTTGCTAAGCGCCTCAATTCCGTTCGGATTATGTGCTCCGTCAAGCAAAACTACGGGATTTTTGCCCATAAGTTCAAGTCTTGCGGGGTTTACCGCCTTTGCCATACCTGCCTTTAATGCATTTTTGCTTACATTGATTTTACCGCTGTCGCAAAGTGCTTTTAATGCGGTCAATGCGGTTTTTGCATTTTCCAACTGATGTTCGCCAATCAAATGCAGTTCAAGCTCTGTACCGTCATATTCAAAAACAGTGCTTTCAAGGCTTTCTGAAATCACTTTTATTTTTGCACTTTCACTTTTGAAAAGTTCAACATTTCTGCTTTTACAAGTACATTCAATCACGCTCATTGCGTTTTCTTCCTGCTTGGAAGTAACGGCAATCGAGCCGTTTTTTATAATACCGCACTTTTGCCACGCAATCTCTTCGATAGTGTTGCCGAGAATTGCCGTATGGTCAAGTCCGATAGTTGTTATTACCGAGCAAAGCGGCGGCAAAATTGTATTTGTACAGTCAAGAAGTCCGCCCATACCTGTTTCAAGCACAACAATGTCGCATTTCTCGTTTGCGTGAATATAAAACTGCAAAGCGTTTACATACTCAAACTCTGTAATAATAACGCCGTCATTACGCAATTCCTCAATAATCGGAAATGTTTTCTCCACCGCCTCGGTGAGCATTTCCTTTGAAATCATACGGTTATTAATCTGTATTCTCTCTCGAAAATCCGTTATATACGGAGAGATAAAAAGACCTGTTTTGTAGCCTGCCTCAACAAGCACAGCCGAAAGCATTGCACAAACCGAACCTTTGCCGTTAGTACCCGCAATGTGAATATACTTTAGTTTATCCTGCGGATTGCCGAGTTTTTCGAGAAAAATTCTCATTCGGTCAAGTCCGGGGCGAGAACCGAATGTCAGCAGTGAATGTATTTTTTCAATAGCCTGTTCGTATGTCATCAGATCAGCTCCTTGTAAATTTCATTCTTTTTAAAGCCTGTCAGCGCCGCCGCCTCTTTTGCGGCATCTGTTGCCCTTGCGCCGTTTTCAATCAACTTCTTAGCGGTTTCAACCGCATATTCAAGTGTAAACTCTTCGGTATCGTCAACCTGCGGCGCACCCTCAAGCACAAGCACAATTTCGCCTTTAACACTGCCGTCGCTTAGATTTTCCGCCGCATTTTTTGTTGTGGTACGGATAACTTCCTCGTGAATTTTTGTAATCTCACGCACAATTGTAAGTTTTCTGTCGCCAAAACTTGCATACAAATCACGCAAAGTCTGCGGCAATTTATGCGGAGCTTCGTAAAAAATCATTGTTCTGTGCTCGTTTGCAAGGCTTTTCAAATGATCTGCTCTGCTCTTTTTATTTACGCTCAAAAAGCCCTCAAAAGTAAATCTTCCCGTGCTAAGGCCCGAAACGGCAAGCGCAGAAATAACCGCACTCGGTCCGGGAATTACAACCGTCTTTATGCCACGCTCTTCGCAGAGCTTTACCAAATCTTCGCCCGGATCCGAAATACACGGCATACCCGCATCTGTAACGATGGCGCAGTTTTCGCCCTGCTCTATTCTTGCGCAGATAATCTCTCCACGCTCTCTTTTATTGTGCTCAAAATAGCTGACCATCGGCTTTTTTATGCCAAAGTGATTTAAAAGTTTCAGCGTAACCCTCGTGTCTTCCGCCGCAATAAAATCTACCGATTCAAGAGTTTCCACCGCTCTCGGCGACAGGTCGGAAAGGTTGCCTATCGGTGTACCCGTAACATATAAAATTCCGCTCATAGCTTGTTGTCCTCTGTATTTTCTAAATGATCTGATTTGTAGCTTCCGTAAATTTCAAGCATTTCTTTTGAAAAATTACCGCTTTCGTCCTCTATAAAAAGTGTGGGCAGTACATTTAAAAAACCCCGTTTTCCGCCTCGTCTGCCCTCAAGCAAAAACAGTTTCGGCGCTTTTGACACTCTCTGCTGTACAAGTCGCAAGGTCTTTGGCTCTATGTCAAATTTTCTCATAGACTCCATAACATCGCCTAATCTTTCGGGGCGCTGACACATATAAAATCTGCCGCCAAACTGCAGCAGCTTTGATGCCGCCGAGCAAATGTCATCAAGCGTACATTCGCTTTCGTGTCTTGCAATCAGCCTTGCCGAAGTCGGATTTTTGATTCCTCCTCCGCCGATTTTATATGGCGGATTGCACACAACTACATCATAACAGCCAAAATTCAGCTTGCCTTTAAGGTCGCATAAGTCAGCGTTTATAATTTTAATGTTATCGCAAAGCCCGTTGTGTTCAACGCTTTTTTGAGCAAGCGTACAGGCATTTTCCTGAATTTCAACAGCGTCTATTTTTAAGTTTTTATTGTCCCTGCTCCACAAGAGCGGAATCGTACCGCATCCTGTGCCAAGTTCCGCACATTTTTTACTGCCTGCGGGCTTTGAAAAATTCGCAAGCAAAATAGTGTCTGTCGAATATCTGTAGCTTTTGGTAACATATATTTCAATGCCGTTGCCCAACGGCTCAAGGTGCAAATTCTCCATTATACAATCGGCAAAGGAAAGTTTTGCCCTCTGCCCTCTCCTTGTAAAATTTAGCTTAACATTTTTATTATACTACTGTAAGGGTAAAACTGCAATAAAAAGCAATATAAACCTTACTGTTTGAAGTGCAATAAATTATTTATCCAATACATCAAGGTCGCTTTTCTCATAACGATTATGTCCCGGCAACTGTTTTTTATATTTCCGGCACTTAATAGCCTCGTCAAGGCTCTTGCCCCGATTATCGGCAAAGAAATCCCTTATATATGTATTGTATTCAAACTGCTTGTCAATTTTTGTCTTACCGTTTTTCTTTTCTTCAAGTATCCGATAATACGCAGTAATCGCATCGGCATAAGTTTTGCCCGTATTGCCTTTAAGCCATTTCTGAAATGCAACATTAAAAGAAAATCCGTTGCCGATTATCTGTGCCTTTTTCTGCACTTTCTTTGTGGCGATAACCTCGCCTGTATCAAAAAAATGTGCTATTTTCTCGGTTATTTCAAGTTTTCCTCCCGATGTTGGTAAACCGTATCGGCGACAAAAATCGACAAGTTCTTCCTTTAAATAATAAAACTCTCTGAATGTCTTGCCGTCAAGATTTTTGTCGAGTTTCGGTCTTTCGCTCATACAATACCTCACTTAATTATTATTCTGCGTACAGTTTGCGGCGTCTATTGCAATTGCGAGCATAAGCACCAAAATTTCGTTTCTCGGGTCTGCATAGTCGATAACATAAGTATCTCCCCAACGGAACAGCTTTTTTGAAATCTGCGCAACCATACTGCAAGCCTCGTAAACGCTGTAGTTCCAAGACATAAAATCCCCCTCACAGCGCCAACCGTTGTAGTCGAGGTTATACTTCGGTTTAAAAAAGGTAAATTTTTTCTCAATACTGCCAAACGGCTGTCCGTTTATTTCTATATCAAAAGTCGGCATAAGCGTAAAAAATCGCTGTTTAATCATACCGATTTCATTGCGATCTCTGTCATATATATGAATCTGATGCGTAAGTCTGAACATTTCAGCCTTTACAAAATATTTCGGCTCGTCATACTCATCATAAACATCGTAAGTATCCGTCCACGAAAAAACTCTTTGTTTAATTAACAGTTTCATTTTAAATACCTGTCTTTCCGTTTTTTAATCAATATTTCATTTCAATCCGTAATTTACAAATATTATAGCATAGCAATTTTTTTATTACAATAAAAAAACAGTTCTCTAAACGAGAACCGTTTTTACGAGTGAAGCCATAAAGTCAAATAACCGATTTTCGGCACTGAATAAATAACTTTTCCTACTATGTCATCTTCTGTTACATATCCGTCATCCGCTGTATTGTTTGCATCACCCTTAGTAATATAAACTGTATTTTCAGTCTGTTTTTGCTCGGATATAATTCTGTGAATTACAGTTTTACCGTTTCTTCTAAATTGAATTATATCTCCTACTGAAATATCTTTATCATTTTTAGATACAATTACAACATCGCCTATTTTTATTTCGGGATCCATACTACCTGTAGCAACAGATACAGGGGAAACACTTAAAAATCCGCATATAAAAGCAATTACAAAACACAACGCCGCAACTCCGGTCATTGTAAATGCATTGTGTAATTTTCTGCTTACATAATTTCGCTTTTTATCAACACTTTCTTTTGAAAATGCACAATCAAGAGTTATAAGAAAAATCATACAAAGCAATATCTTTATAAATAATTCCATTTTTTCGTTTATAACGGGTTTAAAAGGAATAATTATTATCAAAACTTCAGTAATAAAAGAAAACAAAAATGATGCCAACGCACCGCTCTTATAACATAAAGCTGTCAGTAACAATGAATTTATCAACGCAAGAAACCCATACATTACAAAATTTATTGTACTGTCACCATAAACATCACTATAGAGAAGAATCACAAAATTAAAAACAGCAAAAGAAATCGCAGTAAATATATAATTTACATATTTGTTAAACCGAGCTTTTTTTAAAGCAAAAATTACGATTGCTCTAAAAAGCTCGGTCATTAATACTAAACAAAAGGTAAGTAAAAAATTTTTTAAAGCATCAACTGTGTTCAGGTAATCATTTTTACAAAAACCTAAAATAAAGCCGCCTGAATACAAAAGACTAAGTTGAAGTACGGAAAAAACAAAGCTCCACAAAACGCAATCTTTTCTGGAATTTTTTTCTTTTAGAAAAACATTAATCTTTATAAACTTTAAAAAATCATTCATAATATTTACCTTAATTTATTTTTGTATATTGAAGAGGCGATATAAATAACAAATGAAATTAAAATCACTGCAGCTAAACATAGAATTTCAAACTTTTCAAAGCCTGTTTTTACACTTGTATTATTAATTACATCCTTATCATTTTCAGAAGTGTACAATAATTTAAAGCTGAAATTTCCGTTTTCTTTATTTTCGGTATTGTAGCTTGAATCATTGCGCCATCTTACTATAATTGAAAAGTCACTGCTGTCATTCGGCATAAGAATTTCGTTTTTCTCAAACTCCGGCATAATTAATTCAATATAATCAAGCGAAGGTTGTTCAACATATAAATCTGCAAGGGTTACAGGAGAATTTCCTGTATTCTTAACTTCAATATAAATTTTGGCATATGCTCCCAGGAATTTAAAATCACCAAGTTTTGGGGAAACAGTGTTTTTATCAAATAATACGCTGCTTTCACCCGCTATGCCATATTCCGATTGTATTTCTGCTCTGCTCACCGATACCTCATAATTTTTAGAGGTATCGGTATATGCATTTACAGTAGCAGAGTACAGAAATAAGAATACAAAAAGGATAGGAAAAATCAGAGCTATTCTATTTAAAGAGAAAAAGTTTATCTTTTTCATAATTTCTCACCCTGCTAAGTATATTTTATTTTGAAACACTTGCACTTGGCGCTTCATCTACTGTATCCTGAACATAAGTGAGTTCTACAGAAAACGGTTGTGCATCAGCAGAAAGCTCGCCTTCTGATTTCACTTTTACAACAAATGTAGCAGTGCAACTTTCACCCGGAGCAAGCACTTTATTATTAAGATTCGGTGTATCAACTACAAATTCGTCAGAAAGTTCTGTAATATTAAATTTACAATTTGAAAGATTTGCATTTACTGTACCGTTATTTGTAATTGTAAGTGAATATTCAGCCCAAGCATCATTAATACTAAAGTTTACATTACCGTAATCCGCTGTTGTATCAGTAAACTGTGCCGGATAAGTTGTTGAACTTTCGGCATTTTCCAAAGCAGCATTTGCGGCTTTATAAGTAAGCTGAACGCTACCGTCAAGATCCTTATAAAATCCACCGATTAACCAACCGATAGCTTTACCTACAACAACACCCTCATTGGCACCGTCATCATTTAAATGTAATGAATATGTAGTTGTGTCAAGCACATTTGGTCTGTAATAATTAATAAGAGATGATTTACTTTCATCAACATTCACTTTAAAGTTTGTAAGACCACTATCACCCGGAATAACGGCAGTTGTGTAATATCTTTTATCTCTCGGAATCATAAGTTGTGCAGTAAACTCCGCTAATTCATCTTTAGTGATGTTTACGGTTTGAGGATTTTTATCGTCAATTACATACATATATGCGCCGTTAGGCTTGCTGTTAGGATCGTTCACACCACCAACATATTTTAAAATAACATTGTATTCTACAACCTGAGCAGTTCGTTCAACCGTCACAGCTTCCAAAGAAGGTGTAACACCGTTGCTGATCTTAGTAATTGAAGCATCAGTAATTTTTACATCCCACTTTCCGTTTGCAGATACTGTGCCGTTTGCAGAAATTTCTGTACTCCACTGCGCAAAGCCAAAGCACATTACACCAAGTGCCATTGTACCGGCAGTTACAGCTGATAATAATTTAGTTCTTTTTTTCATAAATATTCCTCCATAAAATTTGAGTTAGTTATCGCTAACTGTGTACCAAAAAAATAACGCTCCGGAGATACCTCTTTGGAAAAAGCTAATAATTGCGACAAGTTAGTTAAAACTAACTTGTCGCAATTATTATATTATTCTTGTTTTGCTTTGTCAATACAAAAGTTACAAATTTTAGCATTGCTACAAAATTACATTAAAATTATTTTATAATATAAACATATTTACAATATAGTTTTACTCTTTACAAGCTCTATCGCCTGTTTTCCCGTTATATGTTCAATCGTGATTTCGACACAGCAAAGTCCGCTCCGTTCACGCTCGATTTCCTTTTTCACCGCATTAATATCATTGTTATATTTTAAGCCGAAAGAGAGCATTGCCGAATTGATTTTCTCTTCATTTTCCATAATTTCGGCCTTACCAAAAACTACAACACTCCTAAACAAAGTTGTCAATTTTTCCGAATCGACCTCATCTTTTTCAATAACACAGAAAGAAACTTTCTTGTTTTGCTTAATTGCGTCAAGTTTATGTCCGTTTTTTGCACAGTGAAAGTAAATCTTGCCGTCTTTATATACAAAGTTCAACGGAACAGTATATGGGTAGCCGTCATCACCGCTCACGGCAAGCACACCGCTTTTGCAGTTTTTTAATATTTTCAAAGCCTCATCGTTACTAAGCTGTTGTTTAAATCTTCTCATTTTACGAAACATTTTACCGCCTCCGTTGCTACTATTATAACAAAAATTTTCTTTATTGCAAATCAACAAATATAATGTATTCTTATTATTTATTTTGTAGGCACTTGGTGCTGAAAAAGCTTAACCCCGACAAGCTGTATTTTAATCGCCTGTCGGGGTTGGATTTTTATTTATTGTTCTCTGAATTTAACAGTGCCTGTTGCTGCGTCCATCGAATCTACGATTGCGAGGGATTCAAGCTGATAGCCGAGATTGCGAATTATATTGCCGCCGTTCTGAAAACCTTTTTCAATTGCAATTCCAATGCCCTCTACCGTGCCGCCTGCCTGATTTATAATAGAAATAAGACCTTGCAAAGCACAACCGTTGGCAAGAAAATCATCAATAATAAGAACATGGTCGTTTTCGCTTAAAAATTTCTTAGAAACAATCACTTGATTTTTGCATTTGTGAGTGAAAGACTCAACCTCTGCTATGTACATATCGCCGTCAATATTAATGCTTTTCGCTTTTTTCGCAAAAACAACCGGCACATTAAAATGCATAGCCGCAACGCAGGCAATACCTATGCCCGATGCCTCAATGGTAACAATTTTATTTATATTTTTTCCCGCAAATCTTTTCTTAAATTCCGCACCCATTCGGTTGAACAAATCAATATCCATTTGATGGTTCAAAAAGCTGTCAACCTTGAGAACATTGCCCTCTTTAACAATTCCGTCCTTTACAATTCTCTCTTCCAAAAAATTCATAGCATTTCATCTCTTTCCTTTTTGTTTCCTTGCCTTGTCCGCAAAGAAATTTTTAATGCATAATATTATAAATTATATACTTATTTCTAAGAAAATAAAAGGCCTAAAAGGTATTTGATAAAACAAAACAGCCCTTGCAAATTTGCAAAGGCTGTAAAAAGCGAGTATAACAAAGATTATCTCTTTGAGAACTGTGAAAGCGTAAAGAAAACAGTCCGGTGGACTGTTTTTAGCTTTTACCGCAACAGCTAAGCTGTGAGGATACCACTGTGGGGCAAAAGAAAACAGCCTCTGCAAACTGCAAAGGCTGTAAAAAGCGAGTATAACAAAGATTATCTCTTTGAGAACTGTGGTGCTCTACGAGCTGCTTTAAGACCGTATTGCGCGAGTTTTTGAGCTGTTTTCCCTTGATACTCCGGGCTTTTCCGGCTTTCTGCCTCTCAGTTATCCGGTGTGCGGACCATAAAAAACGGTCTTTTTTCATTCAGCAATAGCCTGCTGAAACGCACCATTTACTACCCCAAACAGCTCCTCTGGTTTATTGTACTTCACTTTTGCATAGATGTCCATAGTTGTTTTGCTGTTTTCGTGTCCGGCAAGGTATTGGACGGTCTTTGGATCAACACCAGCATAGAGAAGATTGGTAATGTAAGTGTGCCGCAGCTGATGCGGGGTTACATCAAAGTCCAGCGTATATCTGATTTTGGGTTGATTTTTCTGGGTCATGCCCAGCGTTGGGGTAACCGTGTATTTGATGCTCTGCCCATTCACATACTTATAATAGTTCCGGGGCTTAGTGGAGCGGACAACGACATACTGCCACACTCTTTGAAACTGCGAAGCAGCCAGCGGCTCCCCTTTGCTGTCAGCAATCACATAATCTGATATGGAATTTTCTTTCGTTTCTCTCAGACAATCCACCAAACACTTCGGTATCGGAATATCCCTTTTTGCCGCCGGAGTCTTTAGCACCGTAGAAATCACGGGTCTGTTATGCTCTGTACGCCATGCCCGCCTCACCGATAGATAAGGTGTATCCTCGTCCAGAAATACACAATCCCATTGCAGTGCAAGAATTTCTTCCCGACGCAGACCGGAATACAAACCGAGCATAATAAACAAATATGGAGGAAGTCCCTTGA
>OGRG01001774.1_pt1 | contig 13940 bp, 10 predicted proteins | sample 1553501 | NCBI WGS metagenome assembly OGRG01 (sample SAMEA2580018, study PRJEB22360) | human gut metagenome | biome: human gut; feature: human-associated habitat; material: faeces | place: Denmark | collected 2008/2010 | reverse complement strand
TGTCCGCCTCTCCGGTGCTGACGCTAGCAATGGCACGGGTGCGGGGGCGTTTGCTACGTATACGTACTTTGCAGCCTCGTATTCGTATGCGGATGTGTCCGCTCCCCTCTGCTTTTTCGATGCGGATCCGGTGATGTCGGCCTAAAACGAAAACGGAAAGAGGAAAAGAACGTTCTTTGAAATTTTGTATTGAGAGTTTTTGGAAAGCTGTTCGGCGGGTTTCGGAACTCGCCGTTAGGCGAGTCGATTTTTGTGATTTTTTTGCCGGTTTTGGGAAAATGTAGTTAAAAGGCTTATCTTTGCATCGTTAAACCAAGTTTAACAGGTTGTTTTTACCCTTAGTGTGACGCAGGCTTCGTGTCCGCCTCTCCGGTGCTAACGCTAACAATGGCACGAATGCAGGGGCGTTTGCTACGAATACGAACAATGCAGCCTCGAATTCGAATGCGAATGTGTCCGCTCCCCTATACTTTGCAGTTAGGAAACGGTTAGATGGGGTGAAAGACCTTGCCACTTGGCAAAAGATGACGAACGCTCAAAAGGACGCTGGTAGGCCGGTAACGGTTCGAACGCTTCCGAGTAAGGCAAAGCAGACACTCAGACACTCAGAACCGCAGAAACAGACCATGAAAAGGTATGGAAATTTGTTTGAACGAGTTGTCGAATATGGCAATCTCGAACAGGCGTTTCACAACGCCGCCCGTCACAAAACTCGCCGAAGCGAAGTAATAGAGTACGGCTCCCATTTGGAGGCGAACCTATTACAGCTCCAGCGTGAACTTATCACCGGTACTTACCGCACCTCCGAATATAAGACTTTCATCATTTACGAACCCAAAGAGCGGAAGATCTTTAAACTGCCGTTCCGGGATCGTGTCGTTCATTGGGCGATAATGCAGGTTATTGAACCGATATGGCTCTCTAATTTCACCCATGATACATTCTCTTGCATACGTGGGCGTGGTATTCACCCTCTTTTATACAAGCTCCGCCGTGATTTGAAAGCGGATCCGGAGGGAACCCGGTACTGCCTGAAAATCGATGTGCGCAAATTCTATCCGAGTATAGACCACGAGATCATGAAACAGGTAATCCGCCGAAAGCTGAAAGATGCCCGGCTGCTTGCTTTGCTTGACGGTATCGTGGACTCGGCAGAGAACGGAGTGCCTATCGGGAATTATTTATCCCAATTCTTTGCCAACCTTTATTTATCCGAACTGGATCATATCATGAAAGAAGAAATGGGCATCCGGTACTATTACCGCTTTGCCGATGATATTGTCCTGCTGGATGGAAACAAGGAGAAGCTCCACGGAACCCTCGTGTTTATCAACCACTACCTGAATAATGAACGTGCTTTGAGTATAAAGCCGAATTATCAGGTTTTCCCGGTAGAGAGCAGGGGTATTAATTACGTGGGATACGTGACGTTTCATGATTATTGCCTCGCCCGTAAGCAGAACAAGAAAAACCTCTGCCGTGAGGTGGCAAAATTACGCAAACGTGGGCTGAGTGATGAGGAGATCCGAATACAGGCATCCAGCCGGTTGGGGTTCATGCAGCATTGCAATAGCATTTATTTATTAAAAACTCTCAATATGAAAACATTCAGTGAAGTAACAAACAGCGGTGGTAATCTCACGGGAGATAAATACCACATTGATGACATTTTGAACAGGGAAATCCACCTGAAAGGTTTCGAGGTAAAAGAATCCAAGTATAAGGGTGAATGCCTGATCATTCAGTATGATATCTACGAGCAGGTAAAGGATAAAACCGGAGTTTTGCTCACTAACGAGGACGGCACTCCGAAAATGGATTGGGTGGAACATATCTCCTTTACCGGTTCGGAGGCTCTTATAAAACAGTTAAAGGATGTAGTATTGGATGAACCCTGTTCGGCAAAGATTATTAAACAACCAATCGGTGACCGGGGTAAATGCTTTTATAAGATAACCGATCCCGATTAAAATATCGGTGATTATGTACAAAGGGATTTATGCAGAAAAAAAGACTTTTTCAAAGTTCGATAACGAACATTATTTGTGCTATCTGAACGAGCAGCGTGAGGAGTATTCTCCTGAGTCGGATGCCTGTTCGGGTGAGGTGACCGAACCGGTGTCCGCTCCTGTATTGGGATACGCCTATACAGGTGATATGGTGGATGGAGGTACTCTGATTGAAGCAAAAGAGGCTACTTATGACGAATTCGTTTCCGGTCTGATCCGCACGAGGTACTCGGCAAGCAGAGTGGAGGCAATTCAATCAAATCGAATGATAGCTCTTGTCAATCCGGAGCATGAGCGTGCTGCCGAGTTTATTTCCGAGTGGGATGATTTTCAGTCCTACCGGGAACAATGCAAGGAACAAGCGGATGCGCTTATAAACGGATAAATGCCTATCGGGGGCAGGCTATAAAAATGCCCCCGGCCTGTAAGTAGTTATCTCACCCACATACTTACACAAAGATGCGCCATATCGCACAGCCGGGGGCAAAATTCCCTCTGCTGCGATATGGCGCATTTGTATGTTATGTGAGTGAGATGTCGCAAAGATAGTAACATTTAAAGGAATAACAGCAATGAAAACACCTATTTCTTACTACGGAGGCAAGCAAACCCTCCTGAAACATATTCTGCCTCTGATCCCAAATCATAAACTTTATACAGAGGCTTTCTGCGGCGGTGCTGCAGTATTGTTTGCCAAGCGTCCGGCTGATGGCGAAGTTATAAACGATATCAGTATGGATATAACGAACTTTTATTGGATGGCTAAAGTCTATTATCGTGACCTGAAACAGGAGATTGAGAAGACTTTGCACAGCCGGGATATGCACGCCCATGCCGGACATATCCTGCAGTATCCTCAATTCTTCCAACCGGTGCAGCGGGCGTGGGCTGTTTGGGCGTTGTGTAAAATGTCCTTTGCCAGCATGATGGACGGTTCATTCGGTTATGACTTTGGTGGTGGAATGCCGAAAAAACTGCGTAATGCAAAGGATGAGTTCACGGAATGGCTATGCGCCCGGCTTGATAACGTGACCATAGAGAACCGGGATGCGCTGGATGTCATCTCCACTTATGACTCGCCCGATACGTTTCATTTTGTGGATCCGCCGTATATAAACAGTGATTGCGGCCATTACGAGGGTACATTTGATGAGTATTGCATGGAGAAGCTCCTGCAGCTTTTGGAGCAGGTGAAAGGTAAGTTCATGCTGACAATGTTTCCCCTGCCAATGATAGAGGAATACGCAAACAAAAACGGATGGATAATCCACCGGGTAGAAAGAACCATCAGCGCATCAAAGACGAGCCGAAGAAAGCAGGAGGAATGGATGGTATGCAATTATGAAGAACACCCGCAGCGAACTTTGTTTGATTACAAAGACAGCAGCGATGTTGATGCAACAGATGCCTCCTAAATACTGTATAAAGATAGTCATTTCTAATGAATTGCACAAATATTGGAACGTATTTTTTATGTGAAAATGCAATAATTTTAAAGGCTTTCAAACACCATTCAAATGACGTTTGAAAGCCTTTTTATATCGTGCGTGTGCGATAATTTTTTCACATTTCGTTTTATACCCTGATTATCGCATTTCGTTTTTTATACCGCTCGCATTTCGTTTTGCCGATTATACAAACCGGCGTAAAAATTCTGTACAACGAAAATTTATTACGGGATGTCAGATGCGGGGAACTCCACTTGCATCAGTTAAGTGTAGAAGAGGCTTTGAAACAGGTGCTGGCCGGTACCGGATTCGAATTTGTGGTTAGTGAGGGTGTAATTGTCATACGGGAAAAAGCCAGAACTCCGGTACTGAAGGAACCGGTCAGAATACGGGGAAAGGTGACGGATAGCCGGAATCAGCCTTTACCGGGCGTAACCGTTCGGATTAAAGGTACAAACCTGGGGACCTCGACCGATGTCAATGGAACTTTCCAGGTCTCCGTACCTGATTTACAGCAAACCCTGATTTTTACTTTTGTAGGAATGAAAGCTCAGGAGCTGAATTTGAACGGAAAGACGGAATTGACGATTACTATGGAGGAGATGGCTACCGAAATGGAAGAGGTCGTTGTTTTTAATGATGGGTATAATCGGTTACCACGTAAGGATATGGTTGGAGCGTACACGACCGTGAAAGCGGAAGATATAATGATGCCAGCATATCAAAGTATTGACCAGATGTTACAGGGAAAAATAGCTGGCCTACAAGTTATTAACACCTCATCTCGCGTGGGTGCTACTCCACAAATTAAGATTCGAGGAACTTCCACCTTGCTTGGAAATAAAAGTCCATTGTGGGTGGTTGATGGAGTGATTCAAGAAGAACCTCTATCGATTGATGTTAGTTCCCAGTTAACAGGAAATATGGCAGAATTGATCGGTAACGAGATTTCTTGGTTGAATCCTCTCGATATTGAAAACATCACGGTGTTAAAAGATGCTTCTGCCACGGCTATTTACGGTTCAAGGGCTTCAAACGGTGTGATCGTGGTTACGACCAAGAGAGGTTCCAAAGAACGTGTAAGTGTACGTTACTCTACTCACTTTTCTGTTCGTCAACGTCCTCACTACGGCTTGTATGATTTCATGAATTCCAAGGAACGTATTCAATTCAGTAAAGAGGCTTACGATGCAGGAGCGCGTTACCAGCAAGCACCTCTCCCGCAAAAATACACTTACGAGGGTTTGATGGCCATGTTTAACGATCGCCAGATAACGGAACAGGAGTTTAGGACCCAGATGGAAAAATTGGAAACGGTAAATACCGATTGGTTTGATTTGCTGACACGTAATTCTGTCAGCCAGAATCATAATTTAAGCGTTTCCGGTGGTTCTCAGAAAGTAACTTACAACGCTTCGATCGGTTATTCTAAAAATGCCGGTATCGAGATCGGTAACGAAAATGATCAATTTGTCTCTCGTTTGAATGTGTTCGCGGAGTTAAACAAGCGTTTGTCCGTATCTTTAAACTTGAACGGAAGTATCCGGAATTCTGACGGTTATGGTCCTGGCGTGAACCCGTACAGTTATGCCTTGAACACCTCCCGTGCAGTGCCTGCTTATGAAGAAGATGGCAGTTTAGCTTATTATAAGAATTATTACACGTACCAACTTAACCCTGTATTAGGTGGTTACAATACCTATTCTTATAATATTTTCAATGAAATGGAAAATAGCTATTCCAAGAACAAAGGTGTGAACTTCAATGTTTCGGTAACATCAGACTTTAAAATTCTGGATTGGTTGTCATGGCAGGCAACAGGAAGCCTTACCCAAACTATGAATGACACTGAAGGTTATGCCGGCGAGAAAACCTCTACTGTTGAGTGCCTCTATAGGGGATACCCGTACAATAGTGAGAAATCCGGTTCGGAGAAATTTAATGCAGCTTTGTTACCTTTTGGTGGTACGTTGACAACTTCAAATTCTGAAGGTCTTTCTTTGAATATGTCTCATCGTTTGGCTTTCTCTAAAACCTTTAACGAAGATCACCGTATTAATGCCATGTTGGGAATGGAAGTACGTTCTTCCAAACAACGTTCCAACGGTAATACGGTATGGGGATACGTGCCCGAACGCGGTGAAATCATCGTGTCTCCCTCTCTCCCGACCGAGATAGTCCCTGTCGGTGGTGGTAACAATGATGATATTCGATGGGGAGCTTTAAATAATTTGTTCGATGGAGGTTGGAGAAAAACGGCAACTGAAACTAATTACATGTCTTTCTTTGGAACTTTGGCGTATTCATTGAAAAATCGCTACGTGTTTAATTTTAACGTGCGTTCAGATGCATCCAATCGTTTCGGGGAAGATCAAAATAAAAGATTTGATCCCACTTGGTCTGCTGGTTTTTCCTGGAAAGTAGCAGAAGAACCATTCATAAAAGAAAATGTAGAATGGTTGGAGGCAATGAACCTTCGTGCCACTTACGGGGTACAAGGTTATGTGGTAAGCACTATTAGTCCCGAATTGATCGCCACCTATGAAGGTATTCTGCGCGGCTATAATGAATATTACTTATCGATCTCCAGCCTCCCGAATCCTCATTTGAAATGGGAACAAACCAAGACCTGGAACTTTGGTTTAGATTTATCACTATTCGGAGTATCCATGAACGTGGAGTATTACGGGCGTCGTACTTCTGCCATTTCGCGCACGGACGTGGCACAAGAATACGGTATGTCTTCCCTGCTACTAAATGGAGGTATATTGACGAATCACGGATTTGAAGTGACGTTAAACTTCACTCCTTACAAGAGAGACGATTTCGCCTGGACCATTGGTCTGACCTCTGCCCGTAACTGGAACCGTTCCAAACTTGATGATCGCACGGCAAAAGCGGATGCAGTGAACCACACGGATTTTTTAAGTGGTAATTCAAGCCGACCGCTAAAAAAAGGTAAGCCATTAGCTGCTTTCTGGTCTTTCTCGTTTGACGGCCTAGACCCGGAGAACGGTTACCCGCTTTTCAATTATATCGATAATAATGCCAAGGAAGCATACGGTTCTCAAGACGTGGACCCGCTCTCGTTTTTGGTTTACTCGGGTTCTTCTGAACCGGTATTCGATGGAGGACTCAACACTCGCCTTCGTTGGAAAGGTTTGTCGGTTGGTGCAAATTTTGCGGTTGCCCTTGGAGCAAAGAAACGTTTACCAAACCCTTATTCTTCGTTTTCACAAGGAAAAATCCCAAGCCCCTTCAGTAATATCTCCAAAACACTGAACAAGCGTTGGAAAAAACCGGGAAACGAAACTTCTACCCACATACCGGCTATTTATACTTCTGTGGAAGACCTCTATAATCTCTATCTTCCCAACGAGCTTTTTATGAGTCGTTACGATATGTGGGCATCATCGGATGTTATGGTGGTAGACGCTTCTTACCTGCGTTGTACGCAGGTGTCACTAGCGTACAATTTCCCGCGCAAGCTTTACAGTAAGATTGGTTTAAGCAGTCTTTCTGTCAATGCCAATGTCAACAACTTGTTCGTGATAGCTAGCAAGAAATGGAATGGATATGATCCCGAGTTAGGAAGCAGCATCACTCCCAAGGTATATTCTTTAGGTTTAAGTGTAGGATTCTAAAAAACATTTATCATGATGAAACAACTAAAAAATAATATTGTAGCATTAGTCTTGGCAGGAGGTGTACTTTGTGGTTGTAAGGATTTTCTAGAACCTTCTTCTACAAGCGAGTTTGTTCCCGAAGATGCTAATTCACTCAATGAACTCTTGTTGGGAGAGGCGTATCCTCGTAATGATATTGGTGAGATGAACACTTTTTTGAGTTTGTTAGACGATGACATAACGACAACACCATACCAAAAACCGCAACCTGGCTTTGATGCCGATCGTTTTTTGGCAGCTTACTCGTGGCAACCGGATATGTTTAAATTAATGGAAGAGGCCGGCTATACAAACACGAATATATACGAAACACATTATAGCCTTATTTTGGGAGCCAATGCCGTAATCGATTACATCGACCAAATAAAGGACGATGAGCAAAATATTAATTATGTACTGGCGCAGGCATACACGCTTCGCGGATTTTTGTACTTTAAATTAGTAAACATTTTCGGGGAACCTGTAAATAGTAATCCAAATGCTTTGGGTGTTCCTCTGAAGTTGAACAGCGGGGTAGAAAATAGCGAAAACGCTTTGGCCCGCCGCACGGTGAAAGAGGTCTATGATCAAGTCTTAAGCGATCTGCTGGAGGCTGAACGCTTGTACTCGACTTTGCCCGTTGAAAAACAATTTACACAAGATTATCGTACCAATCTCCCCATGGTGGAGCTTTTGTTATCGCGCGTTTATCTCTATTTAGAAAATTGGGAAAAGGCAGCAGTATATGCTGAAAAGGTCATGAAGAACGAGAATTTTAAATTGCTAGACTTGAACACGGTAGCAACGGCTACGGAGGAAGGACTCCCGTATTTCAAAGTTTATCATGCGTATGCGGAATCTCCCGAGGTGATTTGGCTTTACGGCAACGTGTCGGATATGGGCAGTTTGGTTATGTCTTATGCCGGGGTTGCGAACCCGCAGGATAATGATCGAATTATGCACGCTTACTTCAGGGCTTCTGACTCTTTGATGAATTGTTACGAGGAGAATGACTTGAGAAAGGAACGCTATATCATACATAAACAAATGGTTGGCGAGAATAATACCAAGGTGTGGACGCCGATGGCTATTGGGAAGTTGTCTGTAAATATTCCTGAAAGCCCTGACGTCTCTTTAAACAATTTTTACAAACCGTCTTCAGGGACGGGAATCTTTGGTAGAAGTTTGCGTCTTTCAGAGGCTTACTTGAATTATGCGGAGGCAAACGCCATGATGTATAAAGCTGGTACAAACGGAAATGGTGCAGTAAATGCCCGGCAAGCGTTAGATGATTTGCGGGCAAAACGCTTCGCCGCTGAAGATTTCACGAGACTTGACATTAATGATGCAGATGAATTGATTCTGTTTGTACGTGATGAACGTCGTCGAGAATTGTGTTTCGAGGATCATCGCTGGTATGATTTACGTCGTTGGGGTATGCCGGAGATTAAACACGTGTGGAACATTAGTAGTGGCACGTCAGTAATTTACACGTTAAATTTAAGTGATAAAGGGTATACAGTGCCTATCCCTGATGAAGCAATGGAAGCAAATGCTGCTTTGAAACAAAATGAATTGCCCTCGAAACGAGAGCCAGAAGGCATTTCTGTGCAAGAATAAATCAGAAGAGTATTAATGAATTATAGAAGAATAGAAATGAAACTGAATAAAACTTTAGTCGCCTTGACAATCGGATTACTAGGCCTAACATCGTGTGATAAAACGGATGATCCGCTGGAGCCATCAGGCAATTATTCCCCATTGCGTGTTGATTTTCCTCAGGGTACGAACGAGTGGGATTCCCGTATAGAGCAGATATACAAAACATATGGCGTTTACCTTATTTACAAAGATGTTACACCTGAAGATTTGAACAGAACTTGGGTGTCCGTGGGTACTGGGGATCTCTATTATGGAGATGATCTTCCTGATGAAGAAGTCTCGTTTTATGTTGATTTTTTTGAACAACAGATATTTCCTTATTTTTCCCCGGAAGTTGTTCAAAAAGCGTTTCCTATCAAAATTTATATGTTGAAACACCTAAGAGCGGAAGCCCAGGATTTTGGGGGAGATGATACTGGCACTGGTACTGGTACTGGCACTGGTACTGGCACTGGTACTGGCACTGGTACTGGCACTGGCACTGGCACTGGTACTGGTACTGGCACTGGCACTGGTACTGGCACTGGCACTGGCACTGGTACTGGCACTGGCACTGGTACTGGCACTGGTACTGGCACTGGCACTGGCACTGGCACTGGTACTGGTACTGGTACTGGTACTGGTACTGGCACTGGTACTGGTACTGGCACTGGTACTGGCACTGGTACTATAATAACAGAGGTTTTGCCTAGCGGTTTTAAAGCGATGAAGTGGGATGGATTCGATTATTGGGCTATCAGCTTCACCGAAAGTGAGATTTATGCATCTGATGACCGGAGTATGAAACAGAAACGTTGCGGTATTATTTATCAAATTATCGCGAATATGGTGGAAGATGGTACAATTGTGGAACCCGCTGATTTGAGAGATGGTGTCGATTTAGAAACGGCTCTTTCTGTCCGAAAATCTGATCAGAATTATCGTTTTAATCGAGGTATTCCTAATTCGATATTAACAAGTTTTGGAGTGGGAACAAGAACTGGTGCTGCGGAGTTGACTAGTGATTATAGTGGGGCCAATTCGATGATTTCCACTTATTCGGGTGAAAATAATCACGAGTATTTCTTAAATTACATACGTAATATAATGTGGTTTACAGCAACTGAGTTCGAAGAGAAATACTCGGCCTATCCTTTAATCGTTGAAAAATATAATTTGGTAGCAAACTACATGCTTGTAAATTGCGGGCTAGACCTTAAAGCGATTGCCGGCGAGTGACAAGCAGATTAAAAAAAGAGAACGAAATTAGATGAAGATTATTTTAATGTTCGTGTTACAAATCTTATTGTTCTCATCCAGTATACAAGGAATGGTGTTCCCAGACACAGTCTGGGGATACCATTTTAATACTGCCGAGGAAATAAGGATGGCCTATCGGGAGGGAAGAAAGGCATGTAGAGGCAATAACGCGGCATCTCTTTACAATGACTACTACATGGTATGGAATAGTGGAGAGTATATTTTACGGCATAAGGGGAAGGCTGCGGATGCCGATCTTTTGTTAAAAATATTTCCGCGGCTTTCTTTGAATGATTCCACCTTAACTTCTTTTATATCTCAAAGCGAATACTCCCGACTGGTTGACCATTATTATTTGCTACAAGCCTTAAAAGCTGGAGAAACGTTTGATGCAGCCCGGGATGCGGTGACTGTTGACATGCGTTTTCTAACTTTAGGCAAGCTTGATAGAAATGACTACTGGAAATTACGTGATGTATTCTCTTCTCGCAACACTTCGCTGCACATGATCTATTTAGCAAAGTTACCTTTTCTCTTTCAAAACCATGGTTGTACAGAGGGATTACTTGATTTGCGTGCTATTATCGAAAAGCATGTAGCCGATTCTCCCCTGAAGGAAGAGATAATGATGTTGTACAAACAATACATCCCTTTGATGAGAGGCAAGCCAGCTCCCGTTTTTACATTGAAGGATGTTCAGGGGGCTGAGTACTCTCTCGTCGATTTTAAAGGCAAACTGCTGGTGATAGACGTGTGGGCTACCTGGTGTAGCAGTTGTTTGAAGAAAATGCCTCTATTTCTGCAACTTGCAGACAAATACCGCTATCGTAATGACGTCGAGTTTATTACCATTTCTATCGACCGTAGCAAGGTACGTCCTAAATGGTTGAAAGCATTGCAAGAACATGATATGACCGGATTGGTGAACTTGATGCCTGATATGGATCACGTTTCGCCTTTTGAAGAGGCTTATCACATCTCAAGTGTTCCTCGTTATATTGTCATCGATGGGGAAGGAAACATTGTTACAGCCTTTGCTCCCTCTCCCGGTGATGGTTTGGAAGTATTGGTGGAAGGTATTTTGAATCAATAATTTATTTTTATAATTTTTATCCATGAGAAAACTAGTTTATTTACTTGTTATCACTGTTATTTTTGCCGCTTGCACAAGTGAGGAAGGCTATGTTGTAACAGGTACGATCGAGGGAGGAGCAGAAGGCGATATCGTTTATTTATCGTTTGTAGAAAAAGGGAATTTCGCTAATATAGATTCCTCTGTAATCAAAAACGGGGTATTTACTTTCAAGGGACGACAGGATACTGCAGTCAATCGTTACGTCAGGAGTAAGGAGAAGGTTGGAAATACTAATAGAAAACTATACGGTGATTTCTTTCTGGAAAACGGGGAAATTAACATAGTAATAACGCCTACGGGCAGTACTGTTTCCGGCACTCCCAATAATGATGCTTATCAAGCGATAAGAAATGAAATGTACGAATTACAAAAAAATCTTGCTAATGTTCCCCAAAAAGAACAAATGAAGGAGTTTGATAAGATTTTCACGGGAGTGATGAAAAATGCGGCAACCCGTTATATCTCGATGCCTGTGGGGATTCATTTTTTGAAACAAGCACAGCATTTTATGGAAACGGCAGAGCTGGCCGCACTCCTTGAGCGGATTCCGGAGGACTTGGCTAATGACCCTGCAATCGTTCGCATGAAAGATCTTGTTAAAAGAAAACAGGCGACCGCTGTCGGGTGTAAATTCGTGGATTTCATCATGACTACTCCCGAGGGTAAGACCGCGAAATTATCCGAATATGCTGGTAATGGTAAGGTGGTACTTATTGATTTTTGGGCTAGTTGGTGTGCGCCCTGTCGTAGCGCAATACCCAGGTTAATTAAAATATACGAACAGTACAAAGATAAGGGATTTGAAATCGTGGCTGTATCGTTAGATCAAGACGCTAAAGCTTGGAAAGAAGCCATCGGAAAAATGAATATGCCTTGGCCTCAACTGTCAGACTTGAAGGCTTGGAAAAGCGAGGGGGTTAAGTCATATGCAGTGGCTACAATCCCTTACACTATACTGATAGATTCACAGGGAAAAATTATCGCTAGGGATTTGCATGGAGATGAGCTGGAAAAGGCAATTGCTGAGTCGGTGAAATAATTGTATTTTCATAAATAGTAGATACAATAATATTTTCAATACGATAGTTTAGATTGGTTTCAATTTGTATTTCCTGCCGATAGAAGAGAACCATAGAAATTAGGTCTGCCACTTTTCTTGGTTCTCTTTTTTTATCTTGGGCTTGGTGAGCAAGGAGGATGCGGAAAACATTGTGCAGGACGTGTCCCTTAAATTATGGGAAACGAGAAAAAATAGATCCCTCACAGAATTTTGGTATGTATACCATGATGATAGCCCGTAACTTGATTTACGGCACCTTCCGGAGAAAGCTGGTTTCGGATGGATCCCGACAATCGCGAGAGGGTTGGGCCTGAGAGGATAGTTCGTTTCTGTACCATTTTCCGCCATGCATGACTTAAAATGTGATGCTTTTAGTGTCTTTCGAATACGCACTTAACTCCCCCACGATTCCCGGTCCAGGTTTCGGTATTGAATAGCTTCCGCAATATGTTGCGGCAGGATATGGTCCGAACTTGCCAGGTCGGCAATTGTCCGGGAGAGTTTGATAATCCGGTCATAAGCCCGTGCAGAAAGTCCGAATTTCTGCATCGCCATTTTTAATAAAGAAAGGCATTGTTTATCCAACGGACAAAAGCGTTTCAGCAGAGGCGGGGACATTTGGGCATTACAGTAGATACCCGGATAATCTTTAAAACGCTCCGTTTGAATGTTGCGGGCAGTGATCACCCTTGCCCGGACTACGCTACTAGGGTCGGCTTCTTGTATTCCGGCAATTTTTTCCAGTTCTACCGGGACAACCTCGATATGCATATCGATCCGGTCAAGCAGAGGACCCGAAATTTTGGATAGATAATGCTGGATCGCACTTCCCGAACAGGTACACTCTTTAGTCGGATGGTTATAATAACCACAGGGACAAGGATTCATGGAAGCGATCAGCATAAAATTGGCCGGATAATCGACACTGTAGCGGGCCCGGCTGATGGTAATTTTCCGGTCTTCCAGGGGCTGACGCATAACTTCTAAGACATTGCGCTGAAATTCAGTGAGCTCGTCCAGGAAAAGAACTCCGTTCGTAGCGAGAGAGATTTCACCGGGACGAGGGAAAGATCCTCCGCCGATCAGGGCTATCGGAGAGATTGTATGATGGGGTGAACGGAAAGGCCGGGTCGTAATCAGCGAACAATTCCGGGATAGTTTTCCCGCGACGGAATGAATTTTTGTGGTTTCCAGCGACTCTTCGACAGTCATCGGAGGGAGTATTCCCGGTAAACGCCTCGCAAGCATCGTCTTCCCCGAGCCGGGTGCTCCTACCATCAGAAGATTGTGAGCACCGGCGGCTGCAATTTCCAAAGCCCGTTTGACGGTTTCCTGCCCTTTCACATCTTTAAAATCATAAAGAAGATCGTTGGTTATTTCCGATAGGGTCGGATCGAAGGTGAACGGTTCTGCCTGCTGTTTGCCGTTCAGAAAATCGGTGACTTCCCGGATATGGGAGAAACCATAGACGTGTATACCTTCGACTACAGCAGCTTCGTTTGCATTTTCCAACGGCACGATAATGCTTTTGAAACCCTCGCTCCTGGCATTGATAGCGATAGGAAGTACCCCTTTTACCGCCACCAAACTTCCGTCGAGTGATAATTCTCCCAACATCATAAAATTCTCCAGCCCTTCGGGCGAGAGTTGTTCGTTGGCAGCCAGAATACCGATACAGAGTGGGAGATCATAAGCAGAGCCTTCCTTTTTGACATCGGCAGG
>OGRG01001758.1_pt1 | contig 14036 bp, 8 predicted proteins | sample 1553501 | NCBI WGS metagenome assembly OGRG01 (sample SAMEA2580018, study PRJEB22360) | human gut metagenome | biome: human gut; feature: human-associated habitat; material: faeces | place: Denmark | collected 2008/2010 | reverse complement strand
GGACATCCGCAGGCGTGAACCAGCCGTTGGCCCGGCAGGCACGCTCCGCGACCTCCTGCGTAGGGACGTCGCCGCCGAAGTCGGCCAGCCTGCGGCCCAAGGCCGAAAAGAGTTCGATTGCGCTTTTCATGGGGACAAAGATAGTGAAAGCCGAACGGCAAAAAGAAAAACTCGTTTGCATTTTTTTGCCTGAGGCGCATCCTATTTTCCGTAAAGATCGTGAAAACCGCATAAAATATCCAAAGTTGTGCTATATTTGTATTATACGGAAAGTAAAACTCACGACTATGGAAAGAACATTCAAAGAGGCACTCCGCCACCGCCGCAGTTATTACGCGCTGGCCCCCGAATCGCCCGTCGAAGACGCACAAATAGAGGAAATCGTACGCTTCGCAATCAAGCACGTACCGTCGGCCTTCAATTCGCAGTCCACGCGCGCCGTGCTGCTGCTGCACGAACACCACGAGGAGTTGTGGAAAATCGTGAAGCGCACGCTGCGGGCGATCGTTCCCGAAGATGCGTTCGCACGCACCGAGGAGAAAATCGAGCGCAGTTTCGCGGCGGGATACGGCACGGTGCTCTTCTTCGAAGATACGAACGTCGTCCGCGACCTGCAGCAGAAATTTCCGGGTTACGCCGGCAACTTCCCCGTCTGGTCCGAACAGACCTCGGCCATGCACCAGCTGGCGATATGGACGATGCTCGAAGACGCTGGGTTCGGCGCGTCGTTGCAACATTACAACCCACTGATCGACAACGAGGTACGCAAACGCTGGAGTCTGCCCGAAGAGTGGAGGCTGATAGCGCAGATGCCGTTCGGCACTCCGGCGGGCGAGCCGGGCGAAAAAACGTTCAAACCGCTGGACGAACGCATCCGGGTGTTCAGATAAGGGCATTCAGGCCGGTTTCGCAATAAAAAATCCGCAGAACCCGCAGAAAAAATTTGGAGTTTCGGATTTTTTGTTTACCTTTGCACTCGCAATTACGAAACACGCCATGCGGAAATAGCTCAGTTGGTAGAGCGCAACCTTGCCAAGGTTGAGGTCGCGGGTCCGAGTCCCGTTTTCCGCTCTGAAAATCAGCAACTTACAGAAATGAGGTTGCTGATTTTTTGTTTGCATAGGGTGGAAAAAGAGGGCTGAAACAGCCTTTTCACGGCCTTGACTCTCCATAGACTCTCCATAAAACTCTCCATTGGAAATGCGCTTTCCCTCCTGCATCTAATGATGCAAAACAATGACTTTCAGAGTAATACTCCGCAAGGACGTAATCTATAAGAACAATACCAGCCCCTTGTGTCTGCTTTTCTTCCATGACGGACGCAAAAAATCGGTCGGTTTGGGTGTGTCTGTATCCCGTGAATACTGGGATGCAGAAGCACAAAAGATAACGGATGACTGCCCCGACAGGGACGATATTCAGTTTCAGATAACAGCCAAAATCAAAGAGTCCGAGAAGAAGATTAAGAAACTGGAAGCCCTCGAAGTCCCCGTAACCTTTGAAACGCTGTTTGAGACCATTGGTAAGCGTATGGATTGTACGGTAGGCGATTATTTCAGACAGATAATCGACAGATTGGAAAAGGTCGAAAAGTACGGTTCAGCCAGCAAGCACAAGGTAACACTTGCCTTGATGCAACATTTCAAAAGTACGAACATGCGTTTTGATGAATTGGATTTAACCTACCTGCGTGAGTTTGAAATCTTCCTGCGTCAGCGTGGTAATGTCAATAACAGCCTTGCGACCAAGTTCAGCGTACTGAAAGCAGTCTATAACAAGGCCGTTTCAGAGGGCGTATTCGTGCCTAAATCGAATCCCTTTCAGCAATTCAAAGTGGGTAGCCTATGGACGAATACCCGCAAGCGTGCTATCACGAAAGAGGACATCCACAAACTGATTGAGTTGGATTTATCGGGCAGGGACTTTTACACCCAGCTTGCCAAAGACATCTTTCTGTTCTCGTATTTCATGGCTGGAATCAATTTCAAAGACATCGCCCTGCTGACATACGGAGACATCGACAATGGCAGAATCTACTATGCAAGACGCAAGACAGGCAAGATGATGAACTGCTGTCTGACGGAACAAGCACAGGAGATTATCGACAAGTACCACACCGACCAAGTAGAGGAGGATTATATCTTTCCAATCCTCGACCGCAACGTACACACGACTGAGAAACAAATCTTGGAACGTGTTAAGAAAACGTTGAAACACGTCAATAAACGCCTGCACGAATTGAGTGAGGAAATAGGACTGCATACGCCCTTAACGACCTATGTAGCAAGACATACCTATGCCACGGTGCTCAAACGGTCAGGCGTAAGCGTAGCCTTGATTTCCGAATCGCTGGGGCACTCTGATTTATCGACCACTCAAATCTACCTCGATTCGTTTGAGAACAGCCAAATCGACGCTGCAATGCAACATCTATTGTAAAGGTAAAAGAGGTCGGGAACCAATAAATAATCCCGACCTCTACAAACCTTATAAATGCAAAGTCATTCTTAACCGAGATACTGGGTCAGCATATCCATAATCAACTGCTCCCGTGCCATACCTTCTGTTTTGTGAGGATTCATAATCTGGTCTGCTTGGTCGCGCGTGAGATCGTTTATCTTCCGTTCCATTTCCGCCGTGAACACCTCGAAATCTTCATCGGGTTTCTGTTGCTTGATGATAAAATCTATCAAATACCTGTTCATTAAAAACTTATCCTTGAATATCTTCTGTGCAGACATAAACCACCTGCTGCTGGCACGAAACCAAGTTTTATCCTCAAAGATTTCAGGCAGTTTCTTCGTGTTCAGACACTCCACCAAGTCTTTTGCTTGCAGGGTTTTCTTGCCGAAGCACCACAACGAAATCGTGGAGAGGGGACACGCCTTGCCGTGCAGGAACATGGCGAAATCGAATACCTCGTTGGCTTCTTTGAGCATCATGGCAGGTGCGGCCATGTAATCCGACTTTTTCCAAACGGTGGTGCAGATGTTCATTTGCGCTATGACCTCTGTAATGGATAATTCAGCATTGAGAGGTTCACAAATTACAAGGTCATTCAAATCCAACTGCAAATTCTGATAAGCCACCAATCGGTGCTGGCCGTCCAATACGGCGTAATACTTTCCTGCATCCTCGTTGGGGATTTCCCTCCCTTTCAAATCCATCAGACGACCGCCCATCTGAATCACCTTTTCTCCATCGGTTACCGTGATAGGGGTTAGCTGTCCATAGGCTTTCATGGATTTCTCTTTCTGTTTCACGGTTCTGACGTTTACAGGCCGATTGCCTTTGACAAATGCAAACTGACGCTGTGCGTCATCCATTGAAATAACCATCTTTTTCATGGCTTTTACATACTCTGTCCTTTATGCAGAGGGGCTGATAATGACTGCAATCCCCGCCCAAAGATTGCAGACCGTAAGGAACACCCTTACAGCAGGACAAAGGTACTGGAGCATAGGCCATAATAGGATAGTGAACAGATGCTTCTCTCTAAATCAATAAGTTGTAATAAACCCTATAATATTATGTAAAATAATTGCCAAATTACTTGACTTTTGGATAGATATGTTGTATCTTTGCAGAGCAATTCCGAGATACTATCTTCCACTCGATACAAATTGTGTTCATTCTTGTTAAGGCAGATTCGTCTGCCTTTTCTTTGCGTTGTGTTACCACATTTTTTGAGTGCGAAATGAATATTCCCTTTAATAAGATAGTTTCAGAATCAAAAAATATGGAATCATTAAAAAGTGCACTCACAAAAAACAGCCACTTTTAACGACACATCATATAAGAGTGCGAACAATTTATTTGTGCTGAAAAACTTTTCATCGAAAAAGCGATGCACGATTTTTTTCGATAATTTTTTTCTCACAACTCGTGTGATGAAAAACTTTTTTTGCCTGTTTTTTTATTCACGCATTTTTGCGTGTTAAAAAATATCGCTAAAAAAAAGTATTCATCTTAATAAGTGGTGAATCTATTTTTCGTGATTAAAACTGTTCTTCATTTATCGGTTACCACATTTTTTGAGTGCGAAATGAAGATTTCCTATAAAGAATGTATTTCAGAATCAGAAAATATGGAAGATTGAAAGAGATTCCCATTAAAGAGGAAATAGATAAAAAGATATATGACACAATTAATAATCAACTATTTATGAATACAAATAACATTGCCAATCAAAATTGAACAATTAACGCTCCCGCTGGAGTTACTTATTTGGGAGAAATCAACAAGGAAACCAATAAACCATGAATGACCGAGATTCCCACTAACTGCCTGTTCAACAAGAAGCAGACAGGATGCGGTGCGACCGAGTTGGCTATCCGCAACTCCATTCCAACCATTATAGCCATGCCTTACGTGGCATTGGTAAAGAACAAGACCATCTACCGCAAGGATGCTATTTCCGTGCTGGGCGTTTACGAGGGCATCCAAGAGCAGGACATCATCGACTATGCACAGAGCCATTCTCCATTAAAGATAGCAGTTACATACGATTCCCTGCCACGAACCATTAAGGCATTGCAAAGTATCGGCATAGACCCTTATAAAGATGCTTTCCTGCTGGTGGATGAATGACACGTTTTGTTCAACTCCTATTCGTTCCGTCATAATGCCATTAAGAATTTACTTGCAGAAGCCGCTAAATTCGATAAGGCAACTTATATGACAGCTACCCCCATTGAACAGGAGTATGTTTTAGAGGAGTTGAAACACCTGCCTGTTTGTGAAATCAACTGACCGCATCTGCAAGAGGTCAAAATCCGTTCCCGCCAAACATCCAAGCCTGCCCACTATATCGTCAAGGAGTGCCGCAAGGTGTTGGATAAAGGCTTACCCCATAACCTGCATATCTTCGTCAACAGCGTGGAGTTTACTGCAAAAGTAATCGACCTTGCAAAACCCACTCCCGAACAGGTTAAAGTGGTTTGTTCGGTTAGCGGGGACAATGAAGAGAGCAACCAACGCAAATTAGGCAAGGATTATCCCATCGGCCAGCCGTCAGACCCCGTGAAGAAGATAAACTTTTACACCTCTACCTGCTTTGAGGGGTGCGATATTTACGACGAGAACGGCGTTACATTCATTGTCAGCGACGGCAACAAATCCCACACGTTGTTGGATATTTCGACCTTGTTCACACAGATTTGCGGACGGTTACGGGATTCCAAATACAAGGGCGAGATTATACACGTCTATTCCACGACCAAGTACAGCCGAGATGTTACCCTCGATGAATTCGTGGCATCGACAAAGAAAGTGCTGGCAGAGGCGGTAAGCTATGCTGACGAGATAAACAAGTTGAGCGATACGGCACGGGAAAAGACCTTATCGAAAATCAAATATATCAACGAACAATATGTAAGGATAGAAGATAACCGCCTTATCGTGGATAAGAACCTCGCTAATATGGATATTGTGAATTTCAAGATATGCAGGCATATTTACAGAACCTATGTAAACCTTACAGATGAATTAAAGAGGAATGGCTACACGATAACCCGCCACACGTTCAGCGATATTATGGAGAAGATAGAGGGTAAGGCCAACGCACGGGTTACGTTCAAAGACCTGTTCGATGAATACCACCGTCTGAAAACAACCAAGCCATTCTTTTCATTGGAGAACCACGAGGATTTATGCGCTCAGATAGCTGTTAAATATCCGTTGGTGAAACAGGCTTACGAGGATTTAGGTACGGCCAAAGTGCAGGCATTGAAATACCATGTAGGCAATATTAAACGGGAGCTGATGAAACGCCAGCCAGCACCTACCGAGTATAAAATCGTAAAGATGATAAACACGACCTTTACCAAGCAGACACCTATTGCCAAAAACAAGGTCAAAGCAGAATTGCAACGCATTTACGATGATTTGGGAATAAAGCAGACAGCAAAGGCCGCAGACCTCAATAAATGATACGAGGTAAAGACTACCACGCCCAAAATCAACGGCAAGACAACGGCCTGCATGACCATTGTTAGAGATAGGATGATTGCAAATTACTTTGCAATTAGATAATGTTCAGTAAGAAATCAATATCATTGAAATAAAGAATATTCTACGAATAGGAGAATAATGCCTAATATCAATCCACTACATAAATCTATAAGTAAAGTTTTCAATCTGCCATCTGATGATGCAGGCGCATTTTTCTGTTTACCTGCATATTTAGAGATAATAACACGTGGTTGATAGATTTCTGAAGGAATGAACAAAGATACTATAATCAAGATTATTCCAATCACCAATAATAAGCTGGGATTTACAATACTTGAGTTCATATTAGTTACAAGCATGTAAAGGGCAATGGTAACTCCTGCTGTTCCAGCAATTCTAATAAGGTGTGAAATACAACAAAATATCAAAACGAAGATGGCAAATATGTATTCCATTAGTGTGGCAATAATTGCTGATGCAGAGTTTGCGGCGGAAGGCTCGATTTCAGCGGTACAGGATGTGAAACACAAAACAAATATTACTGCAAATAAACACTTTACAGTTGACTTATAGATTGCATTCTCCATATAAATAGGATTTTTTCATGTAAAGATACGAATTATGATTGATTTCCATACCGTCTTAATATTGGTAAAAACTAAATAAGTAGGCAATCTGAGATTCGATATATACTGCCCATGAACAGATACATGAACTAAAGCCCCTCCCCCTTGTCGAATGTGAAATCAATAAAAAAACCATGAAAACATTGGACAAAAAGGCGTCAGAAATCCTGCGTGGATTATTGGCCCTGCAAACTACAAAGATTGACAACTCAGACGGGGTGTATATGCCTGTTCATATCGAGATTATCGACAGAACCGAGAACTACAACCACATTTCGCTGGCTCATTATGGACGACAGAACGGCGATGCCATGCGCGACCCCGAAATGATTATTGCCCTGCACAAAGAATCACAGCAATTCATTCCGTACTATTACCGTAACGATTATATGGGTATGGAGCAGTACAGCGTTAAATGGACGGAAGAGGGCATTTTGCTGAACCGTCGTTTACAGGCAGACCACACCGTATTTGCTAATCAATGGTTACGCAACATAGCCACACAACAGCACCTATTATGACAGCACGGCGATTAGTGGAGAACTGCGTACTAACGAATCAAACCGCAGTCGTGGATGAAATGCTGAACAAGCACCTGCTGCCAGAAGAATATATCTATCCGTTCTTGGGTGATGTGATGGAATGGTGGCTGATTGATTCATGGTTGGCAGAACGTCTAAAAAGAGAGGGAGAGGTAATCATCAACGAATACGATTGCTGTTGGTGGGGCAGGTTATCCAGCGGACAGGCTATCTGCATGGATAGCGTGATACAGAAGATTGCAGGTGAATGAAACTCGGCTTGCATATCGACATAGCAAAACTGCAAATTACAGAGATTAGGGGCATTGCAATTTCGAGAAGATTTTGCAGTCCCTAATTTCTGTTTTTATGTTGGCGTAAGGTCGATAATTGTAATCACGAACTATCTGCAACTCATAATTACAGAGGTTATGCAGGCATAACGACAAAATCTTCTACTCCAATTTATAAAGAACAAAGTTTTGAATCCATAAGCCGTGCTATTGCATGGGAACTTTGTTTTAGAGAACTTTGTAACTACAATACCCCAAGAGTGTTGCGTATTGAGAAACATTTTCTAACTTTGTGGCATCGTCCCGATGGGCGGTAACATATTAGTTTAGTGAAAGTGTTTCGCTAATCCTTGAGAGAAAATGTGGAAGTTTTCAATGTGCAGGGATAACGCAACGCTCATCACCGTATATAGGCATATATCATTCTCGATATATTCTATTCGGTGTGGGGTATTGTTTATTTGCACACAGGTCATTCCACAACCTTCTCTCAGATAAACGAACAACTCCACACTTTCTTTTTGCATATAACCCACCGCAGTAGGAGTTGATACGGTAAGAATATTACTGTACCATGAAAATTCAAAATCTTTGTGAACATCGTACAAATGGTGTTGTTGATTACTACACAGCAGATTTAGTTGAAAACGAAACGACTATTCCCGTAGAGTTTAGCATGGCAGGGAATAGGGAATATATTGCTTATAACCTTAAAACAGAAATGATTTATCCGATTGAATCTGTTGGAAATAAAAAACTCGACATCAAAGATTGGAGGGATGGTGATGATATTGTGTTAGGTGGGGTTATACCGAGAGATAATTGATTACTAATTATAAATATAAGTGTTATTATGAAGAAACTACTATCCCTATTGGTGTGTGGCTTATTACTATTTGGTTGTGGCGATAAGTACGATGACAGTGCATTGCGTAATGACCTGAACGACCTCGAAAATCGCGTAACAAAATTAGAGGAACTCTGCAAGCAGATGAATACCAATATTTCATCGTTGCAGAAGATTGTAGACGCATTACAGGATAATCTGTCTATTTCCAAAGTAGAACAAGTATCGGATGGTTACATTATCCACTTTTCAGATGGTTCTACTGCTACAATTAAAAACGGGAAAAATAGCGAGGACGCTCCTATTATTGGTGTGAAGAAAGACACGGACGGCATCTATTATTGGACACTTGATGGTGAATGGCTGACCGATGAAAAGGGAAATAAGGTAAAGGCACAAGGAACAGACGGTAAGGACGGAGTTGATGGCGAGGATGGAAATGACGGTGTAGACGGAGAAGATGGTACGGATGGAACCAATGGCAAAGATGGCATTACACCACAACTGAAAATAGAGAATGGTCGCTGGATGCTTTCAATGGATAATGGTAAAACTTGGACTGATATAGGACAAGCAACGGGAGCAGACGGGACGGATGGAGAAGATGGTGTCGATGGCAAGGACGGAACGAATGGCATCTTCAAAAGTGTAACGGAAGATAATGATAATGTCTATTTCACATTGGAGGACGATTCTGTTATCACGATTCCTAAAAGCGATAATTCAAAGTTTGCAATTGCATTCGATACGACGGATATAGCCATTCTCAATGGAGGAGAGAGCAAAACGATTTCCTATACGATTACGAGTGCAACGGAAAATACGGTTGTCAAAGCCATTGCACAGGATGGATGGAAAGTCAAAATAAATACTACCTCTACAAATAAGGGAACGATTACGATTACAGCCCCTAATCCGATTGTAGAAAGTGAAATACTCGTCTTTGCCAACGACGGTTCCTATCGTACTGTTATGGTATCTTTGAATTGCGCACAAGGCCAAATTATTATAGCAGACAATTCTATTGATGCTACTCCCGCTGGAGGTACACAGGAAATCAAATTGAGGACGAATTTGGATTACACCGTAGAGATTCCCGAAGATGCCCAATCGTGGTTATCGCTGGTTCCTCAAACACGAGCCTTGCGGGAAGATACGATAGTTTTTGAGGTAACTGCTAACGAGGGGATTCAACGCTATGCAACGGTAGCATTGAAAGGCGAGCAGAATAATACATTCCAAACGATTATTTTTCGACAATTAGGAACGTGTACCGAAATACATGTCGAAACGAAAGGCGAATTGGAAAATGTGTTGGCAGACTATGATTATGCCAATATTGAATCGTTGAAGATTACGGGTGTGTTGAACGATGTCGATTTTCTGTTTATCTATCACATGATGCCCAATTTGGTGGACCTTGATATTGCAGAGGTAAACATTACGGCATTACCGACAAAGGCATTTTACAATTCTACAAATGTCGAGAAGTTGATTCTTCCGAATACACTGACAACGATTGGAGAGGGTATGTTTATAGCAAGCAAGCTGAAATATGTTATTATACCAAACGGGGTGACTGCAATTGAAGACGAGGCATTTAATGGGTGTCGTGCATTGACCTCTATTGAAATCCCTGCGAGTGTACAAACGATTGGAATGGGGGCATTCTGGAATTCTCCTCTGGAAACAGTGACTTTTGGGAAAGATTCACAACTGGAGGTAATTAAAGATATATTCTCCTCTGGATGTTGTATAACCTCTATTGTAATTCCTGCCAATGTAAAAATGATTGAAGCACGTGCTTTCAAAGGTTGTTCTTCTCTGAAAACAGTAACTTTTGAGAAAGGGTCTCAGCTGAAAACTATCGGTGGAAATTATAATAATCCTAATTATAATGGAGCTTTCTCGGATTGTACGGCATTGACTTCTATCGAGATTCCAGCAAGTGTAGAAACGATTGAAAAGGTGGCATTCTCAGGTTGTTCCAAACTGGCAACCGTAACCTTTGAGAAAGGCTCTCAATTGAAATCCATCGGTGGAGGTAAGTCTCTTGGAGCTTTCATGGATTGTACGGCATTGACCTCTATTGAAATCCCTGCGAGTGTAGAAACAATTGAAGCCGCGGCATTCTCGGGTTGTTCGTCCTTGAAAACAGTGATTTTTGAAAAAGGCTCCAATCTGAAAACTATCGGTAAAGCCGCTTTTTATGGCTTTTTTGGCAAATGCCCTATAACCTCTATTGAGATTCCAGCAAGTGTAGAAACGATTGAACAAGAGGCATTCAAAGGTTGTTCCAGACTGGCAACCGTAACCTTTGAGAAAGGCTCTCAATTGAAATCCATCGGTGGAGGTAAGTCTCTTGGAGCTTTCATGGATTGTACGGCATTGACCTCTATTGAAATCCCTGCGAGTGTAGAAACAATTGAAGCAACGGCATTTATAGGGTGTTCGTCCTTGGAAACAGTGACTTTTGAAAAAGGTTCTCAATTGCAAACCATTGGTGGCGGTTATGATAGTAACAATGATAGAATTTATGGAGCTTTTTGCCAATTAAAAAAATTGACGACTGTGGATATGTCCGAATGTACACGAGTAAATGAAATAGGGGCTTTCGCTTTTTATAGGGATTCTGAACTGAGATTATTCAAGATCGGCACGGAGACGCCACCGACTTGTGGTCTGAATTGTTTTTATGGTTTGAGTTCCTATTCGGTGCTTAAAGTACCTGCGGGTTGTGCCGATGCCTATAAAGCCAAAAGTAACTGGGGAAACTTTGCAAGCATTACAGGATTAGATGAATAAATGTTAAACATTAGTCTGCGATACTTCGGTATTGCAAAGGTGTATTATTCAATTTGATATGATTCAGTCATTTAAGATGGTCTTTGATGCCAACCGTATTTCAACTCAAAAAATTAGAGAAATCATTGAAGAATTAACAGAATTGGGAGTATATGATTCTAAAACAGGCATGGTTTCGTATGACAATGATGATAAAGTTTTAGAGCAAAAGATAATTGCAATTCTTGATAATATAGTTCAAAACCATTGATTGTTATTTTTAGGACAGACTTGTGCAAAAGGGTTAACTTTTAGACTCTCTGCACAAGTTTGTCCTTTCTATTTTACTTGCATATTTCATAAATTTTTCGTATATTTACATCATAATCAAAGATTTAATAACAACATAAATTTTAGCTAAAATGAAAAGAAAAACACCAAAAATTGAATGAGAGGCAAAGACCGAGACTGTCGATGATATTCAGTATTCCTATGTTGCCAAAGCCGTAACTTACGCACGGGATTGCAATGTCTGTCTATTCGTAGGACGAAAAACAGCAGAACCTACACCATTGAAATTCACTTATTATTTTGAACTCGACATCGACCCTGAAAAGGATATGTCAATTTGATTCCGCAAACGAGGGCAGGACATAGCAGGATTTTCCTTTCGGTTAGACCCGCAAGATTGAAAGGCAGGCATTTTTGTACTTCCGTTATCTAATCTTATAACATTTCCCAAATCTAACCACACCCTTAATCTCTTTGAAGCCCATATAAAGAGTGATACGGTCATATTCGATTATACGACAACGGAGGGCAAACAGGGTGTATTCAAATTCCCGCTGGCTGGATTCAAAGAGAAATATTTAGAGCAGTTTATATAGATACAAAAGCAACATACACTCTCTTAAAAGGAGAGAACAGGAGAGAGGAAAGAAATTTCCTCTTTTTTTCTGAACCGAGGTTGGGGTCGGTTAATCTCTCGGAACAAGTTCAATTCATTCACAATTAAAAGATTATGCACTTATGGAAATGCTCTCCACATTAGACTATGGATAGTCAATAGTCTAACGCAATGACAATTAGAAACTTATAACACGATTTTATTCACTTGCAGGAGGTGAAAATACTCTCCATTGGGTCTCCATCGAGGGGTAAAATAGCTATTTTAATACTTGTAAACCGCTGATTATTTGCGGATTGCGGAAATAGCTCAGTTGGTAGAGCGCAACCTTGCCAAGGTTGAGGTCGCGGGTCCGAGTCCCGTTTTCCGCTCTCGTAAATGGTTGATAATCAGTCGATTATCAACCATTTTCTTTTTTTCGAAAAATACGGAAGACGGGCAGAATGTTTGCCATAACAAGCAAAACGGCGGATAAAACAAGCCGGGCATCAGAGTTATAAACTGCTCCGATGCCCGGTTATTATTTTTGCAATCACATTATTTCTTTTGTCCTTTTGGATAGGTCATTCCCGCAAAAAAATCTTCCAAAGAAATATCGTAAAATTCGCAGAATTTAGAAATCGATCCTAATGAGGGGAATTTTTGTTCACTTTCATAATCCCATATCTTTAAGTGAGTATTATTGGATAAATACTCTTGTGTATGGTCATGCTGTTCCCGAATTTCACGCATTCGTTGAGCGACCAAATTTACTAATATGGGATTTGTCGGTTTCAGTTCGCTGAATTTTTTACAAAAAAATCACCATTTCAATCTTTTTCATTACCCCATAAAGGGGAAATTCGTTTTTTTGTTTATATTTGTAGACCAAACTTTAATGTATGCAGAAATTATGCTAACTTTGCAATTGTATAATTCGGCATAGCCGACGGACATAACATATAGAGAGCAGCAACTCTTTATGCCTTACTGAAAAATTAGGAACTTTTCGAGAATGAGGTATAAATGTTGCCAGCCCTTGTTTTGTTCCGTCCTTTGTGGACGGAACCTGCAAGGGCGCGGTGCATTTCTTCGCTACGGTATCCCAATGCCTTCTGGCCGGAATGTTATCGCGTCCCTTGCTTTTTTTATGCCTTTGCGGGGCGCGGATTCACACCAACGAAAACCGAAGAAAATGTCCCGCCGCATCCGATTCCGGAATTACCCGAAGGCCCAAAATCCCCATTATATTTTACTGCTCTGGCACAATACGGGCCGGACGTTCCTGCCGCAAGGTTCTGCGCGGCAGGACGTCCGTTTTTGGGCCGGGGAGCGGGGGAACGCCCTCACGCCGCACGATCCGGCGCGGCGGGCGTCATAAGGCTCTCTGAACGACACATACAATCCCGCATTCCGGATGCAGCCGGCAGGCATTGCGCCGGAAGCGGTCCCTGAAATCTGGCAGCCGGGGCGGTCTCCGCATTGAATTCTTCCTAAAGTGAAGTTGCGTCACTTGTTCGGTCGGAGCCGCCCCTTTTTCAACCCCAAAACCATGCGATGAACGAAGACGACCCCGAATTCGAGAAGACCCTGCGGGCAATCAACCATTATTACATAACGCAGGTGGGCATCTGCACCGCGGCGCTGAGCAAACTGCGGTCGGCGGAGCTAAGCGACAAGAACATCATCATCCGGGCGATCATGTGCGACATGCCCGACTGCGGCGTCGAGACCGAAGCGTCGGCCGACGATTGCGGCGTCGATCTATGGGCCGACCGGGCGGAGTATGTGAACGAGACGTCGTTCAATCTCTACGTCACGCAGGCCGAGGAAAACGTGCTCTGGAACGCCGGGGAGAAAGGCCGGAAACCGGGGCGTCTGGCGGTTCCGCAGCAGCGGATCACGGTGCGGAGCGACGGGATGGGCACGGCGCCGGTCATTCCGCTCATCTACCTGACACTGCTGAGCGCCAAACTGCTGGCGATGGCGTTTCCCGACGGGTGCACGGACGCGGAATTGTCCGGCTACAACGACGAGCGGACGATGGCGGCCCTGACGGACCGTGTGATGACGGTACTGGAGCAGCTGGCCCTGCGGGACGGGGAGGAGGAGACCCGAAGCCCGGCA
>OGRG01001748.1_pt1 | contig 14110 bp, 9 predicted proteins | sample 1553501 | NCBI WGS metagenome assembly OGRG01 (sample SAMEA2580018, study PRJEB22360) | human gut metagenome | biome: human gut; feature: human-associated habitat; material: faeces | place: Denmark | collected 2008/2010 | reverse complement strand
GAAGTAGGAATGAAACATAGAAGTTTATAACTTTTTATAAGTTTTCAGTAACGGATACCAGGGAGGTTAATGCGGTAAATGATGTTTTGAGGGAGTTGCTGGAGATGGTCAGGGTTGTTAAAGAGGATGGAAAGGTTACGGTGGCGTATATGAAGAGTTTTGAGATTGAGCAGATGTGGATTAATAAGGGGATTGAACAGGGAATCAGTCAAGGGATCGCCCAAGGGATTGAACAGGGAATTAGCCAAGGAATCAGCCAGGGAATCGCTCAAGGGATTGAGCAGGGGCGGAGTGAAGAGAGGGTGAATACGTTGAGGGAGAAGGCGCGTGCGGATCGGCTGGAGAGGGAACTGAGAAAGCTGCGGAGGGGGAGATGATGTTGTTTGGTTTTGGGAGAGTTCCTGGGTGTTTGGGCCTGGGGGCTCTTTTTTTGTGGGATGAATGGAGGGAGGGACGAACGGACAGACAGACAGTCTACCAGCGGGGTGTGGCATCGGCGCTGCGCTGGATGTGGGTGGGGTGAGTTTTTTTGCGGTTTGTCGTGAGGGGATTGGGGATAGAGGCTGTTTTGGATAGGGTGTGGTGTTTTTGTGTAATATTTAAATTTATTTTTGGAGTATTTTGGATTATAATTATGGAAAAAGATGGTTGGCCTGATTGGTTGAGGTTGACTGATTGACTGGTTGATTGATATCCGGAGTTTTGGTGACTGTTTTGTGGGACTTGAGAGAAGAGCTTCGGATGTGTGCTGATGTGGCTTGAGAGAAGAGCTTCGGATGTACGCTGATGTGACTTGAGAGAAGAGCTTCGGATGTGTGTTGATGAGGGTTGTGTGATGGGCTTCGGATGTGTGTTGATGTGGCTTGGGTGAAGGGCTTCGGAGGTTTGTTGGTTTGGTTTTGAGGGTGGTCTTTTTGGGGGCTGCCTGGGTTTTGGAGGGAGTGGGTTGTATGTGTGATTATGTGGTTTTGCCGCTTTTGAATTCGTCTTTTGAGCCTGGGAGGGCTCGGGAGGTTGTTGAGGGGTTTGTGGATGTGGATTTGAGGAATATTGCGCGGGCTGAGCTTTTTTATTTTACGGGGCAGGCGGAGGAGTGTTGTGAGATCACGAGGGGGTATCTGTCCAGCAGGGTTATTGAGCTGAAGCTTTCGGCGTGTATTTTGTATGGGTATTCTAATCTGTCGCTGGGGAATGTGGCGGCGGCTAAGCGGGGGATGGAGGGGATCCAGTCCTGTGTGAAGATTGCTATGAAGAAGAAGGTTCCTAAGGATGTTTATGCGTCCTGTCTTCTGGCGGGGTATGTGGGGGCGGTTTTGCTTCATCTGCCTACGGATGGGATGCCTGCTTTTGGGGAGTACAGCAGGATGCTTCCTGAGGGGCTGAGGCTTTTTGCCACGTATGTGATGGCGCACCATACTTATCTTAACGGGGAGATATGGAGTGCTTATGGGATGGGGAAGGCTGCTTTGTTTATGGCGGAGAGGTCGTATCCGATCAGTATGACGTATATCCATTGTATGATGGCGGTGTGTGCGATCAACCGGAAGCATAAGCAGGAGGCACAGGAGGAGATGCTCCGGAGCTGGGAGCTGGCGAAGATGGATGGGTTTCTGGAGCCTTTTATTGAGCATCATGGGCTTTTGCGGGGGCTGATCGAGGCATGTATCCGGAACCGGGATCCGGAGGCGTATCAGCGGATCACGAAAGGGGTGCTTTCTTTCAGCAGGGGCTGGATGGCGCTTCATAATCCTGAAAACCGGAGAAAGGTTACGGGGGAGCTGTCGACGATGGAGTTTTCTATTGCCATGCTGGCAAGTGGGGGATGGACCAATAAGGAGATCGGAGAGCATCTGGGGATTTCCATTAATACTGTTAAGCATTACCTTACGGATATCTTTTGCAAGCTGAATGTCAAGAAGCGGGATGAGCTGAAGAAATTCATGTTAAAATAGTGACAGAGGCACTTTTTTTTGAAAAAACGTGCCTTACAAAACAACTGGTAGTGTTGTATAATAAATACCACAAATAGTCAGATTTTATTGGGAAATCAGACGAAAAGAACCAGTGAACGAGTAAGTTAAGAAGGAGGAGTTGAAGACTGATTCTCGATAACATCTGATAATGTCAATATCCTTACCAAAAATGCCTGGTATATTGATATTACAATCACATAAGGGTAAAATATTGAAAAGGTGTAACCTGTTTACTCACCGGCTAAAAACATGAAGCTTTTTTAAGAGAAAGGAATATAAACAGAAGTAAAGTAATAAGAAATACAGTACACGTTAATGCACACATAGGAAAGCGGGAAAGGTATGAAAAAATTAAGGAATAATAAGATCAGAAAACTCCTGGCATTTATGGTGGCTTTGGCGTTGATGGTATCCTGTATGCCGAGTGCATATACGATCTCCGCGAGTGAGGCGTTCGGAGATGGAACGGAGGATATATTTACAGATGGCGAAATTACATCTGAACCAGCGGCCGAAGAATCGACACCGGATGTAAGCAGCGCTGACCAGGAGGAAACGGAACAGGCGCAGCAATCGACGCTTACATATGAAAATGATTCTGTTAAAGTAACAGCAGAGGCACTGGAGGACGGAGCTCTTCCGCAGAATACAGCATTGAAGGCTGACGGCGTAAACGAGAATTCATCCGTATCTTATGATACAGTTTCTCAGAAGCTTTCAGCAGCAGCTACAGACAAGGGCAGCAGCCTGAGAGGTTTTTTTGCGTATGATGTGTATTTTGCTGATGGCGACGGAAACAGAGTCGAGCCGAACGGCAGAGTCAGAGTAACTTTTGAGTACAAGACACCGGCAGCACCGGAGCTTACCGATGCAGCCAGCACGAGTGTAACCGTTGAGAAGCTTCATTATAACAGCAGTACCGGTGATACTGATGTTAACACCTTACAGGCCAACGAAGATCTGAAGGTTCTGAATGTCAACGAGGGCAAACAGATCCAGACACTTCAGGTTGAGACTGGCAACGCAGCTGTTTTTGCCGTTATGTGGGATTCTCCTGAGACAGCAGATGTCGAGGCGGAAGCTGTTTCTGGTAATGAGGACGAGGTGCCTATCGCATCAGAGGAGCTTACGGACGGAATGGATATTTCGGACGAGCCTGAGCAGGATGCAGCAGAGACACCGGCAGCAGAGAATCCGGAGGTAACTCCTGATGCAGAGCCTTCTGAGGAGCCGGCAGTTGAGCCGACAGAGGCTCCGGCGGAGAATCCGGATGCTGAACCTACCGAAGCGCCGGCAGAGGATCCGGATGTGGTGGAAGAACCGGCAGAGGATATTGAGAGCCCGGATGAGGTTCCGGCAGCAGATGAGAATGGTGAGACAAGCCTGATCGAGGTTCTGGGAGACGATACGAATCTTCGTGTCAGCCCATCTATCGAGGCAGAGGTTCTGGCAACTGTAAACGCAGGAACACAGCTCACACTTCTGGATACCGTAACAGCAGAGGACGGAGCAACCTGGTACAAGGTTTCCTGGGAAGGAACCGAGGCTTACATAAGAAGTGATATGGCACAGGTTGTTGACAGCAGTGATGAGGCAGAAGAGCCTGAGGATGTGCAGGAAGAAGAAATTCAGCCTGAGATCACCAGATATGATTACAAGAGTGACGAGGTCAATGTCAAGGTTACTCTTACCGACCCGGCAGACCTTCCGGACAACGCAGAGCTTTCCGTAACACCGGTAGAGCTCAGCCAGGAAGCCGAAGACCAGATCACAGAAGAAGCGATCAAAGAAAAGAAAGCCATCGAGAAGATCCATTCCTACGATATCAAATTCCTGGTGGACGGCGAAGAGGTTCAGCCAGGTGCTACGGTGAAGGTAGAAGTATCACTTCCAGATATAAAGGCCGGACAGGATGCAGACGTATATCATGTTGATGCAGATGACAATGTTGAAAATATGGATGGAAGCGTTAACAAAAAAGGAAATATCGAATTTGACACAACGCATTTTTCGACATATGTAATTGTGAAAAAAGGAAATGAAGCAGTTACAGTTACAATTAAGCATTACGATGATTCGAATCCAAAATATCCGGTAAAGATATATTCTGATGATGAAGTAAACTTCGAAGTTGGCAAGAGCGGCAGAATAGATAATTATGTAAAAGCTACAAACTGGACAGTTGAAAAAGTTGTTGTTGGAAATAACACATATACAGAAGAAGCTGATTATAGTGAAATTGAAGTAGCACAGGATACTCTGGTTAAAGTCTATTATTTGCCGAAAAACATAACAACAAAGGGAAATGTAAAGTTTTATGATTATACAGTAAATGCGGGACTTGATCAGAACAAAAATCCGCGTTCAATTAATGAAAGTAATAGTTATGCTGAAAGTCATAGAAATGATACTAACAAATTAATGGTAGGTAATAATGATGATGGGGCAATTCCGTATCGTTATTCCGCACCTGCTGATAATAATCAAAATGGAAATAAATGGACAGGAAATAAGAATCCATCAGCAGCAACCGGATTACTTATGAATGTTTCGGATAATGGAGAAGGTTCACCTGTATTTAAGTATGCAGACCCTGGATTTTTCACTGACAGTGATATTACTTTTACAGGAGAGGATGAAAAAACCAGATATCTTAGACAGTATTTAGATAAGTATAAATTGATTTTTGCTCAGAAGGGTGATACTTATACATTGTCTGAAGTTCAAAATGAGAGTGGAACAAAGGTTAGTGGAGCTGGAGCGGACTTTTTCCCACTTGATGGAGTTATTAAGAATTATGAACAGGGAAAGAAAACAAAAGTAGAGTCAAATGTTTCAAATACTGATAATACAAAGCATAATTATTATTTTGGAATGAGATACGATGTAGAATTTTCAATTAATGATTATGTAGGACCTTTGACGTATAATTTTACAGGTGACGATGATTTATGGGTAGCATTGGACGGAAAACGTGTTCTTGATTTAGGTGGAATTCATAATGCTTTGTCAGGAAGTGTTGATATTTGGAAAGAACTTAGCATTACTGATAAGGAAAATCTGAGTGAAGAACAGAAGAATGCAAAGCATAGATTAACAGTTCTGTATATGGAACGAGGTGCTGGTGTATCAAACTGTTCTATGAGCTTTACACTTCCGAATGCAAGAATTGTAAATACCACAAAAGAGCCGCTTGCGACATTGGATTTTACGAAAGTAGATTCTGGAAATCGAGGATTAGCAGGAGCAAAGTTCACACTTGTTAATAAGGATACAAATGAAACAATAACTGCAACATCAGTACCTGGCGGTGCGGTATCATTTGTCGGTTTAGCAGAAGGTGAATATACATTAACAGAAACATCTGCACCAAAGGATTATGTCTCTGATAAAACTGCATATAAGGTAAAAGTTACATCAGACGGTAATACTGCAGTAGCTAAAATCTACAATGACAAAGAGGAAGTTGTTAAGCAGATTGTTAACTATACAGAAAAAGAAGAGGCAATAAAAAATCTGAAGAGTAGTAAATCTGTTAGTGTAGTTAATTATGATGATAAGAGAACTTATCAGATTGATTTGAGTGCTGAGGTGACAGGACGAGAAGCCGGTGAAGAGGCTAAGGCTGCGAGTGTTGTAATGGTACTGGATGCAAGTAGGTCAATGAATGATAAAATAGACGGTGTAAAAAAAATTGATACATTAAAGACAGCTGCTAAACAGTTTATTAGTACACTGCATGAAAAATCACCGAAAAGTGAGATCTCCATAATTTGGTATAGTGGTTCTGAACGAGAAGAAAGTAATTTGACAACAGTTAGATCTTTTGTTACACTGAATGATTCTGGAGTAGAAACATTAAATAGTTATATTACGACTCCAGGAAGAAGCATAGATGGTGGAACACCTATGGGAGCTGCATTGGAAGCGGCAAATAAGCAACTAGGTTCAGCAAATAAGGAAAACAAGAATAAATATGTATTGCTAATGACGGATGGTTTACCAGGACATTGGTCTGATAATAATAATAAAAACTGTATGGTTGCTAACAATGCAGTTGATAATGCGACCAAAATAAAGAGTCAGGCTGTATTGTATACTGTAGGTGTTGGACTTGGTAAGGACAGTTTTTATTGGAATGATGCAGATTCAGCAAGTTCTTCTAATAGTTGGAAGCATGGGGAACATGATAAAATGAGCGGAAAAGATTTCCTTGAAAAACTTGCAACAAAGCAAGAAGGTCAGAAATACGCTTATAGCACAGATAACTTAAGTGAGTTAACCGGTATTTTCACAGATATTGCTGGTAAGATTGGTGATTTGTTTACTGTTCAGCCGAAGGAAATCGTAGATATTATTGATCCACGGTTTGAACTCACAGAAACGGGTTTAAAGCAGTTGGCTGATAATTGTCATCTTGGAGAAGAAACTATTGAAACCAAGCAAGATGGTTCGAAAGAAATCACTTGGAAAGATAGTGAAACAAAGGCTGAGTTGGGTAAAGTAACAATTGTAAAAAATGAAAATGGTTCAACTACAATTACCTGGACCGGTGGTGCAGCGAAGATTGGAAACAAGGAAGCTACAGAAACGAAAAATCAGGGCTGGAAGGCTAGTTTCCAGATTAAGGCAAAAGACGATTTCATTGGTGGTAACATGGTTCCAACCAACGGTTCAGATTCTGGTATTTACTTAGATGATGATACGACCAGAAAATTTGAACAGCCATCGGTCAATGTAAAACTTTTAAGTCTGAATATTGGAAACGATGAAACAACTGTTTTCAAAGGCGACCTAATTGATCCGTCAGGATATGTGAGTGAACTTGCCAAGAAATTAAAGGTTATAGAGCTGGATGGAGAGACAAATACACTTACAGGTGTTAGTCCATTAACATCTGATAAGTCAGCAGTAAATTTAACATTGACACCTGATCAGAAAACAGCATTATGTAATGGAAATACAATAATACTTGGAGAACAGAATTCAGATGGAACTTATCCATATGAATATATTTATCCTGGTACTACGGATGCAGTAGGATATTTCACCTATACGTATAAGGTATCAGAAAGACCAGGTGGAAATATGACTCCACATAAAGCGACAACAGTAGGAACTGCAGTAGAGAAGTATGAGCTTGTAGTAACGTATCATCCATATTCTAAAGAAACAAGAAAAAATATACCGGAACTTAGTAAAATAAAAGTACCGGCAAAAAATGGTGGTACAGAAGTTACTTCTGAAAATATTGCACCTGTTACAGGAACCTACACAGTAAATGTAATTGCTGGACAGATTGAAATTACCAAGAAACTTTCTGGTAATGAAACAGCTCAGCAGGATGCAACATTTACATTTGAAATTTATAAAGTCGTAACGAAAGATGGAAACAGGGTCGAAGATAAACTTACGACTGATCCAGAAATAATAACTGCAACTATTAAAGAGGGTGAGAATGTAGCTAAGTTCGGTAATGATACGAAGGTTACAATTACAGGCTTATCCAGAGGTGACTATATTGTAAGAGAAACATCTCATAATGGTTATACATTAGAGTCAGCAGTTTATAACAAAGGAAAAACAAACTGTTTGGCAGTGAATAATGTTACTAAGGATGTTACATTTACAATTGGTACTGACACAGGAAATAAGAATGCATTAGAGGCTGATGAGTTAAAAGCTGAAAATGTTGTTTATGAAACTTATGCAGGACCGGGATGTGTTGGCGTGGCCGATTTCACTAATAAGGAAATAGTAGCAGATGTTGGCTTTGTAAAGATTGACGCGGCAAAAGATTTGAATAACAATACGATTACGCTTAGTGGTGTCGAGTTTAAACTTTATAAGGCTAATGATAAGTGGGAGCAGGGAAATCTTGTAAATGATAATGTAAAATCTGGTACAGATGGAACATTTGAACTTGAAAAATTACTGCCAGGCAATTATCTGTTAGTAGAAACAAAAGCAGCTACAGGATATTCTGTACCAAAAGATCCTTGGAGAATTAAAGTAGATTCTAAAGGAACTGTTACGGTAACTAAGACAAACAGCACTCTAATTAATCTTACAGAGTATCATAATAAGAAAGTATATCAGCTTGAAAACGCAAAGGTATATTCCTTACCACAATCTGGTGGACCGGGAACCTATGGATTTACAATCAGTGGTGTAGCGATTCTTGCAACTGTACTCCTGTTGTTTATAAATAATAAACGAAGGGAGGAAGAAGCAAAGAGATCGTAACACATTAATTGTAAATGGCCGATGAAGGGCGAAAAAGAAAAATGCAGAGAAAGAAAGGAGCAAACCTTATGAAAAATTTATTTAAAAAGATTGGTGCATTATTAGTGGCAGCGGTTATGGTACTGTCTATGTGCACAGCGGTATTTGCAGAAACAAAGACTTCTGCAACAATTACAGTTAAAAACGCGGATGGTGCAACATTAACTTACGCGCAGGTAATTAAAGCTGATCAGTCAACAAAAACAGGTTGGAATTTTGTAGATGATAAAGTTGCTAAAGCATATATGGATGCGTTTGGTGTGGCTGATGCTCAGGCTGCTATTGAGGCAATGATTCCGGCAAACAATGTAGATGCAAATAAATTAGGTGCGGCACAGGCCAAGGCAGCAGGACAGGTAAACAACTTTGTAACTATGACCAATCCGCAGACTGTAAATGCAGCAGGTGTTTATTTAATCAAAGCAACAGAAGAAGGTTATACCTATAATCTGATGAGTGCTTATATTGGATTTGGTGAAGTTACTAAGATAATAGAGGGTGGAGAAGTAGTAAAGTATGATTATCCATCCTTAGTAGATACAGAACTTGACGCAAAGAAAACACCAATTAAAGTAACGAAAGAGCTTACAGATGGAGATAATGCAGGAGACCATGTAGTTGCAAATGGTGATATTCTTACTTATACGGTAAAGACAAACGTTCCGTATATTGCACCAACAGATACTGATAAAACATTCTGGGTATATGATGAATTAACAGGTGCTGAGTATACTGAGACAGAGAGCGCAACAATTACTCTTGCTGGAGTGGCAACAACAGGATATACGATTAATTGGAATAATCCAAAATCTGGAAAATTCAATGTTGATTTAACTGGCATGATCAACGATGCAAACAGCAATGCTGGAAAAGAAGTAGTAATTACTTATAAGGTAAAAGTAACGGCTGAAAATGATGCGATTACCAATAAAGCAACAGCAGGACATGAGGGCAAAGATACTTATGGTAGTGATAAAGTTGATCTTTATGAAGGTAATATCACATTAACTAAAACAAATGATTATGAAACAGAAGATGAAAAAGTATTACTTGCAGGAGCAGGATTTGAAGTCAGAAAAGATAGTGAAAGATCTACAGCATTAAACTTCAAAAAAACTGCTGAAGGTGAATACTTATATGTTGAAGCACCAATTACGAATGGCGAAGGAAATGTAATAACAACAACAGAAATTGTAACTAATACAAATGGTACAGTAAAAATTAAAGGTCTTGATATTGGAACATATTATTTCAAAGAGATTACAGCTCCTAAGGGATATTCTGTACGTCAGGATTCTGTTAATGCTACACTTGAAGTAACAGCTGACAATGGAAAAGATGGAGTAGCAAGTAAAGTTCTTACAGCTACAACAGAGATGAAAGATACCAAACTCAACTCCCTTCCATCCACAGGTGGCATGGGAACATATCTCTTCACTATCATCGGTGTTGTAGTTATGGCTGGCGCTGCTGGTGCTTTCTTCATCAGCCGCAGAAAAGGATCTGAGGAGTAATCGTTTGATTGCCGGATCGATTCAATTCAAAAATTATTTATAAGCAACGACAAAGCAAGTATTAAAACAAAGTAGTAAATCTTTTACCGCCCGGCCCCTTCGGGGGCCGGAATGGTAATACAACAGTATGGAGAAACCTATGAGAAAGAATAAGAAGAAAAATTATATTGGACTTGGTTTGCTGTTTCTGATAGGGTTGTCCATACTGCTGTATCCAATGGTCAGTGATGCCTGGAACCGGTACAGGGACAGCCTGCTGATCAGTAATTATAGCAGCAGTGTTTCTTCGGATGATAATTCGGAGAAGATTGACAGCATGTGGAAGGCAGCTCAGGAGTATAACGAACAGATCAAGCAGGAAAGTGTGCCGGATGCTTTTTCCGTGAGGGATGGCCAGACGGACAGTACATATGAGTCTCTTCTGAACCTGAATGGTGATGGAATGATGGGGTATGTGGAGATTCCTGTGATCGATGTGAGCATTCCAATCTATCATTACACGACAGATGAGTCTCTGGAGAAGGGTGCCGGTCATTTGTTCGGCAGCAGTCTTCCGGTTGGCGGCAAGAGTACCCATTGTATTTTGTCGGCACACAGAGGACTTCCAAGTGCGAAACTTTTTACAGATCTGAATCTTGTGGAAGAGGGAGATGTTTTTTACCTGCATGTGCTGGGTAAGACGCTTGCCTACGAGGTGGATCAGATTCTTACCGTTCTTCCGGAGCAGACAGAGTCTCTGGGTATCACGGATGGGGATGATTATGTAACGCTGGTTACGTGTACGCCTTATGCGGTGAATACGCACAGACTTCTGGTGAGGGGACACAGAGTTCCGATGAAGGCTGCGAAGGCGGTTCAGAAAGCAGAGAAGAAGGTTACCGGAATCACCAATCCGACGCTTCCGATGCTTGCTCTCTGTGTTGTGATCGGAATTGTGATCGCGGTGATCCTGGTTGCCGGTATCAATTCTGTTCAGAACAAAAAACGACGCAGGAAATAGTTTATGGCTAAAAAGAAAAAAAAGAAAAAGAGTAATGTTGTCCTGAACATCATGATTGCCCTGGTGTTTCTGGTGGGGGCGGGGGTGTTCCTTTATCCTACGATCAGTGATATGTGGAACCAGTATCGAAATGCCCAGCTGGTCAGTAAGTACGAGGAAGCGGTAACGGAGCTTTCGGACAACGACTATGACAGGCTGTGGAAAGAGGCGAAGGAGTATAATGCCGAGCATCCGGTGAATGCCATTGTAGATGCTTTTGAGGAAGAGGATACTTATGAGCTGAGTCATCCTTATGACAGGGTTCTGGATCCGAACGGCGATGGTCTGATGGGGAGTATCGAGATCCCGAAGATCAAAGCCAGACTGGCGATCTATCATGGACTGAGCAAAACGGTCTTGGAAAAGGGTGTCGGTCATGTGGAGGGTACCAGTCTTCCCATTGGAGGCAAGAGCACCCATGCGGTTCTGGCGGCGCATCGAGGTCTTCCTAACGCAAAGCTTTTTACAGATCTGGATCAGATGGAAAAGGGAGATATTTTTATCCTGCACATTCTTGGCAAGCATCTGGCTTACAAGGTGGATCAGATCAAGACGGTGCTTCCGGATGAGACCAGTGACCTGGATATTATCGAGGGTGAAGATCATGTGACTCTGATCACGTGTACCCCTTATGGAGTTAACACCCACAGGCTTCTTGTCCGGGGAGTGCGGACGAAATATGTGGTGGAAGATACAAAGAATGACGAAACGATACCGCAGAAGCTTGCTGTTGTGGATCCGAAGAGGGTTCTGGCCGGCGGCGCTGCAGTGCTTGTTGTTCTGATCCTGCTGATTTATCTGATCGTCCGTCATAGGGACAAAAAACGGAAAAAGAAGCAGCTTTCAGAAAGGAAAGAGGAGGCAGAGAGCGATGAAAAATAGAAGAAAGCAAGGGAAAATATTCCGGAGCCTTCTGGCTGTTCTGATGCTGACGGCTATGCTGGTCACGAGTGTTTTGCAGCCGGTTTTCGCCGGGGATTATGTAGCTGGAAAAACAGGTAATCTGACGTTGACGGTTCAGCAGGCGGATGAGGAGGGAACCCAGACTCCGCTGAAGGATGTAGGGCTGACGATCTACAAAGTTGGCAGTGTGAATTTTGATGGCAATGTGCATTTCGTGCTGGATGAGGCACTGGCTGCCGCAGCAATCAATTTTGATTCCATCACGACGGCTGACGGCTGGTATGACGCGGCAGAGAAGCTGGCGGCTATGATCGTCAGCGGAAGCGTGGATGTGTGGGGTATGTCCAAGTCCTCTGATGCAGAGGGGAATATGACTTTCGCTAAGCTGGATGAGGGCATGTACCTGGTGGTGCAGACAGATGGAAACAGCAGTGTTATGGTTTCACCGATGCTGATCTCCGTTCCGTTTGCAGATCAGGAGCAGGGCTGGATATATGATGTACAGGCTTATCCGAAGTCTGTAAGTAATCCGCAGAAGCATACACAGATCCAGGTTACGAAGAGGATCTATAATGTTGATGAGAATGACAATGTGATTCCTCTGGAAACGAAGGAGGATGTAACTTATAATGTTGGGCTTTACCTTGATCCGGATGGAGAGGCCCGTTACGGAGAAATGCAGAAAATCCATATCCAGAATGCTTCCAGTGGTACAGCTACATGGACGGATGTTCCGGATGGCACCTATTATGTATTTGAGCTGGATGAGGATGGAACGCCTCTTCAGCAGAATACGAAAATCAAGGTGGATGATGAGAATCTTTACTACTACAATGTAACGAAGCCGAATGGTGAGAGTGAAGAGAAGTCCAATCAGGTTGTGATCGGTGGAGATAGTGGTGCTACTGAGGCAGCGGCTTATGTAAATAACTATTATACAAAGATTTCCGATATATTCAGCCGTAACGGATTTATCAACATTAAGAAGAATGTGATGATCGATGGTGTTGCTTCTACTGTGGATGATACGTTCTATGCAGGTGTGTTCTCCACTGAGAGTAACGGTGAGCTGACGCTTGAGAAGGTAGTGACTCTGAAACAGAATGATAGTGTTCAGGTAATGTTGGATCTTCCAAAGGATCAGGAGATCAACAGTGTTACGTATACTGTTCTGGAGACGGATAAGGATGGAAATCCGGTTGATGATGATACCTTTAAGTATACAGTTACCGGTCAGGGTGAGGTTACACTGAATAATGATAACCGATATACTGTAACAAAGGAGATCACCAACAGTCTTTCTTCCGAGCCGACACCGATTCCGACTGCTACACCTGGAGCAAATCATGGTGGAAATGATCGGATCACTCCGATCCCGAATAATGGTACAGTGGGCGGAACTGCTCCGAACGATACCAGTGGTACAGCAAGACGTTCTGTAAAGACCGGCGATGATACACCGATCGGCGTATGGGTTGGAATCCTTGCAGCAGCGATCATTGTTGGCGGTGGTGCAGCTTATGGAGTTAAGAGAAAGAAGAAAAAATAAATAACGGATCATTCTGAAGGATGATCGATGGAAGAACCGGGCGATGTGGATGCCCGGTTCTTTTTTGGAATATTTATGTATTGGGGATGAAAAAGCAGCGGGTGATATTTTTTCTCGAAAATTGCTCTTGACATTTTGGTATGATAAGTATATTGTATGTGTTGCAGCAAATTTCATAAAAGATAGCCTTTTATTCAGAGTGGTGGAGATACAAAGGATCTGCGAAGCCACGGCAACCCCGGAGAACCCAGGAAGGTGCCAACCTGAGCGAGCAATCGAACAATAAGAGGATTGTTTACAGAACTTAAACAGTCCGGATTGTACGGGCTGTTTTTTATGTATATAACCATTGTTTTATTACAAAAGGAGAAGATTATGGAGAAAATTTTATTTACATCTGAATCTGTAACTGAGGGTCATCCTGACAAGGTCTGCGACTCTATTTCCGATGCGATCCTTGATGCTATGATGGCACAGGATCCGATGAGCCGTGTTGCATGTGAGACTGCTACTACAACAGGTCTTGTACTTGTTATGGGCGAGATCACAACCAAGGCTAATGTTGATATCCAGAAGATCGTTCGCGATACGATCCGTGAGATCGGATATGACAATGCGGATTATGGCTTTGATGCAGATACCTGTGCGGTTATCACATCACTTGACAAGCAGTCCACAGATATCGCTATGGGTGTTGACAAGGCTCTTGAGCAGAAAGAGGACGATATGAATGAGGACGAGCTGGATTCCATCGGTGCCGGTGACCAGGGTCTTCAGTTTGGTTATGCTTCTAATGAGACTGAGGAGTATATGCCATATGCCATCAACATGGCACATAAGCTTGCTC
>OGRG01001741.1_pt1 | contig 14205 bp, 6 predicted proteins | sample 1553501 | NCBI WGS metagenome assembly OGRG01 (sample SAMEA2580018, study PRJEB22360) | human gut metagenome | biome: human gut; feature: human-associated habitat; material: faeces | place: Denmark | collected 2008/2010 | reverse complement strand
GCTGGTCTGTCAAATCGGAGAGAATACTGCGGATAATCCCGGAAATAGAGTGAAAGTGCTTGGAGTCATGGAATACGGCCTCGGAAAAGTTGCGCACATAGGTCTCTTTGTTTAACTGCCCGATTTTTTCCAGAGCCAGCAGAACATCCCGTAGTTTCTCAACATTCCCCTGAAGGCCGTATCCCGGTGAACGTCCTGCCTGCAGTGCGGCCATCAGCTCTCCGGCGAAGCGGCTGGAGAGAGTATCCGGGTTTTGTCTCTGGGCATCCAATAGAAGCTGCAGTTGCTCCTGCCGGGTTTCCTGGGCTGGTTTCCGCCCTAAAAATTCATAGATTTCCTGAATGTGGTCCAGCCGCAGAGTAATCTTGGTGTAGTATCCCTGGGCACTGCGGGGGGCGGCAACCATCTGCCAACTGGAAAGGCGCGTCACCGCATCGTCAATGGCCTGCTCCTCCTCGCTCAGGTGGTCCCGGTATATGGGATAATACTTTGCGAGATCAAAGGTTACCGCCCGCTGGGGCTTACCGTTCTGGGCAGAAGTTCCTTTCCTGCGTTCATAGCGATCCACCATCGCCGTGAGAATTTCGTGGGTGTAGTCCATCATTCCCTCACATCCTGATAAAATGGGCGGACAGCATTGCGCGTACCGCTTTTGATAATGGAACAGGTGGTGTCACAGTAGGGCTGGATGGCCGAGGCCTTTTCCACTGTGGTGATCAGTACCGTCTGTAGCTGCATTTTGCGCAGCATCTGCATCATGGGGCGGATGCGGTCGCTGGTCATGCGGCTGAACGCCTCGTCCAGCAGTGCCAGGCGAATGCTGTTCTCGCATTTGTCGTAGATCTGCAGCAGGGATGCACAGATTGCAATATAGAACGGCGCCTGATTCTCTCCGCCGCTGCTGTCCTGACTGACCGCAGAGAGGCGGGTCACGCCGCCGGTGATCTGGTTGCGGCACTCAATATCATATTCCAGGTAGTACCGGTAGTCCACATAGCGAGACAGCTCTGTGGCCAGATGCTTTCCCTCTTGGCGGCGCTGGGCATTGGCTTTCAGCTCTGCTAGGATCCGCTCCATCAATTCGTCCACCTGCGTTTCGTAGGCCGGGTCATTGCGGGCCAGAAAATCTTCGATACTGCCGTCCCCCTGGATCCGCCGGTTGCTGTCCTGCATGATTACATCATAAAATGCCCGGCGTTCGGGATCGGCGCTGGCCTGGACAACGAACTGATAGACCTCCTCACCGTACTGCAGGTTTTCCATTGTGTGGTTGAGTTCCCGGAATTGCCGCTTGGCGTTATAGATATCGTCCTTCATCCGATAAAGAATGTCTTCACGGAAGCGCTGGCGGCACCGTTCTTGTGCCTGGTGCAGACTGGTAGAGTACCGTTCCAGATCTACATGAACCAGCCGTTCCTGCTGTTCCCGGAAGGTCTCGATGCCATCCAGCCCCAGAGGATAATCACAGGTGTAGATGGTGTTATACTCCCGCTGCCTGGGGATCAGCTGATCCCGCAGCCATTCGTCCAATGCTTTATCCACCTGATTTTGATAATTCGTTTGGTATTGGACGATCTTGTCCGGGGGACGGCTGCGGGCTGCGTCCTGATATTTTTTCTCTACCTCTGTCTGCAGCAAGGGTTCCTGCTGGCAAAACGCCAGCCAGCCTGCTCTGGCGTCTTCCGCCTCCCGGCTGGCCTGCTCCTGCATCCCTTGTTTTTCCTGGACTTTATTCGTTTGGGAGCGGAGGGTGGCTTCGATTTCCACCCGCTTTTGATCCTGCCGCGTCCATTCTTCCTGGCAGAGATGTTCGGCGGTGATCTTTGCCTGGAGAATGGGATTTTCCTTCCACATCTCGTATTCCTGCCGTGCCTGCTCCAGCGCCTGCCAACTGGCTTGGTGCCGCTGGACGCTGCCCCAGTTTTTGCGCAGATCCTCCAGAACGCTGCTGTGCAGAACGCGGCGGCATTGCTCCAGAATATCCCGCAGGGACTGTGCCTGGGCGGTGCACTCGGTCAGCTGTCCGCGCAAAGCTGAAAACTCCTCCCAGGCAGCTTTCAGCTGCTGCTTGCGGGCTTCCATACCGATATACAGCACGGGCGTTCGCAGACGTGCCAACCGATAAGGATAGTGCCGCAGAAGATCTTTTGTGGCGCTCTGGGGATACGCTTCCAGCGCCTCCGACGTATCGCAGCAGACGATTTGCCCCAGCAGGTTCTGCACATAGTATTTGGCCAGCCAGTTTTCACTGGTGACTTTGGCGGCGAGAGTACTGAGTTGCGGGGAGGCGGCGTCTTTTTCGCCATCCCGCTCCAGAGCAGGACTGTCCAGAAGGCTGACCTGTCCGACCTCGGCTTTCAGATGCTCAAATACCCGTTTGGCGGTACGGTAATGCCGGGGGGAGACGAAAATGTCGAAGCGGCGGTTTCCCAGACAGGCTTCGATACACGCCTGCCAGTCGGGCTCTTGTACCGTCAGGATCTCGCAGAGAATGCGGGCATCGGCCTCCATACCCTGCTGGGCCAACTCCCGGTTGATGGCCTGGCAGACCCGTTTTGCCCGGTCCTGATCCGGATAGACCAACTGGCCCTTTTCCAGCGTTTCAATTTTCGCCTGAAGGGCTTTTTGCCGCTCCTTCAGCTGTTGGAGATCGCTTCGGACCTGAAATTCCTCCTGATCCAGGGAATCTTCCCGCTCCCGAAGCAATTGTTCCATGGCGGTGAGCTGCTCCGTCTGCCGCCTGACGGTAGCGGGGCGCTCCCCCGCCTGCCGCTGCTCCGGCAGCTGCTCAATGGCATCCGGCATCTGTTCGGCCGGAAGTGCTCGTCTGCAGTCGGACAGCTTTCGATTGAGGGCTTCCAGCTCCTGTTTGGCGTTTTGTAGAGAGGAGAGGGCTTTTCGGGCCTCCGTGTAGTCTTTTTCACGGTCTTTTACCAGATCCTCGAAGACCTGCAGCTGCTGGCGTTCCGGGCTGTTCTGGTTTTCCCGCAGGGCATCCATCCACCGCTGGTGGGCCTGCTCCGTCCGCTCCTTCTGATACTGCAGCTCTTCTTGCAGACGGTCGATCTCCCGGTTTCCGTCGCAGATGGCAGAGAGGATCTGCTCCTCTGCCCCCTCTGCCGCCTGTTGGCTGGCATATAGAACAAACCCCTGGTTCACTCTGCAGTCCCGCTGCTTGGAACGGGCAGTTTCACCCAGGGTACCGATCTCCGTCAGCAGCTGCGCCCGCTCCTTTGCCTGGAGCAGCACGTCGTTCAGATGATCCAATTCGATCTGCTCCTGCTGCAGTGCTTGGGGGTCAATTTCCGGCTGGGGGAGGATGTAGTGATAGATGAATTCCCGGAAGTCCTCAATGTCGTCCATCCCGGTACCCATGGGAAATACCGCACAGAATTTCTTCCCCAACGGGGAGTCTGCTGCTCCAATCCCCAGCGCGCGGCAGATCAGGTCTTTTGCCAGCTTTTGATTGTCGGTATCCCGCATTTTCCCATTTTTCGGGCAGAACTGTTCCCGCTTTGTGGGAATATAGTCGGGGCCCAGGAAGGGGAGGTCCTCCAGCATGACGCCCCGGGGAGAGATGTACCAGCGCTGCTGTACGTGACGCATGTCCTCGTCAGGTTTCTCAGATTCCACCCGGACCGTAATGACAAAGGTGTCCTTCCCAGGGGCTGCGGTATCATCCCGAAATTCGGCGCCGACATAGGATACAGTATGCCCCTTGCGGCTGTACCGGGGACGGTCTCCGTCCTGATCCCGCTGTTTGCCGTGTACCGAGCCCAGCAGTGTTCGCTTGCTCTTGCGGTTGCCCAGGGCGTTGAAGCTTTTGCTCGTGGTGAGGCAATACCGCAGGGCGTCCAGGATCGTGGTCTTGCCCACACCGTTGACGCCGATCAGATAGGTGATCTGCTGGATATTCAGAAGGTCGTTGACAAAATTATGCCAGTTGATCAGCCGCAGGCGGCACAGTGCAATCATACATCATCCTCCTCACCGGCTTTGCGGTATTTGTCCAGTGCCGCTGCCGTCTCATCCCTGGATGACTTCAGGACATTGTCTGGCAACGCCAGAATAACAGTGGGATAGATCTCGATTTTGGCTTCTTCCTCGGTGAGACGGTCCAGCGGCTTTGCCAGATTGTAGGTCTTGAGGGTCCGCAGGATGGCTTCCAGCGTGATCCGGTCCAGCTTGCGGGGAAGACCCAGCTTTTGATACTCCTCCTGGATCTCTCCCACTGTGGCGACGACATGCGCTCCATCCAGAGAGAGCTTCTCCCGCTTTTGCAAATACAGTAGCCGGAAAATTAACAGCAGGATGCTCTCATATTTATTCAGCTTCGCTTGGTTGCCCTCATACTCGCTGACCAGTGCGATCACCTTCAGAGGCGCGGAATGGTAGACAACCGTATAGCCAAGGGGCTTGAAGATCCGGCGCAGCTCCTCCAAGTGATTGACCGCATAGTAATGCTTTTCCAGCAGGTCTTCCGCCTGCGACGGAAGAAAGCAGTGGTTGAGCAAATAGTTGGCGACCTCTCTTACGTCCATAGAAACCTCTCTTTCAGCTTCGCCTGCGTATCCAGAACTGCTGGAATCGGAACCCACCGCAGGAGACCCATTCCTCCTGTTCGGAGATCTCATAATTGCGGTCGGGGGATTGTGAGTATGTGTGAAGTCCGATGATTTTGATAAATTCCTGACTTTGCGTGGAAGCCAGTTCCAGAGCGGAAACCGTCTCTCGGTGGTTCAGCACCTGGCCGGCAAAACGATTTACATTTTCCAGAGTGACCGCCTGGCGGACATATTCCAGCAGCAGTTCCTGCTGGCGCTGGAGTTCCTCCTCGGATATGGGCGGTTCCGGAGGTGCCTGCTCGATAGGAGTGGGTTTTCGGCTGTTAACGGCTGGCTTGAGAAAGTTCCTGCCTAGGATCTCTGTGGGATAGAATTTCCAATGGCGGCTCAAGGGGCTCTCGTCTGGCTCGAACAGCTCTTCCGGGCGCTGAATGGTTTGGGCGTAATACCGCAGCAGATCGCTGATTTTTCCTTGAGCGGAGCCGTCGGAGAGCAGCATGAACTGTGCCCGCTGCACAGCCCGCTTCCGGTAGGTCACATGGTTGCGATCGATCTCCGAGAGCAGATCCCGCATAATCTCCAGATCATCCCGCACTTTCTGAACCAGCCTTCGTACTGCAATGGCTTCCGACTCGCTGACCCGCTCCACTCTGCAGTAATCCGCAGCCAATGCCTCAGCATACTGCCCGTTGCAGGCATCCAAGCCCTCTAGGATCTCTGTCCTATATTGGAACAGATTGTCACTGGTTTTAAAACGGTGGTAGGCCGCCACCACGACTTCGTCCTCATATTGCTGAAATAGGTCCAAGACTTCCTGAGGGGTCCGATTCCGAGTCAGCTGGTCGATGTAGCTCCCGATAGATGCATTGAGCTGCCGCAGAGAGGTGTTCAGGTCCGCCATGTCAGCGGAGACCTCTTTGAGCACATTTTCATAAGGGCTTTTTTCGTGCTCCATGTCCTGGAGCAATCGATAAGCCTTTAAAAGCTTTCCGCTGTATGTGACAGTCTTGGGATGGAGCAGTTCATCAAAAAGTTGCAGCAGACGGACAGCCAGGGCAGACAGGGCCGTGCGGTTTTCCTCCTCATATCCGCCCTCCAGATCTTCCACCCACCCTGCGTCCCGTAAACGGCGCACAAACAGCAATCCTTGGCTCCTGGCATCCGTGGCTGATTCGCCCGGGGAATCCTCTTCATCAAGCGGCAGGATCGTGCCCAGTCCTTCCATATAGGTCTCTGCCAGTTCTGTAAGAGCACCTTTCCCGATGCTGTAGTCCTGGGATGTGCTGCATCTGTCCCAGATCAGCATCAGCAAGTCAGCATAAATGCGCTGATTTCGCCCTGTCAGCGGCCGGAACATTCTCGGATTGAGTAAATCAAAAAGATTCATTTTGAGGCCTCCCATTCAGGCAGAGAGAACGGCTAAAGTATCTAAAGCATCAGGCTTATTCGTGAAAAAACTTTTTGTAGGACTGTTCTCTGGGTTGTTTCTACAGCAAGCAATCAAAAAGAGTATGGTCCTGTTATTTTTTGGTAGCCAGCTTTGTCAAGATTAACTTTATAGGAATATTCCGGTTGTGTCAAGCGCATCTCCAATACCTGAAATATCATCGGCAAAAAAGAGATGGGGTGAATGACAACCTCTTTTAGGGCCATTATAAAATCCGGGCACCTGTAGCAATTGAGCATTCAAGAAAATCCGCCGTAGCCTCAGAGACTACGGCGGATTTTTGGGGGGAGTTCTTGACAGATGTTTTCTTTGATATAGCGACACAAAAATTGATCGGTTTTCTCTCAAAAAAGTCTTGTATGTTTTTCGAGATAGAGGTACCATTTTTCAAACTTTGAGGTAAATTGTACCACCTAGGGTGTCACTGTGGGGCAGGGATTCTGGCCGAAACTTTTCCGCTGACCACATGCAAGACCACAGACAGAGCTGGAATACACGGAAACAGTGGAAACAAGATCGCTAGAAAGTAACTGGGTTGGAGCAGAAATGATGATAAATTACTATAAACAACTATAAAAAATGCTGAGAACCTCTTTTGGGAGAATACGCCCGGGCCACCCCACAACTTCATATCCGGGTGTAGCGCAGTTGGTAGCGCGCCTGCTTTGGGAGGATAGACGGTCTATCCATTCCCCCAAAAGTGAAAGCCCGGAAGTCCTTGGGACAGTAGCCTGTGGCGGAAATCCCCCGCCTGAAGATCCCCCCGCAAAACCGGCCTTGACCACAGCACTGCCCACAGACACGAAAAACTTGCTTTTTCCTTCTCCGCATAGTATCATGCAGAAAAATCGAATATCCGGGATTAGCGCAGTTGGTAGCGCGGGTGGTTTGGGACCATCAGGCCGGGAGTTCGAGTCTCCCATCTCGGACCAGAATGAATGACCCTACCTGATCTGAACAAAAAGATGTCAATGTTCAGAATAGGTAGGGTCATTTTATGCCAGAAACCATTGTGCCACAATGGTTTCTGGCGTTCCTATTATAGAGGGCACTATGTCACCAAACAAATGCAAACAGGGCGAAATCAAGACGCAAAACGCGCAATCGATGGAATCTGCCCCCCAGCTGTGTCACTGGGATACGGATTCATGATTTGTCACTCATGAACGCATCTTCAACCTGGCATGGCGTCAGATTTTTCAAGGTACGATGTGGGCGCTGGGTGCTGTAAAACTCGATATAGGAGGCAAGGCCACGCTTGAAAGCCGCCTCTGAGGTGTAATCCTTCCGATACAGATCTTCCTTCTTTAGGGTGGCGAAGAAAGACTCCGCAACAGCGTTGCCATGAGGTTTCCTCGAATTGGAGAAAGATTGCACCACTGCGCGCTCATGAAGCAGTTGTCGGAACCGATGTGAGGTATATTGAGCCCCACGGTCACTGTGAAAAATGAGGCCGGTATCGGGAGCTCTCTGCTCCCATGCGTCCTTAAATGTGGAGGTAATCAACTGGGTGCTATTCTTCCTGGACACTTTATAGGCAACAACCCTGCGTGAAAACAGGTCTAGAATTACGCAGGTATAGAGATAAAGCTCCCCCAGTTTAAAGCAGGTAACATCACTGACCCAGATTTGATTGAGCCTGTCCGCCTGGAACTGTTGACGCAGGACATTCCGTTTCTTTTCTGGCTCATGAAGTTTCATGTAATCCTGCTTCGCAGTACTGCGGATGCTGGTCAGCCCCATCTCCTTCATCAACTTTGCCACATATTCTGGGCTAACCTGATGACCTCGTTGAACAAGAATAGTGCGGATCTTTTCAGCACCCAGCACCTGACGATACTCATCAAATACTTCACGGATCAATCCGCAATATTCCTCTCTGCGTTTTTGGAACCAAGCATTGCTCCGCTTATTTCGGAGAATATGGTTATAGAAGGTTCCGCGGGAGACATTCATAGCTTCACAAAGAGTGTGTACGTCGTATTGGCCGTATAACAACTCCAGTTCTCCTAACCGCTCCTTCAATGGAGCATGGACCGTGCAGCCGACAGTTTGCAAAATAGCGACCATGTTTTCTAATTTGGCAACTCTGCGAAGAAGTGCATCATACTCTTTGACGGTATAGGTGCGTTTTTCGTCCGGAACCACTGGGCAGTATATCTTCGCCCAGCGGTAGATCGTCCGTGCGCAGACGCCGCATTCTGTACATAATTGCTGGATTGGCCTGCCCTGTCTGTACTGTGTGATGATAGCGGTTTTCTCTTGATCTGTGTAGGTCATGGTGTTTGCTCCTTTCATGTGATATGAATTAGCATATCACATGAAAGGAACTACCCTATTTTGGATTATGAATTGTACTACACCGCATATACCATTAACAGAAATCTGATTCATGTCTCTATGAGAGTAGCATTGTAAATCTACCACAATTATGCCATAATGAAATTGTAATAACGTTATATTCGGCACCGCAGGGAGGGCTATACATGACGAATATCCCCGTTGACTGGAAGGTTTTTGAGTCCAAGTTTTCTCAGAATCCCAGGGCTGCCTTTGAGGGCCTTGTCACCACGCTGTTCTGCCACGAGATGGGGCTTTCGCACGGTATTTTCCGGTACTTCAATCAACCATATATCGAAACACAGCCCGTGATGGCTCCGGATGGCCTTTTGACCGGATTTCAAGCGAAATACTATGATGCTTCCACTCGGATTTCATCTAAAGAAGTGGATTTCAAAAATGCTATTGCGGATGCAAAGCAGAAATATGCAGGAATCAGCCGGATTATTTTTTATATTAATAAGGAAATGTCTGTCAGCAAGCGCCCTCATACCCAGAAGCCCATATATCAAGAGAATATCGAAACACACGGCGAAAGCCTTGGCATCACTGTTGAATGGCGGGGGCCAAGCCATATCGAGCAGATACTTTTGGCACTACCCACAGTAAGAGATTTATATTTTAACCCTATGCCGGGTCTTTCCCAGTGGGTTGAGCAGATCCAAAACCGGAGTGACTCCATCCGTTCCAATATTCAGTCGGAGATTCCGTGCCAGGGTGAGCGGATCAAAATCTATTATGATATGCAGAAGCTCGATGTACTATGGGAGTCGGAAAAAGCTGTCTGTATCATATATGGTGACGCAGGGACGGGTAAATCTGGCGTAGTGAAGGATCTCATTTCTCGGCGGCAGGAGCAGGGCGATGAGTTTGCCTGCTTCTTGTTCTCTTCCACCGACTTGGATGTGGAGGAAGAAAGTCTGTTTTTACGCAAGTATGGAAACTACCAACTGGAAGACTTATTTACCCTCTACAGTCAAGAGAAGCGAAAGGTCTGTGTAATTGAATCCGCTGAGAAGTTCTCCGCACTTAATAGCCCACAGGTATTTGCTGCCCTTGTCCATAAATTCATTGACCACGGCTGGAAGATGATCTTCACCATCCGTACCGTATACAAGGACAGCTTTTGCAATATTCTCCTCAAAGACATCGCTTATGACGAGTTTCGGGTGGAGAGCATAGCTGATGAGGTGCTAGAAGCGATCTCAGAGCAGTATCACTTCCCACTTCCCCAAAACCAGAATCTTCGAAGCCTCCTGAAGGATTTCTTCTATTTAAAGCTGTACTTAAAGCTAGATCCGGCTGGCTTGGATTTGGTATCCTCTGAGGAGCTGTTTCTGCAGCAGGTCTGGAAGGAGGTCATCTGTGACAGCCACCGTCGCGCAGAAAACCTCCCCGTCCGACGAGAGGAGATGGTAACGCACATCGTGTTCTCTATGCTGCAACGGGGATCCACCATTTACATAAGCAGTGCCAACGATGACTATATGGCGCTGACCGCGCTGGAGGATAGCGGAATTATCGCCGTTTACGACAACTCTCCACGTCGGTGGATGATGAGTCACGATGTGTATGAGGAGCTGATTATAAAACACATTTTGACCCAGCGGTACCAGGAGGGAATAGAGGCCGAGAAGGTTCTAGAGGGGTTCGGCCTATCTCTACGAGCCAGGAAGCTGTATCGCATCTGGCTGGAATCCGTTTTTGCTAGCGGTGGAGGTCGCTATGCAGATTTTTTGATCTCTATGCTCCAAAGCGGACTGGATCAGGCTTGGAAGGATGAGACGCTGATCGCACTGATGCAGTCTGATCAGGTGGACTGTTTCCGGGCAATCGACCCCATTCTGAGTCAGGAACGATACTCTTTGTTCACCCGCATGGTCTTTCTACTGAACACCGCCTGCCGTGACATCGACCGGGAACTGTTAAAGAAACTGTCCACGCCAACAGGGAACAAGTATCGCTTCACCTGCCCTGTAGGACGGGCTTGGTTTACGGTCTTTCAATATATTTATAATAACCGTGGCCTGATTCCTTGGACAGCCCAAAATCTGGACATCGTCACTAATACATTGAAAACATGGACAGCGAAATATGAAACAGGAGAGACAACGGGACTGGCGGGGAGGATTGCCCTCTATTTGAAAAGTGAGATATGGAAAAGGGAGCGGTATCCCTATACCCTTCGGCGAGACTCGCGATTTATCACCCTTACCGATGTGATTTTGGCTGCCGCAATGGAACTGAAGCAGGAACTGACCGACATCTTCCAATCCTTTACAGATACACAGACGGATGATAGTTACAAGGAAAACTATTTACTCCTGCAAAAGAGCCTGTCCAATGTTTATGAATGCGGAAGAGTTTGCCAGGCAATTCCGGAGCAGGTACTCAGTCTTGCGGAGCGTTATTGGTGCGACTCTTCTCAACGAGAACATAATGACTATTCTCATGACAGCATGGAGTACTATTTCGGCCTGTCCCACAGCTTGGATATGAAATACAAGGCGGAAAGCGCCCTTCAAACTCCGCTGTTTTTCCTATTACAGGAGGCACCAATCCGGGCGTTGAACACGATCCTGCGGATCATGAACTACGCCACAAACTGCTACAGTTCTTCCAAATTGGCAACAGAGTATTCTGAATGTTCTCAGATTGAAATCCATTTCACTGACGGCACGGTACAGCGACAGGTGTGCAGCGACAGACTGTGGAAGATGTACCGAGGTACTCATGTAGCACCCAAGTTGTTGGAGAGCGTGTTGATGGCACTGGAAAAATGGCTACTGGATTTGGCCGAGTTTACCGAGGAGAAAACCATATGCCAGTTCTGTGAGTATCTGCTGAGGAAATCCGCAAGCGCAGCCATTACTGCCGTGGTACTGAGTGTGGTGATTGCCTATCCAGATAAGCTCTTTCCCATCAGCTGTATTCTGTTGAAGACCAAGGAGGTCTTTGTCTTCGACATCGCCCGACTGCAGGCGGAGCACAGTGCCGATTTTCTGAAAGGAACGCTGGCATCTCATCGCTGGTTCGACCATGAGCGGATGGAGACCAATGCACTACCCTTCCGAAAAAAGCAATTTGAACAAGTTTTGGTGGACTACCAGATTGAAAAAGGCATTCTGTCTGAGAATGAGCTGGAAGAGAGAAAGACACAGCTGTATGCCGCATTTGACGAGGCAACCCAGAGCATCGATTCCTGGGAGGAGGTATATCAGTTTGCGTACTATCGGAGCGACCTTCGAAGGCGTCAGATTAGTAGCCAGAAGGTGTCCCAGGACAGAGTGATGATCTCTGTGGTGCCAGATATGCCGGAAAATCTCACAGCCCTCAGCGAACAGGCCCAACGCAATTATGAGGACTTTATGCGGCATGTACCGCTAATGCTTTGGGCAGATGCAAAACTTCGAGGCAATCAGGAAGCTGCCCAACAGTACCCACAGTTTGAGGGCGGTATCGAGCCAGTGGTAAATGAGATCTATCAGATTCTGGAGGAGGGAGAAGCGGACTCCCACGACATTTCCAGTGCCGTAAATGCCTGTGCAGTCCTTTTACGGGAGCGACGGACGGCTATAAATGAGACAACGCTTGCCTTTTGCACCGAGGTACTTCTGGCGACCTGTCTGAACTTTTTGAATCGAGATTGCCATCTAGGTCCCTATGAGTTGAATGGAGTTATCTCCGCAGTGGCAAGTCTGGTTTCCAGTGACGACTTCATCGCCGATTGGTCTTCTCCACTTTTCATGCTGCTGGCCCTTGTGATGTATAACGGCAAACAGAATGAAGCGCTGAACAGTGTGGCCTCCATCCTTTGGCCCTCCGCCCCCAATGTGGCCCGAAAGCTAATGCATACCTATGCGGTGCTCGCACCCCGATATTTCTCCCAAGTCCTTTGCTACAACGGCATTTCTACAAGGACCTTTTTTGAGCAGCACAGTCAAGAAATCCAGGCGCTGTTTCAAGAGGAGGTCTCCGATTTAGAAGACATCCCTTTGAGCGGCCTTGAGGTTCACCAACTGATTGCCCTGCAGCGGATGATTCCGTCCGGTAATGTAGAAGGCTCCTTCGTTTTCGTATTAAAAATCGGGGACCGGGTCTGGGGTACATTGCTCGGACCTGAGGACACGGACAGAGACGGCTATCAGGACTACGAAGGAGAGTACGCATATACACAGTGGCTCGGCGACTATGTTCTGGGCCTATCTGCGGAGCAGCAGAGCATCTTTCTGGACCATTTGGTGAAGCACGTGAAATACGGCAAGGAATTCACCCGCTTTTTGCGGGATGTTATCCAGGCCGAAGATATTAAACCTAGGTATAGCGCCTTTTGGGGATTTTGGGATTTGCTGAAAAACTACATCTTCTCTGCCTTCGAACGGGCCCCCGAATTCGAGCAACAGATGGATGAGGATCGGGCCATCAGTTTTGGAATAGGAAATGTCCTGACGGAGTATCTTTTGGCAGGACCTGAATGGAGAGAAGGCATCACAACCTGGCACTCCCTCCGGGAGGACTGTGCGGTCTTTTATAAAACGGCAGTAAATAGGACGGGAGCACATCCGGCAATTTTGTACTCTGTCGGTCGGGTATTGAACAGCATCGGTTCCCAAGTGTTCTTTGAAGACGGCGTGGAATGGCTCAGCGACATTATATCCAACAACCCCCAGCTGCGTCAAACCGCTCTTCCCACAAACACTATCTACTATATGGAAGAGTATATGTACCGTTATGTTCAAAAGCGGCTGTACCTCTTCAAATCGGATGCCCTGCGTAAGCACAAGGTTTTAAATGTCTTGGACTTTCTTGTAAACAGAGGGTCTCCTCTCGGATTTTTGCTACGAGAAGACATTATATAGCATCCTTTCAGCTAGGCAGCTGTTGATTAAGCGATCTAGTTAAGATAAGAAAAGCTAGTGCAGATGAAAACAAATAGATGGGATATAGATTTTGTGGGCTACTACACTTCAATGATTTGAACGCCCCCCGCCTAATCTGAATAGTTTGTATGAGACTGACGGATTAGGTGGGGGTGTTTTATGGCTGAAAACCTTGACACAGCAAGGTTTTCAGCCATTTTCATATCTGCAATAGAAATGGGACATGAAAACACAAAAAACTTGAAATCGATTTACAAAACAGAAGATTTCCGAAATCTGAACCCCTATATGCCAACCTCTTAGGATTGGCACCACTACGTTTGGTAGTCTTCCTCCATCTGGCATGGAGTCCAATTTTTTAATGTGCGATAAGGCCATGTTGTATTGCGGAATTCAATATATGAGTCGATCCTGTTCTTGAACTCTGATTCAGAAGCATAGTCCCTCCGATTTTGAAGTACTTCGGACACAGATCAACCCCATCTCACGCATAGATATCAGCCACAAATCTTGTGTTGACCTTGTGCTCCCTCTGCATGAGAATCATGCGGATTTTCTCAGCGCCAAGCAGATCCTGTCTGCGGACATTGAATTTCCATCCGCGCTCCCCTCACGGTGAGCGACGATCACCTCACATCCAACGCTTCGTCCGGCTCGGATTTCAATCCACGCTCCCCGTAAGGGGAGCGACAAGAGCAGCAGGCCGCCATTGACGCCGCCGTGAAATTTCAATCCACGCTCCCCGTAAGGGGAGCGACGGGTCCTGCGCCATCAAAGCGAGTTCCCGGTAAAATTTCAATCCACGCTCCCCGTAAGGGGAGCGACTCTTGTGGTGGATGCCCCTTCCGGAGCCGCCGGGATTTCAATCCACGCTCCCCGTAAGGGGAGCGACTCTCCGCTCTGGTGCACCGTCTGGAGACGGAGCTATTTCAATCCACGCTCCCCTCGCGGAGAGCGACCGCCCGCCTGATGG
>OGRG01001720.1_pt1 | contig 14419 bp, 9 predicted proteins | sample 1553501 | NCBI WGS metagenome assembly OGRG01 (sample SAMEA2580018, study PRJEB22360) | human gut metagenome | biome: human gut; feature: human-associated habitat; material: faeces | place: Denmark | collected 2008/2010 | reverse complement strand
CAAATTTTATTCTGTATTATATTTTCTGATTTTTCTGAAATTTTTTTATCTTTAGCAATTCTGTATAGCTTTAATTGATTTTCAATGAAATGATCTATTGGTGGCTTTCTTTTACCCGGGACAAAATTATACACATATCCAATATAATCTGTTAAAATTATTTTTTTGCATTGTTCGTACACTGATAAATTAAAATTCAAATCTTCCTGTGAATACATTTTTGTATTAAATCGTATATTATTCTTTTTAATAATATCTGTTTTATATATCTTTGCAGGTATGTATCCATATATTTCCTGATTAACACATATGTTATCCCATATACTATCCTCGTCTCGCTCTTTTAAACTAGGGACCTTATTAACTATGCTTTTTCCTTTTTCTTCCAAAGCTATTCCACCAATAATTACATCTGCATCACTTTCACTTTGCATTTTAACATAATTATTAATAAAATCTGGCTTAACAAAATCATCACTATCAACAAACATCAATAGTTTACCTGTTGCTACATCAATGCCTTTATTACGTGCAACAGACACTCCTCCATTAGCTTCATGTATAACTTTAAATCGACTATCCTTCTTTGCATAAGAATCACAAATTTCCCCTGTTTTGTCTATTGACCCATCATCTACAATAATCACTTCATAATTTTTATATTCTTGACATTGTATTGAATCAAGGCAATGACTAATTTGCTTTTCTTCGTTGTATACTGGAATAATTATACTTACTTCTATTCTTTCACACATTTGCAATCACCTTATAACATTTGAATTTAACCAATATCATTAATATTTTCTGTTTCCACGATATGTCAAATACTTTTAAGTTCAACTTTAACGTTTGCACCATATCATCTTCTAATATTTTTTTACAATATTTAATTTTATCATACCTATCACCAATGAATTTTCTTTCATTTAATGCCAAAAACAGACAAAACCATTTTAAATAATATATTTGCATACTAAAATCAAATTGTTTATTTTTCAAAAAATCATTTTCACATAATTCAATCGTTTTCTTACATGAATCCCAACGTCCTTCACGAAAAGATTTTGAAATTGACTTCTTGTTGTAAAAATAATGATATACTGCTGGTTGATCTGCATAATAAAAACTTTCTGCCGCCATAACTACTTTAGAGCTAAAGATTAAATCTTCACTAAACTTTATATCTTCATAGAAAAACAACTGATTTTTTTTCAAAAACTCGCGTTTATATAAAGATCCCCACACTCCGACAATGGGACCAAATGTTAATTGAGAAGTAGCCAATAAACGTGGATAAATTTCTTGTAAAATCCTATTTTTATTGTAAATCCCCCCTTCCATTTCTCTAATATCTTCGACTATACATGGTGCATTTTCCTCCATTCCCGGCCATCCTGTGCGAATTGCTCTATATCTTACAAAATCAACTTGATACTTCTGACCCAATTCATATAAATACTGTAGTCCATCTAATTCAAGCCAATCATCACTATCCAAAAAAAATATATACTCACCAGATGCATTTTTCATTCCTGCATTTCTTGCAGATGCCAATCCTCCATTTTCTTTATGAATCACACTAACTCTTCTATCTTTTTCTGCATATTGATCGCATATCCGTGGACAATTATCTGGTGACCCATCATCAACCAATATAATTTCCAAGTCATCTATTGTTTGTCCTAACACACTTTCAATACATCTTTCTAAATATTCTTCAACCTTATATACTGGTATAATTACAGACACACATGGTACTTTCATTACCTTTCTCCTGTTACTTCATTTAAATATTTTTTAGCTCTATTCTTATCTTCTTTTATAATATTATCTACATAATCCCAATTTAAGGATTTTGTTTTTTTTAGTTCTGAAAGTGACCCCACCATCCTATCTTCTAACCCAACTTCTTTTAACAAATCAATCATTCTTGTATTTATGTTTTCTTTTCTCTTAACCACACAAAACTCTTTATGAAATATTATCGAAAATGCAGTTGCATGAAAAGAATTAGAAATAATAAATTCGGCATTCTTTACTAAATCCAAAAATTCTAACGGCCCCATATCTGAATATATATTTGCTTGTATATTAGTTTTAAACGCTGATATAATCTGCGCTTTTTTTTCTTCAGCAATTTCTTTTGCAATCTCTTCTACCACACAATTTTGATCAAAATCATATAATAAAATATATTTTTGATTTTTGCTAACGTGTGATATTATTTTTTCCCACTGATATTCATCTAATAAAAAAACTGGATCACAAGTTCTTACTGCTTTTAATCCCATTTCCTCAATTAATTTAACTCCACTACTTTCTCGAACTGCAATCTTATCAATTGATTCTAACCAATATCTTATTCTTTGGAAATCATCTTTTTCCATCTTATCAACAGCAAAACTAGCTGCATATGAAACTCTTTTTATTTTTTCTGGAACAAATTGCAGAAAAAAGACTGGATCTTTTCCATTCTGAAATAATGGATTCCATATTTGATCACTTCCTGCAATATATAAATCGGCATTTGGACATTTTTCTTTTAATTCATTAAAGCTTTTATATTTAATAGAAGTTAATTTTAAATAATTCTTTCGAAACATATCAAAATTACGTTTTTTCTTACTAAATAAACACATAACTCTTCCTGGTAATTTAGCCAACAAATACAATTGTTTTATACCTAATTTATCATATTTTTTATTATTAACCGTTGTTAAACTGTAGTGTTTACTCAAATAATTCGGTTTGTAATCAATAATTTCGACATTATGACCGCATTGCTCCAAATATTTCATTAATGCATACGCTTGCAAGCTTGCTCCAACATTATATACATCATGACAAGTTATTGTTAATATATCCATTACTGTTTTCCTATTTCTTTTTAATCCTCTTTTTTTATTAACTCATACATTTTTCTAATTTCTTTTGCTTTTGAATACTCTCTTTTTTTGCAATTATTTTTTAATTCTTGTAACTCATCTTCATTTTTTAATACCCAATAAATACTTTCTGCACACTTTTCATTATCCATTGGCACAATTATACCATCTACTCCATTTTCCACTTGACTGTTTGCCGTAGCATAATTAGTAATCACTACTGGCTTTCCCAACATCTGTGCCTCTTTCACAGAAACACACTTTCCCTCATATCTTGAAGGTTGCACATATAAATCACATCTGCAAATATATGGATATGGATTCGATTTTTTTCCAAGCATAATAACATTTTTTTCCATATGCTCTTCTTTTATCTTTTCTTTAATGAGGTTTTCATCTGGACCAAACCCTATAAGATACCATCTTACATTCATTCCTTGTTTTACCAAATGTTTGCATATATTTGGTACATTATCAAAATTTTTTGCTGTACAATATCTTCCAATAGATAGTATTTTTATACTGTCATCCGGCATCTCCTCTACTGGAATAAATTCCTTTGACTGGCTTATAATCAATTTTTCTGGAATAATATTTTCTATTTTAATAATCTTCATTGACAAAGTTGGAAAAGTTTTTTGAAAGGTTTTTGTCACATCATCAGATATTGAAATTATCTTATCATACGCCGACCACATCTCTAATTCTGATTTTTCATTAGTCTGAACCTTACTATAGTCTGTATGTATCCAGGCTATTTTCTTTTTGGCATGAACCTTATGTGTAACAATATAATGCGGAGTCAGGAAACTAATTGCCAAATCATACTCTTCATCCGGCTGTATCTCCGGCATAAAACGATATGTATATTTATGGCTATACTCAAGTGGTACTCCACTATCTGTATGTCCACATTTTTTTATATACTTATCTGCTTTTATTTTTCCATACATTCTTGCTACTGTTAATATTACATGTCCTTCTTTCAAAGTCTGTACCATTGGACGTGCAAGTACTGTATAGGCCGGAATTTCAGGTAATAAATTAACACCTTCCGGAATAAAAGAAAGCAACTCTCCTTCATGCCGTAACAAAAACAGATCTACTTTATACTCCTTTTTATCTATCGCATCCAGTAGTCCAATTAGACTTCTCTCAGCACCACCCAATTCCAATGCGTGTGATACAATCAATATCTTCTTCACTTTTTTAACCTCTTAAAACAATCCACGCCAAAAATGCGGTGAAATGGTTTTGTAATTTTACTTCTCAAAATCGTCTTTTTATCCATCCAACTTTTCGAATACCAATGAATAGACACTGTATTCTCTGTTTTATTCAACTTTCCTGTCGGATCGTCATATGGATTGAAATAATCATATGGGAATACTTCCGCTCCATCCAATTTTTGATATTTTCCATTCAATTTTAATCCATAGGGAAGTAACGCTTTGGTATTTAATTCCGGACATTTTATAATTGGAAAATTGCCCTCTTTATCTGGGACTAATTCTATATATTCATTTATCATTGAATATACTGTCTTGTTTTTTGCTTCTGCGCCAAATCCCATTCCAGTACAAATATTTTCGTTATTCTCAAATCCATAAAATGCATTGCATATTAACATATCATTCGGTGTTTTAATCACTTCTACATCTGTATCAAAATAAATCCCTCCGTTCTGATATACTACTAATAATCTTACTAAATCACTTAAAAACGCCCACTTTTTATTATCATAACACCATCTCAAATATGGATATTGATCTATATCAAAATTATCTTCATTCCACTCTATAATTTCATAATCCGGGCAGTATTTTTTCCAGCTTTGAATGCATTTTTTTGCTAATTCCGGTTTTTCTCCCCTTCCAAACCAACAATAATGAATTTTTTTAGGAATCACTTTCTATCACCTCTTACATCTCACTTATTTTGCTAATCTTCCCTTATGCAACTTATCATATATAAAATTCGGTAACAAGCCGACAATAATCGGTCGAAGAGCAAACAAATAATTCCACTTTTTCAATCGAAATGTTTTTATTGCCAATCGTTTCACATAATACTCATTCAGCCGGTTTTTAAGAGAACGTCTGCTATATGCATTCCGGTCATCCCGCATCTGATATAAACATTTATGAATATTTTTCCCACGATATCCACATTTGTACATTTTTATCCACAGATGATAGTCTTCTACTCTTAATAACTTGTCAGAAACAGAATATCCCTTTACTTTCATATATGCCTCTCTCTTTACCATACATGGCGCATGGCAAAAAGGACTTTCTTTTACAAAATCTTCTGGCATCGGATACTCTGGGTGACTGATTTTCCCCCAGACTCCACTTTCATCGAAGAACTCCATATCTGTACTGACAATTGATATTTCCGGTTCCTTCTCCAACACGTTTATTTCTATTGCGAACCGCTCTTTGTCACATCGGTCATCTCCGTCCATTCTTGCAATATATTTTCCCTTAGCCTGTTTCAGACATTTATTTAAAGTGTAATTTAATCCTCTGTTCTTTTCATTTTGTAATACAATAATTTTCTCAGGATATTTTTCTTTATAGCTTATTGCTATTTCGTATGTGTCATCATTTGATCCATCATCACACATAATTAATTCCCAGTCTGAAAAAGTCTGATTAACTATACATTCAATTGCCTCTGATAATGTATCTCCACAATTGAATATCCCCATAATTACACTGATTACTGGATCTTTTTCATACATTATAAACTCCCCATTTCTAACATTGAAACTTTGTATTTTAAATGAAATTCCATGCAAAATGCATCTGATAATAATAAAATGCCAAATAAGCACATATAGTCATAAGATATACCAAGCGTGCTGATCTCTTTGTAAACATATTGTCAATTTCCCATGGCAATAGGATGTAACTATACAATGAAAAATATATCGGAAGTCTTCCAATAAAGATACCACTTGTAAACATAGATACAACGTAAAATCCAACCGATACAATCGACATATTCGTACTGAGATTAATAATCGGATCATCTGCATTTCGTATATATTTAATTCCAATGAGTGATAATATAGTCGGCACAGCATATACTAATACACGCAACACATTGGTTCCATCATCTTCCCAGCTCTGCCAGTCAGATACAACATTCTTATACTGTGTTTCTGCAAGCAAACTGTCCAATATATTGGTAAATGCTCCAACTGATGCAACTATTGCTATAACTGCCAAAATGAATAATAACGTTTTCTTATTCCATGCCCTTCCCTGTGCAATAAAAACAAATGGAATCATTAACAATGCACTTTGATGCATCAGCGATGCGATCAAAATCAATACGATTGCTTTTGTATACTTTTTATCCAGAATGAATTTAATTCCGATAAAAGTAATAGTTACCGCTGTAAATTGTCTTATTCCATTGAACATCCATGATATATAGTCTGTTGACGCAAGGAACAAGAAAAAGCTCATAAGATATCTGCTGGAATATTTACGATATACATAAAAAAGCATTCCCGCCTGAAGAGCTGCTATAATAAATAGATATACAACACTTCTGTTTCCAACAATACATTTTATAACTGCAGATAAAAAGTAAAATCCTTTATCCTTTTTCACCGTTCCAATGTATGATACAATCCCGCCAAACGCTCTCGGCATATCCTTATATCCCTCCAGATATGCTCCTGTGTCCATAATGTCTCCACGTTGACTGCACATCCATACAAGCGGCAATACTGTCACAACCGCCCACACCGGTCTCCACCGATATTCTTTTTTTCCACACACCGTCTCCTCTTGTTTCACCGATGTCAATACAGACAGTATCGCCATCACGGCAACCCATCCGATTATCAATATATAATTCTTGTCCATATTCTTCTCCAAACAATTGATTGATATTGCAGGGATTCTCTTACCTGCTTCATGCGTTTTTCAACACTTAATTCTACCATATATTTCCTTGTATTCCAAGACAGCGCAACAGGCATGACTCCCCATTTGTACCGATATTGCGTAATTTATAACTTTTTCTTCCTTCGTTCTTCTATTGCCTCATATATCCCAAGAGTTATTCTAATCCTATTTTTAATAGTTCTTTCTGCTCTCCAATCAAATATCATTGAAAATATAGCAAATATGCAACACCAACCTAATTCAAACCATAAATACTTTCCGTCACTTATAACCGTATAAAAACACCCCGCAAAACTTATACTCATAAGCATTAAAAAAACCAAAGAAAGTGACATAGCCAGTCCTTCAATATCCCTTAGTTTTTCTATTTTTATATTCTTTTCTTGTTCTTCAACACAATAAGTGCAATATGGGAGGAAGAAACTACTCATGTCTTCTTTACTATATTCTTCATCAAATTTACCTATAGCTTTTTGTGCATATTTCTCATAATGCTTATATTTAATCGAACTATTTATAATGAAATCATCTACAAATAAATTCTTTATATATACGCTTTTATTAACCTTAAATAACAACCGTGAGCCAAATCTTTTTATCCTATCGACTATTTTTGTTTTATTTTTTTTCAAAAATTTTATCGTATGTTTATATAACAGCTCTTCATATATTAGACTATACAACTCCTGAACAAAGATTCCTAATAAAAAAAATATAATTCCCCATATTACAATGGTACATAAATTATAAAAAAATAAGTTCTTATTCCCTCTATCACAAAACTTTGTTATAATTTCATCCCGCAGTATTTTACTGAAACTAAATTTAAATGGCCCTGTTATAATTTCCATTCCTATTACCAATACAGCCCCTACAACAAAATGGTTTATATAATCATAAAATCCTTGCCGCTCTATAAAAGTGTCCATACTTTTCCTCCCTAATTATCATTATAATTTATTGTATCATATTTTCACTTTTTGTTGATATTAAGCTAATTACTTCTAGATTCCTGTTATTACATATCTTTTAAATTTTGACTCCAGTATATTGAATTTAATTTGGAAATGATACTTTTCCATTCATAACACTTCACGTTTCCTCATGTATCTGCCTTTTCCATTCTTTCCGTCATTTTAACCATATTATCCCAACTTCTCCTATTGCATTTGTGCATTTTATATGATATGTTGACTTTAACACATTTGGTGTTTACATGATGTAAGGAAGATAATTATCGTGTAACGCCCAACACACATTGGCATTACTGAAAGGAGGCCTATATGCTTAGAAAAAGTTATTGGAAAAAGAGATTTGCTCCTGTCCTGGCGGGCGCACTGGTAATTTCTTCATTACTGGTACCGCCTGGCCATGCATTCGCAGCCGATCCGGTTACTTCCGAAGAACAGACTGTAAGTCCTGAGACACCGGAAGTTAAGGACGTAACGGATTCCACAGATGCAGCGACCACCGATGCGAACCTGACCACTCCCGATTCCGTTTCGGATTCTGTATCAGATTCTGTAGCCGGTACTTCTGCAACAGATGCTTCATCCGGTAAGGAAGCTGCTAAGCAGGACGTGAAAGAGACAAAGGAAGTAAAGGCAGCTGACGATGCAGTTACCGATCCGATTCCGGACAAGACTCCTCACCTCGTATACGGTGACAAGAGTCTGGCTGACGAAGATGCTTTCGTCCTGCTTATCTTCGGCGACGGCTTCACTGCTTCCGAGCAGGATTCGTTCTATACCAATGCTCAGAATACCGCGGATTATCTGATGGATACTTCTCCTTGGGATGAGTTCAAAGATACGATCAAGATCTACGCTCTCGGAGTTGTATCGAACGAATCGGGCGCAAAAGCAGACACAGCGATCAACCAGGAGCAGGCGAACGCAGACACACGCGACACCTACTTCGGATCTTCATTCTGGTCAGGCGGTATGCAGCGTCTTCTTACGATCAGTTCAGATGGATCTAAGAAAGCAAAGCAGTTATCAGATCAGTACCTTCCTGCAGCAGACTTTAATGTTGTGATCGTCAATGCTACTACATACGGCGGAAGCGGCGGAGATGTATGTGTTGCTTCTCTTAATAATGAATCACTCGAGATGATGCTTCACGAGCTTGGACACACCACTGCCAAACTTTCGGATGAATATTTCGCAGGTGCAAGCTATGCGGCCGAGATGCCGAATATGACAGCTGAGTCTGATCCGGCAAAGGTCCGCTGGTCACGCTTCATCGGTAAGAATGAAGTCGGTGTCTATGAATATGACAATGGCGGTAACGGATGGTACCGTCCACACCAGAATTGTAAGATGCGTTTTCTTGGTAAGCAGTATGCTTTCTGCGAAGTATGTAAAGAACAGATCCGCAAGACCTTCTGCCAGGATTCGAATGTAACCAAGTTATTCTTCCAGCCTTATGCAGACATGTTCTATGAGTCTGACACAGGCAAAGATATGCGTGAATATTTTATCCTCCGCAGAGGTAAGAATGAGATCACAGGCGATAAGCTTGGTGATGCTTTAACGCTTACTTACAAGGATGCGGATGGCAACGTAGTATCCGGTATTCCTAACAAAGCCGGAACTTATACCATCGAAGCTACATTTGCCGGAGACAGCACATATGAGAAATGCAGTCAGACAGCTGCCTACACGATCGAATTACCGGACCTCATCACTCTCGATGTTCCGTCCAAGGTATACGACGGCAAACCTGCTGACCTTAATTATACCGTTAATTATGACAAAGACTATACGGTAAAAGCGCATTATAAAGGAACGGTTCCTTACGCCGCTGAGATTACTTATAATTATGACAGCGACGATGCGCCGATAACTCCTGGCCGTTACAAAGTAACCCTTACCGCTTATGACAAAGCCACAGGAACCGCGATCAGCAGCAAGACCAAAGACTTTGAGATTACCTTCAAGTCCACGACTCTTCAGAATAACGACACAGCCGATTATCCGGGTGCTATGCCTTATTACAACAATAAGACGATCGTATTCTCCGGAGAAGGTTACACAGCCGGTGAACAGTCTCAGTTTGAAGATGTTGCAAAAGACTTTGTGAAGTATTTCCGTTCTACAGAACCTTTCAAAGAAGCTGACACGTACTTTAACTATCACACGGTAGAGACCGTATCCAATGAATCCGGCATCGGTCAGAAAGCCAAGGATACTTACTACAAACTGACTTATGACAAGAATGGTAAGATTGTTCCGACAGACGAAAGTACCGCCGGTGCAATGTACATTGGTAATAATGTCATCACATCTTACTACAAAGCCAATATCGTTATTGTAAATGATAAGAATGTCAAGACAGGTACTACATTCAAGAACAAGCGTTTCACCATCTACACGACAGCAGATGAGGCCGGCATGCAGTTTGCGGCAAATGAACTACGCAATTACTTCACTAACCACGAAGAAGGCTATACTCCTTCTACAGACGCCGAGAAAGATGCGGAAAGAACCGAATTCCTGAAAGCGCTTTATTACACCTGGTATGGATCTGATTACGCTCCGGTATTAAGCCGTGCGTATGACGAGACATTTACGGAGAACGGATCTCCGATCGACCTTGCACCATATTTCCATACTTATGTATTGGGCAAAGAGGTAGAGGGCGTTGCTTATAAGATGACTTACTATGCAGATGATAACGGTGCTGTCGGAGAAGAACTTTCCGAAGTTCCTTCCAAGGCAGGTACTTATCATGCGAAAGCGGAGCTTGTCATGGACGATGTGTCCGCGTATGGCGAGCCTTGTAAGAAGGTTACTTTAGACGGTGAGACATATTCGCTTCCTCTGGCACGCGGATGGACCACTTACACGATCCAGGCCAAAGATGACCCGGAGAACCCGAAGCCGGAGAATCCAGATCCAGAGAATCCTGACAAACCGAATCCTGGTACACCGGATGATCCGAAGAATCCTGGAAGCGATAATCCTGGACAGAATCTGAAGCCGAATCAGAACCTGAATAATAACAAGAATACAACCAAGAATATAAATATTAACAAATCAACCAACGGCAAAGTTTCTAACAAAGCTGCAGCCAGAACCGGCGATCAGTCACCGGTATGGATGTACACACTTCTTTCTCTGGCAGCACTTGCTGTGATCGCAGCTGTGATCTGTAAGAGAAGATTCCGTAGATAAGGTAGATAAAAAATCTTAGATAAAAATCTTTAATAAAAGGAAACTCCTTTCTGGCATCTGCCAAAAAGGAGTTTCCTTTTTACCGTCTTTGATTATATTATACTCTCTCGATCCCCTGTATCGTCTTCTTCACAACCTTATCCTTATCGAATTCCCGCACCATCTTATCTCTGCCGCATACTCCCATTGCTTCACGTTCTATACGGCTCATCCGGGCGATCTTACTCATCTTACGGTACAGATCATTCCAGTCCTCTGCTTCACACAGAAGCCCGCTCTTATCATCGTCTACGGCTTCCTTACAGCCCGGAATATTGCTGGTGATCACCGGCCGTCCGGTCGCTGCTGCCTCCAGAAGTACATTTGACATTCCTTCATGATAACTTGGGAGCACGACACAGTCGGCCATGGCATAATATGGTCTCGGATCTTCTTGGAATCCATGGAATACTGCGATCCCTGCATCCACCAGCTTATCAATCTTTTCTTTGTATTCATCTTCGAAGAATCCTACCAGATCCAGAACGAACGGTACTTCTTTTCGCTGTAGTTCTTTCGCTGCATAGAACAGTTCGTCCATTCCTTTCTCCTTCATGATCCTTCCAAGATATAGGAAATGCACTTTGTCATTCTCCGGATATTTCTGATAAGTATAATACTTAAGATTTACTCCTGCCCCTTTAAGCAGACACATCTGTTCCCGACGGATGATCTGCTCCTGCAGGAACACTTTCGCATTTCCCTTATTTTCGAAATACACTGTCTTTGCCTTTTTTAAGGCTGTTTTATACATTCTTATAACGATTTCCCGAAGTCCCTTCTTCTGGAATGCAGTTCCGAGTCCCTGTACGTTGACACAATATGGAATCCGCATCTGTCGGCAGGCATATCCTGCATATACATTAGGCTTGATTGAATAGGTAACTACCATATCCGGGTGATGTTCTTTTAATAACCGGCGGTAGGTCAGATACAGCTTCATATCCGTCTTCGGGTTGATCCCACGGCGGTCCACATCCGTCTCGATCATCGTACATCCCATTGCTTTAAAATCATCCTCATGTCCTACGAATGGTGTACTGATGATCACGTCGTAATCTTCCATAAGTTTCCCGATCAATTCTCTTCTGAACTGCCACAGCATATAAGAATGATTGGTGATGACCATAAGTTTCTTCTTTGCTCCGGTTCCGCCTTCTACGACTCCGTCACTTCGAAGCACGGAGAATACCGTTCCGATAAAGCAACGGATATCCATAAGCGGCCCCATCTTTTTTACATACTCGCCGTCCAGTCTGGCTTTGACAGGGATCTCAAGTTCATCTCTTCCGTTGATCTGTGCCCATCCGGTAAGTCCTGGTTTTACATCATTAGCTCCGTACTTGTCACGTTCTGCGATCAGGTCATCCTGATTCCACAGTGCCGGTCTCGGTCCGATCACGGCCATATCTCCTCTGGCAATATTCCAAAGCTGCGGAAGTTCATCCAGTGATGATTTCCGCAGGAAATGTCCCACTTTTGTTATGTACTGATCCGGGTTCTCCAGAAGGTGTGTCGGCTTATCGTGCGGCGTATCTGTGCGCATGGAGCGGAATTTGTACAGGTTAAAATATTCCTTATGGATTCCTACTCTTTTCTGCGAAAAAAAGACAGGAGCTGTGATCCCGTCTTCTTTCTTGATCGCCACAATAATTGCCAGATAGACGGGTGATAATACCACCAGACCGATCCCTCCAAGAGCTCTTCCTATTATGTTCTTAACCTTCATATATTTCCTTTGTCTGAAAGACAAATGATCCTCTTTGAACATATCTGTTATGCCTCCTGTATTCTCTGGTTCTATTGTGTTGATTTATTTAATTTTGGATGATAGGTCGGAACGATGCTTTCCACGATCAGACGCATATCATCGGTCTCATTCTGTGCTGCGCTCTCAAGGACTCTGAGTGCATGTGCGAGCTTGACTTCATCTACATCGATCGGATGTCCGATATGTATCAGCTTATTCGGTGTATCCGTCATACCTTCTTCGTCCATCAGAAGTTCTTCGTATAATTTTTCTCCCGGACGCAGTCCCGTAAATTCAATCTTGATATCCTGATCGACTTTATAGCCTGACAGCCGGATCATATTCCTTGCAAGATCAAGGATCTTTACCGGTTCTCCCATATCCAGGACGAAGATCTCTCCGCCTTTGGCATAGGCACCTGCCTGAAGTACCAGTGATACCGCTTCCGGAATCGTCATAAAGTAGCGGATGATCTCCGGATGTGTGACGGTTACCGGTCCTCCTTCTGCAATCTGTTTTTTAAATAACGGAATAACACTTCCGTTACTTCCAAGTACATTACCGAACCGCACTGCTACATATTCTGTGTTCGATTCTTTATTATAAGTCTGTATGATCATCTCACAGATTCTCTTGGAAGCTCCCATGATATTCGTTGGGTTGACAGCCTTATCTGTAGATATCTGTACAAATCTCTTAACATTCCATTTATCTGCCATTCTGACCATATTATAAGTTCCGAGGACATTATTCTTGATAGCCTCGTTCGGGCTGCCCTCCATAAGCGGCACATGCTTATGTGCTGCCGCATGATAGATGATCTCCGGACGGTACTGTTCGAAGATACTGTTGATACGGTTCTCATCACGTACAGAACCGATCAGCACCACCAGGTCAAGCTTCGGCTGTTCCCTTAACAATTCCTGCTGGATATCATATGCATTGTTCTCATAGATGTCGAAGATGATCAGCTGCTTCGGGCTGTGCTTTGCGATCTGTCTGCATAATTCACTTCCGATCGAACCTCCGCCGCCGGTTACCATAATTACTCTTCCTGATACATAATCCATGACCTCGTTCAGATTGACATAGACTTCATCTCTTCCCAGAAGGTCATCGATGTTCACCGGACGCAGCTTACTTACCCTGACCTCACCATTGACCAGCTGATATACTCCCGGCAGGATCATAAGTTCACAGTTTGTATCCTGACAGATCTCCACGATTGGTCTGATCTTTGCTGCATTTGCCGATGGTATCGTCAGGATGATCTGCTGGACATTGTATTTCTTGACGCTTTTCTTGATACTGTTCCGATTACCGACAACCTTGACTCCCTTAATATATCTTCCGATCTTATACGGATCATCGTCTATGATACAGACAACCTTCTGATCCAGATATTTACTGTTCTGGATCTCTGTGATCAGACTTCTTCCGGCCTCTCCTCCGCCGATGATCATGACTTTCTTTCTCTTTGACCATGGGAATGTACGGTTCTGTCTGCGCAGACGTATCAGTCGGTAAGATACTCTTGTTGCCCCGATCAGGATCATCAGATAAATTGTATCCAGTACATACCAGCTTCTTGGCATAACGCTCCATGTAAATAAGATGATGACAATCTTCGCTACGGCCGCC
>OGRG01001708.1_pt1 | contig 14512 bp, 9 predicted proteins | sample 1553501 | NCBI WGS metagenome assembly OGRG01 (sample SAMEA2580018, study PRJEB22360) | human gut metagenome | biome: human gut; feature: human-associated habitat; material: faeces | place: Denmark | collected 2008/2010 | reverse complement strand
CCAAATTCCCCCTGCCGTCGCAAAACAGAAATCAAAAAGCACTCCGGGCATACATTTCTATTCTTATTGCAAAAACTCCGCCAGTGCATAGGTACTGACATCCAAGCCATATTCAGTCAGGCGGATATGGCTATCTGTCTGAACCGATGCTTCCAACAATCCTTCTTTCAAAAGCCGCTCGATCACCTCGCCGTACACCGCTTCCATCGCCACGCCAAACCGGCGTTCAAACTCTGCCGTCCGGACGCCGCCGGTCAGCCGCAGCCCCAGAAACATAAATTCTTCCATCCGCTCCTGACGGCTCAGTTCGTGTATTTCCTCATACTGCGCGCGCGCTGCCAGTTCTTCTTTCGTAAACACCAGATAACGGTTCAAATCCGCCGTCACCTGAAAGCGTTTCCCGCCCACCAGCGAGGATGCCCCCAGACCAAGCCCCAGATACTCCACACCGGTCCAGTAACCGATGTTGTGGCGGCAGGCATAGCCCGGTCTGGCATAATTGGAAATCTCATACTGGAAAAAGCCGTATTCTGCGAGGATTTCCGCCGTTCTGGCATACATTTCGCGTTCTGTGTCCTCATCCGGCAGATCCAGTTTCTGCTCCGCAAACGGGGTTCCCGGCTCCACGATCAGGCTGTAGGCGGAAATGTGCTCCGGAGAAAGCTCCGCGATCGTCCGAAGACTCTCTTCCCATTTCTCTTCACTCTGCTCCGGCAGACCTGACATCAGATCCACGTTGATATTCGCAAACCCGGCATCCCGTGCCAGCACAAAACTCTCCTGAAATTCCGCAAACGTGTGGATTCTTCCCAGCCGTTTCAGCTCCTCATCGTGAACCGACTGACAGCCGATACTGATCCGGTTGAAGCCGCTCTTCCTGTAACATTTCAGTTTTTCCGCATCCAGCGTTCCCGGATTGGCCTCCAGCGTAATCTCAGCATCCTCTGAAAAAACGTACTTGCTCCGCAGTTTTTCCATCACACGTGCGAGCATTCCGGCATCCACTGCGGATGGTGTTCCGCCGCCGAAAAAGACGGAAATCACTTCACTTTCTGCCGTCTCTTCCGCTGCATCGATTTCTGCCAGCAGAGCCTCTTCATACTCCTTCTGCATTGCTTTCGTGCCCGGTCCCGAGACAAAATCACAGTAGGCACATTTCCGGATGCAGAACGGGATATGCACATAGAGTTCCAGTGGTTTTCTTTTTTTATTCATTCTGCTTTTCCTCCGTACGATCGAAAGACCGGCCCCTGCGCTCCCGCAACAGCAGGCGGCGCCGACAGGCCGGTCTCATTTTTATCTCTTAATTTTCATCCAGTTTCAGCACGCTCATAAAGGCTTTCTGCGGAATCTCCACGTTTCCTACCTGGCGCATCCGCTTCTTACCTTCCTTCTGCTTCTCCAGCAGCTTCTTCTTTCGGGAAATATCGCCGCCGTAGCACTTGGCGAGGACGTCTTTGCGCATCGCGCGGACGGTTTCTCTGGCGATAATCTTCGATCCGACAGCCGCCTGGATCGGGATTTCGAAGAGCTGCCGCGGAATCTCTTCTTTGAGCTTCTCGCACATCTTTCTTCCGCGCTCGTAGGCAGATCCCTCGAATACGATGAAGGACAGCGCATCCACTTCTTCTTTATTGACGAGGATATCGAGTTTTACAAGCTCGCTTCTCTCATAGCCGAGCAGCTCGTAGTCGAATGACGCGTAACCTTTGGAGCGGGATTTTAAGGCATCAAAGAAATCGTAGATAATCTCATTCAGCGGGAGATGGTAATGAAGCATCGCACGCGTCGTCTCCATGTATTCCATTCCCTGATACTGGCCTCGTCTCTGCTGGCAGAGCTCCATGATCGGTCCGATGTAGTCGGTCGTCACCATAATCTCTGCTTTTACCAGCGGCTCTTCCATATAATCAATCTCGGACGGATCCGGCAGATTCGACGGGTTGGTCAGGTCAATGACGGTTCCGTCGGTTTTGTGAACCTTATAGATAACGCTCGGTGCGGTCGTCACGAGATCCAGATTGTACTCACGCTCCAGGCGCTCCTGAATAATTTCCAGGTGAAGCAGTCCAAGGAAACCGCAGCGGAAGCCAAAGCCCAGTGCTGCCGATGTCTCCGGCTCATAGAAGAGGGATGCATCGTTTAACTGCAGTTTTTCCAGCGCGTCGCGCAGATCGCCGTACTGTGCGCCGTCGGCCGGGTACATGCCGCAGTATACCATCGGGTTGACTTTTTTGTAGCCCGGCAGTGCTTCTGCACACGGACGGTCGGCATCGGTCACGGTATCACCCACGCGGGTGTCGCGCACGTTTTTGATGCTGGCGGTGATATAGCCTACCATTCCGGCGGAGAGCTCGTCGCACGGGATCAGACGGCCTGCGCCGAAGTAGCCGACCTCGACAACTTCCTCGACAGCGCCTGTCGCCATCATGCGGATTCTCGTTCCTTTTTTCACGCTTCCTTCCATCACACGGCAGGAAATGATGACGCCGCGGTATGCATCGTAGACGGAGTCGAAAATCAGTGCTTTTAACGGTTCCGTCGGATCACCTTCCGGTGCCGGAATTTTCTGTACGATCTGCTCGAGCACCTCGTCCACGTTCAGGCCGGTTTTTGCGGAAATCCGCGGAGCATCCTGCGCTTCCAGTCCGATGACATCCTCGATCTCTGCAATTACACGGTCCGGCTCGGCGCTTGGAAGGTCTACTTTGTTGATGACCGGGAACACATCCAGGTCATGGTCAAGGGCGAGGTAGACGTTGGCAAGGGTCTGCGCCTCGATACCCTGCGATGCATCGACAACGAGCAGCGCGCCGTCGCATGCGGCAAGGCTTCGGGAAACCTCATAGTTGAAGTCAACATGGCCCGGGGTGTCAATCATGTTTAAAATGTACTCCTCGCCGTCGGCCGCTTTGTATACGGTACGGACTGCCTGTGCCTTGATCGTGATGCCGCGCTCACGCTCCAGATCCATATTGTCCAGCACCTGATCCTGCATCTCACGCTCGGTCAAAAGGCCTGTTTTCTGAATAATACGGTCCGCAAGGGTTGATTTTCCATGGTCGATATGGGCAATAATACAAAAATTACGAATTTTACTCTGATCTATTCCTGACAAGTTTTTTCCTCCTGCTTTTTCCCTACGATACCAGATTGCTCCATATTTCGTACTCCCGCAATCTGTCTATTTTGTATGATACGAAATTCCACTCAAAAAAGCAAGATAAATTTATCCGCCTGATGCCGGACTTTTGCCCGACAGAACCTTATGCAGGATATCCGAAAACGGCCCCATTGCATTTTTCACCTCCTCGACCGTATTCGTCTGCGCACCAACCTCGAGAAGAACAGATCTCGGGCGGAGATGGAGGTTGTAGCGGTAGCCTTTTAAATAGATACAGCGTGAAAAGCCGGGATAATACTGTTCTGCCTCATACTCCATCTGAAAGGAAAATGCAAGGTTTTCCGCCTGATACGGATTGGGCAGGCTTGTCAGTTCGCCGCTTTCTTTCGTGCGGGAAAGGCCGTTGAAAAACATGATCTGCGCGGTCGGCTTTCCGTTGATTTCTGTCACAAGACGTTTTGAACCATTGACCCCGTCCCGGTGCAGGTCGATCACGACCTGAATGGACGGGTGTTCTTCCAGCGCCGCTGCGATGACCGGCTCCGCGTAGTTGTAGGCGCGGCTCCGCTCGAGACAGCCTTCTTTCATGTCAAATGCCTCTGTAATATGAAGCACTTCGTATCCGTACTGCTTTTCCAGAAGCTCCTGCAGATCATCACCGAGGCCGATTACCGTGTCCGCCCTTTCTCCCGGACGGGAATCGGCGAAGGTTTCCTGCGAATGGGTATGATAGATCAGAATCTGCGGGCCTTCGGCATTTTCCGGCAGGGTCAGGTCTTTTCCGAGCAGGGTGCTGCCGTCGATCTCGCCCGGCAGGACCGAAGTGTTTGGATCGACAACGAAGAAGCGGTTCAGGAGCGCCTGCTGGTCAGCAAGAAGGTCAGGGGAAATTGTCTCCTGAATCGTGTCGGCCTCCGGGTAGAGAATCTCACGCGGTGCGCCGCCGGTTTCGATGGTCTCCTCCGGGACAGACTGCGGCGCTTCGGGTTCTGCCGTTGATGCCGACTCTCCGGCTGCCGGTTCTGTGATTCCTGTTTCCGTCTGCTCCGGCTCCGTGATTTCCATTCCATCTTTTTGAGTTTCATCTTTTTGAGTTCCATCCTTTTGATCTTCCTCAGTTCCCTGCTCCTTCGATTCTGTCTGCCCTCTTTCTGCTCCCGGTCCCGGATTCGAATCCTGCTTCGCCGTATCCGTTTCCGCTGCTTCTGTCCCGGCAGACAGCGTATTTTCTGCCGTGCTTCCCTCCCGAAGCGCCGGTATCTGATCCCGCACTGCCGCGAGGAGATTTTCCATCCATCCCCTTCCGTCCTCTTTTCCGTCATAAAAAAGAAGCGGCATCATCACATCCACGGATAACTGCTCCGCCTGTGCTGCCGCCCGCTGCAGCAGAACTTTCCCCTCTGAGAAATGATTTTTCCGGAGAACCGCTGCACTGCGGAACAGCAGTATACTGCAGGACAGGAAAAGACATCCCCATCCGAACCATCGTCCATTTCGCCTGGCATTCCACATATTATCACCATATTCATGATATGTTACAGTTCCCCGGAAAATGCCTGATTCATACCTGCCGCAAGAACCCCGGCCAGGCGGCGGACCATCTCGTCGATCTCTTTTGTCGTCACGTAAAGGCTTTCGAGCGCCGGTGAAATGACTTCTCCCAGAAATTCATCCATCTCGGACTCCTCCAGCGATTCCAGAACGCCTGCGACGGCATCGTGGACGATCGTTCCTGCCCCTACAACGGTCGGCACACCGATTCCGATGACCGGCACGCCAAGCGTCTCCTGATTTAAGGCATTGCGGTGGTTTCCGACGCCCGAGCCCGGCCAGATTCCGGTGTCGGCAAGCTGGATCGTACAGTTCAGCCGGTGAATACTGCATGCGGCAAGGGCATCCACGGCGAGAATCACATCTGGATGGGTCTGTTCTGCCGTTCCGCGCAGGATTTCCACTGCCTCCATGCCCGTCTGTGCCATAACGCCGGGAGCAAGGGCACTCACTTCCCGGCCCTTCTTTCCGTAGGTGCGCACCAGATGGCGCGTAACGTTAAGCTGCTCCACCGTCTCCGGCCCGAGCGCATCCGGCGTGATGCCGCGGTTGCCAAGGCCGGCCACAAGAACGGATCCGCACGCTTCCGGCACCATTTCCATCAGACAGTGGGAAAACTCCTCCGCTGCTTTCCGGCTCTCCTCCTCGTCTGCCGTCAAAAGCAGCGGCGCTTCGATCGTCACATACGTCCCTTTCGGCTTTCCCATCATTTTTGCACCCTGCTCCGATGTGATTTTCACAATGGTTGTCTGAATTTCCGCCTTTCTTTTCTTCTTCTCAATCTCGACCCCGGAGATCTCCACATGGTCCCTCTCAAATTTTTCCTGATTCTCCATCGCCAGGTCTGTCCGCATCCTATACTTTCCTATCATACTTTTCTCCTTCTCCTGTATTTTTGTTGTAGTTTCTGCAATTTTTTCAAAAATATGTATTGACAAACCATGCGAAATATTATAGGATAATAAAGCATGTTTCAGTGGAGCGCCCGTGTCTGTTCCATTGAATAACATCCCTTAAATCACATTAATTTTAAAAATATTGGAGGTGTACAGTTTGGCTAACATTAAATCCGCAAAGAAAAGAATCCTGGTAAATCAGACAAAGGCAGACCGCAACAAAGCAATCCGTTCTGCAGTTAAGACTTCTATGAAAAAAGTAGATGCTGCTGTTGCTGCAAACGATAAAGAGGCTGCTGCTGCTGCATTAGTAAATGCGATCTCTACCATCGACAAGGCTGCTTCTAAAGGCGTTTATCATAAAAACAACGCTGCCAGAAAAGTATCCAATCTGAGCAAAGCTGTAAACTCAATCGCATAATAAAGATATAAAACAAAGAGAACTTAGTCATACCGTCATGTGGCTGGGTTCTTTTTTTATGCTTACCAAAAGAGTGCGCCGCGACAGATCTTTTGATAAACACAGAACAAGGCGTATCGGCCAGTTTTCCTGTACCGGTACGCCTTGTTCTTTTTATAGCAAGACCCGAAAATAATGCAAAAAATTCAGCACCGCAGAGCGTGAATTACTGCGTCACAGATTTTCGTCGTACCCCGGTACGCCTTCAAATCTGTTCCTTGCAATTCGCGCTCAGCAGCACTGCCTTTTTTGCATTATTTTCGGGTCTTGCTATAGAAAACTCTGCTCTTACGCCGCCCTGCTGTATTTCGTAATCAGCAGCTCCACGCTCAGCAGATCGGAAATTTTTCCCGTCTTCACGTCCTCTTCCATCTGCACGCAGTCATTGACCGCCGCTTTTAATTCCTCCGCCGCATACTGGCGCGACATGGGAATATAGTTCCGCACAACGAAGCTCTGCAGTCCCGTCCGTTTTGCGATCGTCGCCTGATCGCAGTGCTCTGCCAGCAGCTCTTTGACCTGCAGCAGCAGATTGAACTGGCGTGCCAGCAGAAAGAGAATCCGCATCGGCGGCTCCTTTAAAGCCAGCAGATCCTGATACAGATCGAGCGCTTTCCGCTGCTTCTTCTCCGTTACCGCGCGGATCATCTCGAAAATCCGGTTCGTAATCTGCGTTGTGCAGACTGCCTCGATATCCGCCCGCGTGATCACATCTCTTCCCATCGTATAGCTGAGCAGTTTTTCCAGCTCCTGCGAGATATTTCCCATATCCGTGCCCGTCTTTTCCAGAAAATCTTCCATATCCTGGCGCGTGATCTTTTTTCCCTCTTTTTTCATCATGCCGAGTACCCAGGTCATCAGCGTCTTTTCGTCCTGACGAGCAAATTCCACTGCTCTTCCCTGCTTCTGCACCGCCTTGTACATACGGTTCCGCTTATCAACTTCCTCCTCCACGAAGATCAGCACCAGATAATCCGGCAGGGATCCCATGTAGTCTGCCAGCGCGTCGGCTTTGTTTTTGAAAAATCCTGTATTTTCCAGCAGAATCACACGGCGGTCCGCAAAAAACGGCATCGTCTCCGCAAGGTCAATCACTTTGGGAATCTCGGTTCCTTTTCCCTCAAAGCGGGAGAAATTCATCGTGTCGTCCTCCGGCAGCAGTGCGTTTTTCAGCTTGTTTTTATACTGATGCTTCAGATAGGCTTCTTCTCCGTAGAGCAGGTAGGCCTGCTTAAAATTCTGCGTTTTGATATCTTCTAAAATGCTTTTCATTCCATCCTCTTTCTTTCGTTCCGGCCAAAGCACGTTTGCGCAGTGCCGCAGCAGCCGGAGCTTTTGACCATTCAGGAGACGGGAAATTCCACATCCGACCAGTATCCGTGAACCGCCAGGCGGTCACGCTTCAGCTGTACTGTCACGGCTCCATCCACCGGTGTTCCGTAGATATGGCTTTTGCAGGCACGAAGCCGCTCCAGCAGCTCCCGGTGCGGATGGCCGTACCGTCCCGGCCACGCGCAGGAAATCAGGCTGATCTGCGGCTGTATGCGGTTCAGAAATGCCTCGCTCGTTGAATTTCTCGAGCCGTGGTGCGCCACCTTTAAAATCTGGCACCGCTCTGCCGCCCCCAGGACCTCTTCTTCTCCGCTTCCCTCCAGATCTCCCGTCAGAAGTGCGCGGCAGGCACCGCAGGAAAGCTGTAATACAACACTTCCGGCGTTTTCCTCTCCCGTATAGTCTTCGCCCGCTCCCGGATGAAGCACCGATACGGTGAGTTCTCCTGCACGGATCTCGTCTCCCTTTTTTAGATATTCTACCATAATTCCCGCTTTTTGTGCGGCTAAAATAAAAGGATTTTCTTTTTCGCTTCCTTTCATCCACACAGGCAGGAACAGATGGCGGATGCGAAGCGCCGTTTTCTGCTCCCCGATCAGCTCCAGCAGTTCGAGGATTCCGTTCGTGTGATCTGCGTCCGGGTGCGTGACAACAACGGCATCAAGAGCGGCAATGCCGCGCTGTTTCAGATACGGGAGAATCCTTTTTTCCCCGATCGCAGACGCACTGCTGCTCCCGCCGTCATTCAGCATCAGAAAACGGCCGCTCTCCACCACCAGCGCATCGCCCTGGCCGACGTCCAGCGCTGTAATGGAAAACGTTTCCCGGGGACGGTAAAAAAGCAGAACACAGGCAAAAAACATGGTAATACCAAAGAGCATCCGCTCCCGCCTTCGTGCCTGCGCACCTTTTCGTTTTGCCCCATCCGGATTCATCTCCCGTTTTCGTTTTCGCACATACAGTATCACCAGCAGACCGGTCAGAATGATTCCATATCCTGCCATCTGCCATTTTTCCGGCTGACCGCAGATCCACACATTTCCCGGAATCTGTGCGACCGCCGCTGTCATCTGCCGCAGAAGTGTGAGCAGGAACCGCGCCGGAAGCAGAACAACACTTCCCGCTTTCACGCTTGCCAGTCCCGCCAGAAGCCCCGCAGCACCCGTCAGCAGCACCGCCGTCATGACAGCTCCTGCAAACAGATTCGGCAGAAACGCAAAGAGCGGAATCTCATAAAAATACCACGCCTGCAGCGGGATCATGACAAGCTGCAGGGAAAGGTACACCATCGCAGCCTCTTTTCCTTTCGCCGCAAGCTTTTCCAGCCCTGTTTTTTCCCCGCGTCTCTTCCGTTCCGCCTTCTCCCCCGCCAGAACCGGATAAACCCCGGAAATGGCTGTTACTGCTCCAAACGAAAGCCAGAACCCGCTCTGCTCCAGATACAAGGGGTTTTCTGACAGCATCAGAATTGCCGCAAGAGAGAGCGCACTTAAGGAATCATACGTCCTTCCCACTGCGACAGCTCCCATCCGCACCGCAAACATCACCACTGCACGCACGGTCGCCGTTCCGCTGCCGGTAAACATGCCATACAGCACCATACCGGCGGCCGCTGCCAGAGACGCGGGAGTTTTCGGCAGATGCAGCGCCATCAGCAGCCGTCGGAGTGCCATGCCGAGCAGCATCAGATGCATGCCGGAAACGGAAATCAGGTGCAGCAGACCGCTCTGCTGATACGCCAGATACGTCTCCTCCGTGAGTTCCGACCGTTCCCCGAGCAGCATCGCAGAAAGCACACCTGCCTCCTCCTCCGGCATCATTTCTTTTAAAACGGCACAGCACCGCTCCCGCTCCAGCCGGAGCGCTTCGCCGAGATTCCACCGCCCGACATCCACAACTTCCTCCCGCTCCGAAATCACGTAGAACGCACAGCCTTTTCCCTCATAATATGTTTTCTCATCAAACATCCCCGGATTGCGCGGGCTTTCCGGCTTTTTTACAGTTCCGTACACCCGCACAGCGGCTCCGACCGGCAGATCTCCCCGCTTTGCGAGCAGATAAATTTTCCCTTTGCTTCCCTCCCCGCGCAGCACATACCCGTTGTTGCTGCTCTTTTTCTCATACGTTTCAATTGTCCCTGCAATCCACACCTTCCTGCCCTGCTGCGCTTCGTTTTCGTATTTGGGGTCAGAAAAAGGCGTGCCAAGAGGCACGCCCGCAATCCGCAGCAGCACAAGTACCAGCATGAATCCAAGACACGCCAGGCACATGGGCCGTTTTCTCATGTATCTTTTTCCTCCAGATAAGACAGGTCTTCCTCGTAGAACTGATTGAGTTTCATCGTTTCACGGAAGGTTACATCGCTCTCTCCGTTGATGGAAAACTGCACCTTATCCACCTTACAGTTCGCCGTGATGGAATCCACCACCGCATAAATCGGAATCTGCTCCGCCACACTCGAAAGCGCAGAATCCTTAAAAGATTTGTCAAAATTCACATAGGCAATCCGATCGGATGTCGTGACACTTAAGACATTCATCGTATCCGGCAGCACTGCATAGTGGCCGTCTTCTTTCGGTCCCTTCATCAGCTGCTCCACCACGACACGCTCCAGCGGAATGTTCGTGCTGTACGGCACCCGCCGCGTCTCCTTCACAAGATGATCGCCTGCTTCATTTGCAAAATACAGTGTCAGCGTCGCATACTGATACTGATAAATTTCCCTTCCGGAATTTTCCAGAAAGCTGTCCGCCGTCATCGTTCCGATCTCGCGTCCTTTGGAATCCTTTAACGGATCCCCGTCGATCAGAAACGTCACGCGCTCCACCTCCGGAACCTGCACAAAGGTACGCACCAGTCCTGCACGCACCAAAACCTCCTGCGGCCGCGCAAGCTCTCCGTACTCTCCACTTAAGTTCAGCGTAAGGAGCCCGTTCTCCAGCGTATACGTCTTGATGGAAATCCCATTGGAAAGAAGTGCCTGGTTTCCGTCCCTGGCAGGTTTCTCCTGCAGCGCGTCAACCAGCTCCTTGATCAGTTTCTGATCCGTTCCTTCTTTTGGTTCATACGGCTCCTGCACCAGTGTTGTGCCGGTTTTGTCCAGGCAGTACAGGTGATACGCCGACTCCTTCTGGCTCTTCTGCCACTGCCCGCAGCCGCTAAGAAGCAGCACGCCGGCCAGCAGTACGCCAAGTATCCGTTTCATGTGCGCCACCTCCTACATCACGTAATTCAGAGGAATCCGCACGGAAAATGTCGTTCCCTCGTTTTCTTTGCTGTATACACGGATCGCTCCCCGGTGCATGACAATCGCGCTCCGCGCAATCGCAAGACCAAGGCCGGTTCCGCCGATTTCCCGCGAGTGGGACTTGTCCACGCGGTAGAAACGCTCGAAGATATGCGCAATCGACTCCTCCGGGATGCCGATGCCGGAGTCTGCCACCGTCACGTAGAAATATTTGTGATCCGCATTTAAGGATACACGCACCCATCCATTCTCGTTGTTGTACTTGATGCCGTTTTCGATCAGGTTCGAGAACGCCAGCGAGAGCTTCGTCGCATCCACCTCCGCATTGACCGGGCGGAAGCTGTCGAGAATGAGCTCCACATTTTTCTGTGCGGCAATCGGATGAAGCCGCTTCAGCAGCTGCTCTAACAGCTCGTTGATATTGACCTGGGTGATATTGAGGTCTGCCACCTTTTTATCCATCTTGACCAGCGACAAAAGGTCGGTAATAATCTGGTTTTCGCGGTCAATCTCCGAGGTAATATCCTGCATGAACTCCTGATAAAGTTCCACCGGAACGCCCTCCTGCCCGTTCAGCGAATCCGCCAGAACCTTCATGGACGCAAGCGGCGTCTTTAACTCATGCGAGACGTTCGAAACAAATTCCTGGCGGGAATCGTCGAGCGTGCGGACGCGGGTCAGCATCTTGTTGAATGCGTCCGTGATCAGCTCTGTCTCGAGGTAATCCGGAACAGAAATGCTTTCGTCGAGATAGCCGTCGGTGATGTCCTCGATGGAACGGGTGACCTTCTGGAACGGCTTCATCAGAATGCCCGCGAGCAGATAGCCAAAAACCAGCACGAGAAGCGCAATGATCGAAAGAATCGTCATTCCCTTCGTCTCCAGAATTTTCATATTCGCACGGATCTCATCCGTCGAAATGCTGACGAGCATAACGCCGAGCGTCTCCTTCGTCTCGGTATTCTGAATCCGCACCGTCATTTCCAGATAGTTGTTTTTCCGGTCGTACTGGCTCGTCTCCTTGCCCTGAAAGCTCTGGATGACCTCCTGCGAGATAATCGTCTTTCCGCGGTCCATATCGTACGTATCTTTGATGACGCGGAAATCCTGGTCAATAATCAGGATTCTGCCGCCGTAGATATTCGTCAGCATACTGAGCTGTCCGTTGATGACATCCGATCCAGGATCTTCCATGTAATTCTGCTGGATGAGCTGGTTGCAGATAATATCGCACTGATTTTTTACGGTAATGCTGCGCACCGATACCGCACGGTCCTCATAGCTGTTTACGATGCTCTTCTCAAGGATCACACACGGTACAATGCCGATGATCACAAGAATCACCGTGATGCGGAAGCGCAGACTCCGCAGAAACTTCCATTTTTCTTTGATTTTAAGCCTGGAAATAGTAACCAACTCCCCACTTTGTGTGAACATACTTCGGTTCACTTGGATTTTTCTCGATCTTTTCGCGCAGACGGCGGATATGTACATCTACGGTGCGCACATCGCCCGGGTACTCATAGCCCCAGACAATGTTCAGCAGGTTCTCTCTGCTGTACACCTTGTTCGGATTGAAGACGAGAAGCTCGAGCACATCGAACTCCTTCGCAGTCAGATTGATCTCGCGGTCTCCGATGAAGACTCTTCTGCTCTCGCAGTCGATCCGCAGGTCTTTCACCTGTACGACTTTTGCTTTCTCTTCTTTTGGCTCCTGGCGGGCCGCACGGCGCATGATGGCCTTGATGCGTGCTTTTACTTCCAGAATGTTGAACGGCTTTGTGATGTAATCATCTGCGCCGTATTCCAGTCCCAGGATTTTGTCCATGTCCTCGCCCTTTGCGGTCAGCATGACGATCGGAACGTTGGAAAATTCACGGATCTGCTGGCAGACGGACAATCCGTCCAGCTTTGGCAGCATCAGATCCAGAAGGATCATATCGTATTCTTTTTCTTTTGCCATGGAGAGTGCTTCCTCGCCGTCGTATGCGCAGTCAACCTCCATGCCGTCCTGCTCCAGGCTGAAGCGGATTCCTTTTACGATCAGTTTTTCATCATCAACTACAAGAACTTTCTTTGCCATTTCTTCTCCTTCTTGTTCTAAACCTCGATAGAACCCCTTATCTTTTCAAACATCTTTTCCTTGATGCCCTCAATGTTCATAATCTCCTCAACCGAACCAAACGGGCCGTTTGCTTCGCGGTAGGCGATGATGGCATCCGCACGGCTCTCTCCGATGCCGGAGAGTGTCATCAGTTCTTCTTTTCCGGCCGTGTTCAGGTTGACTTTGCCGGAACCGGAAGCCTGCTCCGTGCCGCCCGTATTCTGCTGCGGCGTTTCCGTGCTTTCCATGTTTTCTGCCTCCTCGCGCGTCCAGACGGTGATCTGCTCTCCGTCTTCGATTTTCCGTGCAAGATTGAGGATTTTTTCTTCAGCATCCGGCAGAAATCCGCCTGCCGCTTCCACAGCCTGCACTACGCGGCTTCCGCCCGGCAGCGTGTAGACACCGGGGGAAGCGACCGCACCGCAGATATAAACCTGCACCGTTTCTTCCGGTGCTGCCTCCTGTGCCTCACGTTTTTCCGGAATGCCTGTGGTTTCTCCGGCGCTTTTTTCGGAAACCGTCTGCTCCTCATCCACTTCCTTCTGATTCCCGAAAACGTTTTCCGCCGTGCTCCCGCCTGTGCTATCTGACAGTTTGTATTCTGTATCCCTGTGGTTGCATCCGCAGAGCAAAAAAACCAGCATCGCCGCCAGTATTTTTGCATGTTTTCTGCCTCTGTTCTGCTGTTTTTTCAATTTCATGCTGTGTACTCCCTTCCGCTTCGCATCTGACGCGCAAGGGTCCCTTGTGTACGCATAACTACGTTTCTATTGTATCGAAGAAACCATAAAAATACAAGTAGAAATCTTAATCGTTATTCCCACTGAAACACTACAATTCCCACAACTGCCACTGCCATGCCGAGCAGCTTGCGCACGGTGAAATCCGTTTTTTCCATACCGAAAAGGCCGAACAGTTCAATCAGCCACGCCGCTGCGAGCTGGGAAATGACGATCAGCATCGCCGCCTTCGCCGGGCCGAGCCCTGCCATACTCCAGATAACCGTGATCGTGATAAACGCGCCAATTGCACCGCCGAGCAGCAGATACCACGGCTTTACGCGGAACAGATCCCCGATGGGCTCCCTCCCGGTGATGCACCATGCCGCAAGACAGACGGCAAACGCACTAATCTGCACCCAGCCGGCCGCCAGCCATGTACTCGTCTGCTTCGTCACCTCCGTGTTGAAAACACCCTGAATACTCATCAATGCGCCGGATATCAGCGCCGCAAGAAATCCCCACATAAAATACCTCCGTACAGATCAGGTGGTCTCTTTTTTTCTGTATCCACCTGTTGATTTTATTATCAGCATATGCACAAAATCTGTATTTTATACAGGCATCCCTTTTAACAAAGTATCCATATTAACCCTTCGAAACCGAAAAGGATCCCGCAGCTTTACGCCGTGGGATCCGAAAAAATGATATTTCATTTACCATATATTATTTGATGCTTACGACTCTGTATCCGGCATCTTTGACGATTCTTTTAAGCTGCTCCTCGTCAAGTTCGCGGTCATAGGAAACGACTGCTTCGTTTTCGGAAAGATTTACTTTTGCGGAAGCACCGTCCACCTTATTGATCACTTCGGTAACTGCTTTTACACAGTGTTCGCAGTGCATACCGGAAATCTTGAGAACTTTCTTTCCAAGAACCGGCTTATCCAGTTTTTTATCCGGAATATCCAGGACAATTGTCCCGCCGCCACCGCCACAGCACGGACTGTCACCTTTAAAGTGTTTGATGGAGCCTTTCAGAGCAAATCCAAGTAAAATAACCACGATCAGTACAACTA
>OGRG01001695.1_pt1 | contig 14609 bp, 10 predicted proteins | sample 1553501 | NCBI WGS metagenome assembly OGRG01 (sample SAMEA2580018, study PRJEB22360) | human gut metagenome | biome: human gut; feature: human-associated habitat; material: faeces | place: Denmark | collected 2008/2010 | reverse complement strand
ATTTCTGCAACACCAGCCGATGCTGTTTGTAAACATCGAAGGAGAGACAAAAGGAAAGGCACTGCAGGTGGATGCAGTTTACCGGATGCTGGAGCGGATGGAGAAAAAGACAGGCATCCATACAACGCCCCATATGTTACGGAGATACTTCGGAAACATGAGGCGGGATGCCGGATGGCCACTGGAAATGATCAGTGAGGCATATGGACATAAGCACATCGACACGACAATCAAATATCTGAACCTTGTAGATGACCAGCTTATGGAAGCCAGCGATCAATATTATGCAAAGCATTCTGCCCTTTATGATGTGGAGAAACTCCTGTAGGAGGTGAAGAACATGCCCGCTTATCAATTACATATTTATGAACAGCAGGAAGAGCGGGAAGCACTGGAACAAAAAATCTGTGAACAGGTGGATGCCTGCACAGAGGTAAATGGAACTATACGAAACATGGTAAAGAAATTCCTGATAGAAGAGGGGATTACCGACATTTCGGAAATGGGCGTAGCCTTAAGGATCCGATACGAAGAATATTTGGAAAGGAACGAAACCGTTCATGCACCAATTACCTGCCTGAGGGGATTTGACAGAATCTTCCTTCATCAGATGAAAAAAGAGATGCAGACACTGGCAGGGCGAAGAAACTATACCACGGAGTATCGTGATCAATGGATGTGCCTCACCTATTATCCGGAGATTGAGATAGCAGAATCTTTTCTGACCAGCAAAGATGGGAAGGAACTGCTGTGGGATTTTACACTGGAGTGTCCAAGAAATTTGAAGATGCAGATTTTTACGGTATTGAAAGAGGTGATCCATACCTACAAAGGCCGTTACAGAAAAGAGAAACTGCTGGCACTGCAAAGGCTCTATCAATTTTGTGCGAAGCAACAAGTAGCTGATATTGAGATAATGACACTGGCCAAAGAACAGCAATTTGAGCAGGAACTCTCAGAACGTTTTAGAGGGGAAAAGAAAAGTGCTGTGTTTGGTATCCTACGGATGAGCAGAAAAATCCTATTTTTACAGGCACCGGAAATTCATTGGAATGCGAATGTGTGGTTTTTGGAACGTTTTCATTTTTCCAGAGAACGAATGAATCCAAGCAAGCCCGTGGAATGGGTATCCTTTAAAGAGGTGACCAACTTGGAAAATCAAAAGATTTTGCAAAAATATCTGCGGTACCTGTTTGGAATCACAGATTTATCTATCAGCACCATTCGGATCAAGCTGCAGGAACTTCGTACATTCTTGGTATATTTCAATGGAGAAGAAAATCCGATCCATGAAGTGGAAGCGGAGAAGATCCAGCGATATCTGGAATCCGTTCAGAGACAGGATACCCGTGAAAAGACAGCGAATGGGAGAATCACTATGATTTTGCAGTTTTACAACTTCCTTGTAGTAAAAGGATATCTGAAGAAGATTCCCTTCCGGCATGAGTATTATCTGCAGAAAGAAGTGCATGGCCACAATGACCGCAGCGTACCAGAAAGAATCTATACGGAAATTTTATCGAAGCTGGCAGAGTTTCCGGAACATCTGCGGCTGATGTTCCTGCACTTATGGTGTACGGGAATTCGGGGAAGCGAAGTGTGTACCCTGACAGGTGGTGATTATGAAGAGAAGAATGGTGATTACTGGCTGAAAGTATATCAGGTGAAAATGAAAACGTATAAGCGGATTCCCATTCCGGAAGCATTGTACAAGCTGGTGCAGGTGTACAAAAAGAAATATCAGATTGGATCGGCAGAATATCTGTTTAAAAGCAAAAAAGGTGGAGCATTCCAGTATGCTACATTACGGTATCAAATGTTGAAATACTGTGAGAAAAATAAGATTGCAGACGGGGAGTACATTTTCAGATCCCATGATTACCGTCATAACCTGGCTACGCTTTATTATGATAACGGTATTTCCCTCCAGGCGGTACGGGATTACCTGGGGCATGAATACGAAGAAATGACCAGACAGTATGTGGACTATATGCCGAAGAAACTGGAAAAAGCCAGTGAAGCATATTTCCAGGAAGAAACCCACAGCTTTGCGGCGGAACTGATGAAAGGAGAGTTCCATGGATAAAAAATTATATCTAATCGATTTGGACTGCTATGCAAGAGCAGATGAAAAACAGAAAAAGAAGGTAAAGGAATCCCATTGCTTTGATTTCGGACTGCTTCCAACAAAGGGACTTCAAAAAGAATTCCGTTCCTTTATTGAGGACCGAAGCCGACAATGTGCATTGGCAACGATGATACAGGAACGAGTGATTTATCAGAGATTTTGCAGAATGGTAAAGGATAAGCACATCCGGGCAGAGAGCCTGCAGGAACTGGAGTGGGAACAATGGCTGCTAAAAATCCGAAGCTGGATTCTGGAACATGGGCAGAAACTGACCATGCAGGGAATCAGTGTATATGGAAAAGAAAAGACAGTGCCATCGAGCCTCATCACTTATGTGCGGAAGGCATATCAATTTACAGAAGCGGAAGAGGAACGGGATGAGATTGAGAAAGATATCTGGACATTAGAGAATCTGGACATTGCCTATAAAAAGAATCCGATTAAAAATGTGCAGACTTTGAATTTTACAGCGATTATCCAGGATGACTTACGGGAAGAAACAAAAAAGGCAGTTTATGAACATTTACATCATGAAGCGATTGCAACGATTATCAAAGAACTGACAGCCATCCGGAGATTATCCAAATATCTGAAAGAAACATATCCCCATATCCATTCGGCAGAAGAACTGAATCGGGAGTTGCTGGAGGAATATCTGACGTACCTTGCAACAGAAGCGGAGGGTGTGAATAATTACCGAATGGATTTGACAAGACTCCGGGGAGTGCTGGAAACCATTGGAAAATTATACGGGTATCCACATTTAGAAATTTTATTCCTGGCCAGTGACTTGCCCAGACAGGTGCAGCCGAAATTGAAATCTTATTCAGACAGTGAGCTGATTCGTTTTAATGCAGCGCTTGCGGAACTGGATGAGCAGATGGAGCGTCTTATGGTCATCCACCAGATGTTAGGAACAAGGATATCGGATACCCTTACCCTGCAGACAGACTGCCTGTATCGGCAGGACGGACATCCTATGATCCAGATCCGGCAGATGAAAACAACTACATTTGTGAAGCCTATCAGTGCAGAACTGGAACTGCTGATTGAAAAAGCAATCCAATATACTAGAAAAATGTATGGAGATACGGTTTACATTTTTGTGGATGAGAAAAATAGCAAGAGACCTATGCAGTACAATACCGTTCAAAACAAGGTGATGGATCTGATCCAGAAAAAAGATTTGCGGGACGATCATGGAGAACTATTCGGATTTGGAACGCATATGTTCCGCCATGTATATGGTATCCGTTTAACAGAACTGCATCTGGATGACTGGACCATCGCAAAACTATTGGGGCATACATCTGTAAAGAATGTGAAATTTTACCGGAAGATGAGCCTCCAGATCATCGCAGATGAAACAAGAGAAATCAGAGCAGAGATGAGTCGGATGATTCGGGCGAATCTGGCAGGATGGGGGAAAGAGTATGAGCAAATATGACAAGATGCTGGAAGTAAACCATAAGCAGAGCGTGGAGAAAATTCAGAGGGCAAAACTGGCAATCCAGGAAATGATCGAAGAAGAGGATAAAGTGACCGTGCAGCTACAGGCTGGCATGGTAGATAAGAGAAGAAAGATTTTAGATATGGCAATGGACAACCGTATCCTGCAGCTGGAGCAACAGGTAGCGAAACTGAAAAGAGAGAATGAAACATTACGCAAAGAAAGTGAAGCAATGAGGAAAGCATTGAATAAAAGAGACTTGAATCTGATTAAGAATTTTTAGTGAAGAAGAAAACAATCAGCGACTGGCAGGGTCGTGAAGAACGTGCCTACTGGTGGTTGTGGGGATAAAGTATCTAGAAACGTAGTGTGCTATATAGTATAATGAAATAGGTAACAATAAAATTTTAGAAACGAACAACTACATGGAGATTCAGATAAATGAGTAGTCAAGAAACATTTTCTATAACAACACTACAAAGAATGTGTGCTATGTCTGAATATTTGGATGAGTCAGATATTCATATGAATGACAAAACGGTTTCGTGGGATGGAAATATCATATATTACAAAAATAAAAAGCCGACTTCGACAGGAAATGAATTTCTTATTCCCATCCAAGTAAAGGGAAAAGAGTATAATACTCTTCCAGATTCAGATAGCATAAGCTATCCAGTAGATATATATGATTTGAAAAATTATTTGAAAAATGGCGGGGTAATATTTTTCGTTGATGCAATTTCAAAATCAGAATATATTGATAAAATGTATGCAAAAATCTTACTTCCGGTAGATATTGTCCATATAATGAAAGGAAAAGAAAAACAGGGAAGCATTACAATACATTTAAGTTATGTAAAGACTGTCCGAGAATTAGAAGAACTTTGTGTTCTTTTTAAAGAAAATAGACCTAAACAGGCAATGGTAGGAGTGGGAAAATCAATTCCCGATTATGATAATATATCTAATTTTACTATATCAACATTGCCAACTCCGTATATGAATCCTGCAATCGCAATTGCTAAAAGTCCTTTTAAGTATATGTATACCAAGAAGGATGGGATAGAGATACCAGTTTTATTAACACATTTGGTTACTGCGACCGAAAGTGATTGGTTAATAAAAATCGATGATAAAATAGAACAAAGATATCCTGTTCGACATATTTATGCATTAAATCAAACGACTACAAGGATTAGTGAAATCATTGAATTTGTTTTAACAGAAAAAAGTCAAAAAACAACCATTCGTTACATTGAGGCAACTAACTATAATTTTGAAGCTGTTTTTCAGGCATCAAAAATTATAGTAGCTATTTCTGATGCAGAGGAAGTATCGCTTGAAAATATAAGTTTAGGAAAAAATTTCTTAGAAGAAATACAAACTGCTTTTACAGAAAGATTTCTTGCTTATCACAAACGGATTGTTCAATTAGGAGAAATGCTTGAAGAACTAAATATTAAAAGAAGTTTGTTTAAAACGAAAGAAATTTTAGATGTAGAACCCACCATATTTTTTCTGAAAAAGGGATTAGTGGAAATGCAAGTTTTATCGTTACCATTCCAAGCAGATGAAAAATGTGGTCTTTATAAACAAATAATTGGACGTAGGAAATTGCTATTAGAATATGAAAAGATTCAAGAAGATGGATATATAATTCGTAATTATTTGAAGGATGGTAAACGGATTGCTATCTTTGCCGATATACCAGATGGAAAAACACAGAAAATCAGCAGCTGGTTTGCGTTACGAGATGAGGATATATCTCAGATGATATTTGATGAAAATGATTTGTTGGAAGCAATGAACAAGATCAGTGAAGAAGAAACGGATCAACTTTTGGGACTAATATTGGATTTTCTAAAGTCTTATGATAAGGAAAGAGATAAAAACTTATTGTTATTGGCTGAAAAATTAATAAATATCTTAGAGAAATATTCGATGGATCCAACCATTATTACAATAAATAGACTTCAAATTATTGCTCGTAAAAGAGAATTAGAGCTTGAAGAAAGGAAAACATTGGCACAGATTAAATATTCTGAGAATAAATTTGCGAGGTGCTGCGCATGTATTTTGCTGAAACAGGTTGATGAATTTGATATACATATACAGCAATTATCTGCAACAGAAAAAAAGAATTTTATAGTTGGCCGATTGCTTCTTTATTACCAAATGCAGAAAAAAATGAATGATACAGAAATTAGTGCGGAAGATTCTAAAAAGGATCTTCCATTTTTATTGGGAAATACGCAGTACACAAATGTGTAGCATCTATACCAAAACTATTTTGCCGATTTTTGTATGATTAACTCGACTTATTATTTATTTGTCGTATAATGAGAGTATAAAAATTATAAGGAGTCATGGTCGTGGGTAGAGGGAATGATGCAATACCAACATGGAGTGGGTTTAATTATCAAGGAAAAATGATGCTATTGTATGTCTTAGAGTTAATAAATCAAATAGCAAAAGATAAAAATAAAGATATAGGCACCTATTCTGTTGAATTAGAAAAAACGGAAGATTTTTGTATTATTTGCAATTCGGAATATAGATCATTTCATCAGGTTAAGGCATATTTGTCTAAAGATAAATGGAATAGTTATAGTGAAGCGATGGACAAATTGTTGAAACATAGGGCTGAATCAAATAATCCAGCAGCAAAATGTTATCTTACAGTTGCAAGGGAAATAAAGGATTGGGATGATGCATCTAATACATACAATGTAAGTGTTGAACTATATAAAAGGGCATCAAAAATAGTTGGTGTATGTGATGTTAGAAATGAAATAAATACGGAAATCTTAGCATATTTGAGAAGTAAAGGATATTCGGACAAGACAGAAGAAGTTGTATATGGAGAACTATGTTTGTTTTTAGATGATAGTATCGCAAGAATGCACAAGCAGGATTTTAAAAAAAGAAAATATATAATAAAATTTTCAGATATTGTAGGAGTTATGGAGTCTGCTATTGGCAAAGAAGATGTGCGAAAAGAATATTTTTTGAAAGAAAAAATTTACGAATATGTTATGCAGAATATTGAGAAGGCTTTAAATAATTTATGTCAAGATGAATGTGACACTTCTTTAGAAAACTGTAATAGAGTATGTGCTGCTAAATGTGGATATGAAAAAATGACTGGAATTGTTGATTATGGTCGGTTTTGTAAATCACTCAATCCGAGTAAAGTAGATGAGTGGGATAACGAATTGAACTTGGTAGAAAATCTTTCAGTTGATAAAATTCAAAGTGAAATCTATGAATTGCTGTATAGAAGCGGTACTCCAGAAAAAGTTATGGGGGATAATTGTGGAATATATTTACAATCAAAGTATTCACAAGCGCCAAGCAAACAGGTCATACCTACATTTTTAGATCTTACACGTGGTGCTAGAAAAGAGCGGGCATTACAGAATATTTTCCAAAATATTATTAATAATACAGACATTATTGATATATTGGCAGGAAATAGTATTACGGTTATTCCGGGAAGCTATTCAGGAACTTTATCCCAAGCACAAATTACATCTGGCTGGAAAAGTAGTGATCCAAATAAAGTGGGTGAATATTATAGAGATATAGAATTGATTTCAGCTCAGGAACTGAAGGAGAAATTTGAGCAAAATGGAGGTAATCATGATTAATACTATGTTGGATATAATCCGTTTATTAAACGATGGAAGTATTGTACCGATGCAAAAAGATGAAGATACAAAGATTGACTTGTATAATGAAAAAGTACAATTGTTTGTGGACACATCTGGAGAAAAAAGTAAGTATTACTATTTTTCGGAATTTGAGATAGATGATGAAAATCAGGATAATTTAGCAGAGATAGAAGATGTGGCATTAAATAGCGATGCATACACAGTCATAGAAAAACCGACACCAAGCGATTCTTACATGATATTATTCTGGAAGGTGTGGGGTATAGAGGAAAGACTATATCCAGATATTATAAAAATTGAAGAAAATGAATTCTTTTATAAAAAATATGTGTTCTATTATACAGAAAAAGAACTGCAATGTTTCAAAAAATGGTGTAGCTCATTGAAAACTAATGGGAAACCGATGCTTGATACAGTATTAGAAGAAGTACAGTTGTTGAATGATGAATCGGAGCAAGTACAATTTCTGACGCGTTTATTAAGCAAAGTTCCATTTTTTAACCCAATCTTTCCAAAAGCAGTTATGAATGACTTTGGTGAAATGGTGAGACAAAAGATAGATGGAATACGGAAACAAAAAAAGAATGTTGAAATGATAAATGATATGTTTATACGCTCAATAGAAGAAACATCTTTTAATGTAGAAGTATTGTCCGATATGATATATCAAAAAATATTGGAGGAGTAATTGGATGGGGTACACATTTAAGAGCCTATGTATTAGAAATTTTAAGTATATTACAAATAATAAACCTTTAAAATTTGATTTTATGAATAGTAATATTGTAATTTTAGATGGTCAAAACGGATATGGTAAGACGACATTATTTGATGCTATTGAAGTTTTGGTGACTGGGAAAATAAAGCATTTTAACCCTAGTTTGCAAAATAGAAAGACAGAAACATTAGGAATACTGGCAAATGATGTAAATAAAGATATAGTTATCTCAGCAATTTTAGTCTCTGATGTTTCAGATGAAATACGTGTAGAAAGAAAACTTTTATGCAAAAATGAATTTCAGAGTATGATCACACTTAATAATCAAGAAGTTAGTCAAAAAGAATTGTATGACAAATTTCATCTGAGTTCCAATATGTTTGATATAGGGACATATATTTCTCAAAGTGAATCTTTGGACTTCTTACAAAATAAGTATAAAAATAGAAAAGATGCTGTATCCTCTCTTTTAGATGACACCGAGATAACTGATAAAATTCAAATGTTAAAATCGGTTCAAGAGCATATTCTTGGAAGAGTAGAAAAAGAAATTAAGGATAAAGAAAAACAAATAGATAAAATAAGTCAAAAAGTAAATGAGATAAAACGTCAGACAGATCACATTATTATGAAGGCGGAACTGCCTGGGGAAAATATACGATTATTTGACGAAGTTGAATATGAATTTGATGTCATAAAATTAGATCAGGGTGTTACATATGAGACCGTTATTCAGCAACTTAAACAAATTGAAGGATTTATAGAAAATTATGATGAGTACCTTCAATACAAAGATAATGCTATCATAGGGGAGTTGAAAGCATTACCGAGACAGTTATATATGGCATTGTTTTATCGACAAGAGATTGAATTACTTAATAAAAAAGAAAGTCTCATAAAAGCGTTAAATAAGAGCAAAGAGTTATTAGCGAATTATAGCAACAATGTTTGGTCAGTTGATGAAACATTGTTCAATAAGATTAAAATAAAACCAGAAATTATAACTCAAATAAAAACATTATTGTTGAACCAGAAAAAAGAACAAAGTCAACTGGATGATGCTGATAAAGTTCTGGCACAGATGACAAAGGCAAGAAGGGGACTTATTAAAGAATTTTATAATGCTGCGGCGTCTGGAAAGTTTGATAAAAATAAATGTCCATTATGTGGAACAAATTTTTCAGATATAAATTCAGCTATTATAGAGACAGAACAATTTATTAAAAATATTCACACAGATGGGATAAAAATAATAGAAGATATTGAAACACAAATAATAAATTTGTTTCAAAAAGAGATTATACCTGTGTTGAAGGTATTTCTTGAGGAAAATAAAATACTAATAAAAATGGACGATACTTTATCAGGATGTAAAGCTCTATCGGTGGAAAGATTACAACAGTTGCTGTATAGGGTAAAAATATTAGAATTTAAATCTCAAGGAATAGAAAAATTTGATATTGAAGAATTTTCTCAACAATATGAAAACTTATTAAAAGAACTTCAAGAAAAGGAAGTTCCAAATAAAATTATTTTTCAAGAAAAGCAAGTTGAATTGTATAAATCCATTCACAGAACATATTATCATAATGAAAAACCGTATCACACAGTGGGAGAGTTACAAAGCAAGGAACAATATGTTGCGAAGTTATTTAATGATAGTCTTTCTCTGCAACTTTCAACGGAAGAGACTCAACTAAGAAAATTAAAAAGAGATTGTGAAGAATACAAAAAGAAAACAGAGGATATGACAGATGCAATAAAAATATTAATTAGTAAATATGAAGATGCCAATAAAGAATATCAAACACAGCTTCTTAATGCGATTAAAATTCCTTTAATGGTATATAGCGGAAGGATTATACAAAATTATCCGCTGGGTTTGGGAATCAGAGCGATTATTAAAACTAATCAATTAGTATTTGAAGCAGCGTCTAAGAGTGGAAGTGATGTTTATAATATTTTGAGTACAGGACAATTGAATGGTCTTTCGATTGCGCTTTTACTTTCAATAAAAAATGTGTATGGTGATACGAAAGGGTTAGACATTTTACTGATAGATGATCCACTTCAAACAATTGATGATATTAGTGCCATTTCGCTTGCAGATTTGTTGACACAGCAGGGAATAGGACAAATTGTACTGTCTACACATGAGGAGACAAAAGCAGCATTGCTACGATATAAATTTAAACATGCAGGAATGAGTGTTCGGGAGCAGAACATGCAAGCGCTCTACATGAAAACAGTGACGGAAGAATAGAAGAGAGAGGAAAGCTAGTAGTGAAGGAATGAGACTTTGCTACTAGCTCTTCTTATGGAAAGTGATACACAGTACACAAGTGTGTATTCCGTTAAAGCCTCTGTTTTCAAGGCATAAAGGTGCAGGGGTACAGTTTACGGATGAGCCGACAGGAAATCTTGATTCCAAGACCAGTGATGAGGTGATCGCCCTGCTTAAGATGACAGCAAAAAAATATGGACAGACAATTGTAATGATTACCCATGATGACGAAATTGCACAGGTCGCTGACCGTATTCTGGTGATTGAGGACGGACAGGTGGTGGATTTCAGATGAAGACAATAAGCAGGATTGCATATAGCAATGACAAAAAGAACAAGACAAGAAGTATACTGATTATGATGTCCATATGTCTGACTACGATGCTGCTTGTGATTATCAGTACTGTGGGAAATGGAATGATCCGTTTACAGAAAAGTCAGGCGGCAGGCTCATATGGAAGCAATTATGGTCTGTTTGTCGCAGCAGATGGTACGCAATTAAAAGAAGTGGAACGCAGAGCTGAGATATCTGATATCGGCATCATGTGTACGGAGGGCATCCTGAAAGGAAATGAAAATGGCGGCTTTGTCAGTGCGGATGAAACGGTCAGGAAAATGCTTCCCTATAATCAGGAATATGTGTTGAAGGAAGGTACCTATCCGGAAAAGGCGCAGGAAATTGCCGCAGGACGCGCTTTCTTTGATGCAGTGGGATACCATGATGTAAAGGTCGGAGACACCGTAACATTGGAGTACCGTTCCGGCATGCAGTCGGAATACGCACCGGTGGAATTTACTGTCAGCGGGATTTTATATGACCGGGATGAATATACCATCGAGGCTTCCTATGTTGTATTCGGTTCGCAGGATTTTTATAATGAGCGTGTTGCGGAGGGTGACAGGCAATATAATATCTATTTTACCTTGAGCGATTCTGCAAATGTATCTATGAATAATGTTGCGCCTGTTATAAAAGAAATCGCGGATTCCTGCGGCATTGACCAGAAAAACGTGATCATCAATGACCTCTACCTGCAGTGGGTATTGCAGCCGAGCTATGAAATGATTGTGGTTTGTGGAACCCTGATCCTCGGAATCGTGCTGTTTTCCGTTGTGGTCATTTATAATATCTTCCAGGTCGGGATCGCCCAGAAGGTTCAGGAGTACGGAAAAATCAAGGCGCTGGGTGCAACCAGAAAGCAGATGAAGCAGTTGATCTTTCGTGAGGGCATTCTTCTGGCGGTTCCTTCGATACCGCTGGGGCTGCTGTTTGGTTTCCTGATTGCAAAAGTCAGCTTCAACTGGCTGGTGGAGCAGGGAAATCTGGTATCGTCCGGAATCAAGAACCATCAGGTGCCTCTGTTTTCACTGACAATTATGCTCATCTGCATTTTTGTATCGTTTCTTACGGTCGTTTTGGCTCTGCGCAAACCCATGAAAATTGTTTCCCGGATTTCACCCATCGAAGCGACACGGTATCTTGACGGCTCCAAAACGCAAAAACAGGGCAGACGAAAAGGCAGAAAAGATGTCACCGTTTTCTCCATGGCAATGGCAAATGTGACAGGCAATCCGAAAAGAACCATTGCTACGATTCTTACCATGGGGCTTTCCTGTGTATTGTTTGTAATTATCTCTAATTATGTTGGGAATATTGACACGGAGCACGAGGCGCGGATTGCAATCAACCATGGACAATTTGAGTTGCAGCTGGATTATTCCCAGAATTATGATGAAGCCTATTCGGAGAATAATCTGGACACAATCCTACAGAACAACCCACTGAATGATTCATTGATTAAAGAAATCAAATCCATCCCCGGTGTAACGGATGTACTGACGAGAGAAATCGTCTCTGCAGATCTGAACGGAACAAAATTTCCGGTTGCAATCGTAAATCAAGAGGATTTTGAAATGATGCGCGGGGATGGCGATATCGGTTCCATGGACTATGCACAGGCTGTCAAAAACGGGGATGTTTTCTTTGGCTGGTCCATGTGGATGGAAGCTGACGGGTATTCTGCGGGTGCACCGATTACATTCAACTTTGATAACGGAAGCGGAACCTATACCTATCATGGAAAAATCGCAGGCTCCTTTGTAAGCGCGGACACTTATCTGGTCATTCCGGAAGAAGTATACCGCTCTGTAGATCCGAAAGGGACATCTTATGGATACCTGTGGGTGGATTGTGCTAAAAAAGATGTGGCATCTGTAGAGCAAAGCCTGAATGACCTGCTCTCCGATACTTCTCATATCAAGCTGAACACCTATCACGCAGAATTGCAAACTGCAGAATACGCAAGCCGTATGATGAAGCTTGGCTGCTATCTGTTCATGGCAATTGTCGGTCTCATTGGGTTTATGAATCTGGCAAACACCATGATCATCAATATCACCACGAAGAAGCAGGAATACGGTGTGCTGCAAGCGGTAGGCATGACCAATAAGCAGTTGAATCTGTGCTTACAAATACAGGGCTTGATTTTTACGGTTGGCACCATCTGCGTCGCACTTGCTGCCGGTCTGCCCCTTGGCTATGCACTGTTTTCCTATGCGAAGCATAATGGGATTTTTGGAATGAACGTTTATCACGTTCCTCTTATCCCGATTCTTGTTATGATTCTTCTGGTTGGTATTCTACAAATTGTGCTTTCCTGTGTTTTAAGCAGTAATCTGAAAAAGGAAACGCTGGTAGAAAGAATAAGGTATCAGGGATAGCAAGTAATATGTAATGAACTAGGTCTTAACGAAGAGGAGAAATAGATAACTTCCATTTTGTATGTATGATAAATCTAAACAGTATTTTAGCAACATTTCCTACTGGTTAATTAAATTGAATAGAAATTAAACACTGTTCAATTGAGCAATCTATATGAATCTGATATGCTGAGTATACAAAAGCTTTTGAATTTTTTAGGAGATGAAGCAAATGGATATAGGCGTTGTTATAAAAAAATACAGAAAAGAAGCTGGTATGACGCAGGAGGAGATGGCAAACAGATTAGGCGTGACGACACCGGCTGTAAACAAATGGGAGAATAGTAATTCCAAGCCGGATATTGAACTGCTGGCACCAATTGCAAGACTGCTTGATATTTCACTTGATACATTACTTTCTTTTCATGAAAAACTTTCAGATACTGAAATCGAAGAAATTATCAGGAAGATGGACAGGATGTTTTCAGAAGAAGGCTATGAAAAGACTTATGAATGGGCATTGAGACTTATAAAGGAATATCCGAATTGTAATATGCTTATCTGGCAGACTGCGGTAATGCTTGATGCAAGAAGAATAACGGATAAATGCACGAATCAGGAAAAATATGATAAGCAGATTAACGCATGGTATGAGCTGGCACTACATGATGAGAATGAAGAGATACAGCATCATGCAGCAGATTCCTTATTTGGATTTTATTTACGTAAGAAGGATTACACCAAGGCAGAAAAATATCTGGACTATTTTTCAGAATACGATCCTATGAAAAGTTATTATCAGGGAAGATTACTCCAGAAGCAGGGAAAAATCAAAGAAGCATATGAAAAATATGAAAATATTATTTTTTCCGGCTTTAGTACACTTAATTTTGTTCTTTCCACAATGGCGGGACTGGCATTGCGGGAAAATGATATCGGTTATGCGAGATTTTTGTCAGGGAAGGTACAGGCAGTTGCACATACATTGGAAATGGGAAAATATAATGAGTATTCGCCAATGCTTGATATTGTATGTGCAGGGAAAGATGTAGAGGGAACATATAAGGTGGTAAAACATCTTCTTGATAATGTGGGTACTATGTATGATTTTAGAAAGTCCGGTTTATATAAGCATATGAAGTTCAGAGATATTGATGAAGCTATATTAGATGGTGTAAAAGAAAAACTTCTTGAAGGATTCAGAAAGGAGGAAGAATTCGGCTACATGGCAGGATATGAACCGTGGGAGAAATTAATTTTTGACAGATAAGTTTTTTGAAAACTGTCGTTTGGTAAAATCTATTCCATTTTTAAAAGTCTTGCGATAAAATATGTTCTGTGAGACGGTGTGCCTGTTGACGAGGAAGAAATAGTAAAGAGAATATAGGAATGAGAAGGAATCGAGAGATCGGTTCCTTTTTTATGCTTAGAATTAATTGATGACAAAATCAAATTGACATATAGAAGCTTGATTGATATGATATAGACAAAATGAAAATGGCATATTGGAGGAACATTAAGATGGATAAAGTTATAAATATTGAAGAGGCATTAAAAAGAATTGAGGAGTTGGAAAAAGAGAATGCAAAACTTCGGGAGGAATTGGAGTATTACAGAAATCGTAAGTTAAGCGGTCGTCAGAAACATAACGCCAA
>OGRG01001689.1_pt1 | contig 14652 bp, 16 predicted proteins | sample 1553501 | NCBI WGS metagenome assembly OGRG01 (sample SAMEA2580018, study PRJEB22360) | human gut metagenome | biome: human gut; feature: human-associated habitat; material: faeces | place: Denmark | collected 2008/2010 | reverse complement strand
GAGTTTTTTATGAAACTAATACCAGCATTCTTCCAGGCTATATATGTTTCTTACAATAGCCTACCTGTTCCCGTTCAAATTCAACTTTTAGGAATCATTGCTTCTCTTGTAGTCAGCATTGTCGCAATTGTTATTTCTCTTGCAACTTTGCATCAGAACTCCAAAATGTTAGAATCTGCTTCTAGGCCAATTGTCTCTATGTATATAGATTCCATTACTGTCTGTGAACAGACTAGCTACTTTGTATTAAAGAACTTTGGAGCATCTCCCGCTAAAATTACCACTTTTAAATATGATTCTATTTTGAAAGAAACCACTCAAAAATTTGCTCTTCTATGTTCTCAATTTGATTTTGTTGAAGGAATTATTCTTGCTCCCGGCCAATCAAAATTATTAGAATATGACATGACGAAACTTCCTGTTGATAATGTGAGTTTTAATATCAAATATTCTTTTGGAAAGCTCTCATATTCTGAGGAGATAACTGTAAATGTAAAAAACTACATACATATTCCGGTAACACGAAACAGTTCGCATACACTTCCTGAAACCGAAAGAGAAGTCCAAACCTTACGTGAAATGTTAGAACGTTCTATGTGATAACTGTGTCTTTTGTTATTGAGGAAATCGTATCTTCTAAAATAGTTCGTGCAGTACCTACTGTTATTTTGTTTTTTCGCATGATTTCTATGATTTCCTCAATAATTTGATTTACTTTTTCTCCATTCACACTTTCTTCAATACCATTTTCATAGAAATCATAGTTGACATATCTCTTACTCATTCTCTTATCACCTATCTTTCATTATCCTTTGGTGTATGCAGCGATTAATGCGATAATTGAAATAATTGTTGGAAGCCACGGGTGTCGTTCTGGAAACGATGCCCAATCTATTTTTCTTTTCATCTCTTCTCTCCTCGCTTGCTATTTTCTATTTCTTCTCCTATACTTTTCTTACAGGCTCCCGCTAGAGCTGAGTACATACAAAGGAGTTTTTATGGATAATTCGATTTTATTAAGCCCTGACTCTTACGAACTTCTTAAATACATAAGTTCCCAGCCTAACTCATTAGTTACTAATGTTTCAGAACTATCCGAAGATTGCTTATCTCAGTTGGTGCATTACAAACTTATCGAAGAACACATGACTATCTACACCAATTACTTTCCTGTTGTTTCAAGTATCTCTATAACAGAACTTGGAAAAGGATATCTCTACGGCCGACAAAGCAATGATGCTTTTCAACAATCTGTGAAAGCTATTGCCGACTCCGCTAAAGAATCTGCCGACTCCTCCAAACATCTTGCCGAATCAACGCACAAACTCGCTACTGATTCCAAGAAAATTTCTAAATCTGCAGAGACTTGTGCTGATCTTGCATACAAGAAATCCAAAAAGGCTGATATCAAAGGATGGATTTCTATTGGTATCGCAGCATTTGGTGGTTTCATTGAGTTTGCAATTCATCATTCTGAAGTAATTGCTTTTGTCAAATCACTCTTGGGAGTATGACATGACAAAAGAATTGGAATAATAGTGCTAATATTGAAACGACCATTGCTACATCTGAAACCGTTATTTTTGACGGTTTCTTTTTCTTTCTATCTTTTCTCATCTCTTCTCACCCCACTTTCTTCTCTGGACCATCTTTCTCCATTGCGTCTCTTGCCTTGAGCACTTCTACGCTTCCTTTTACTACCAGGAGGCTTTCTTTGTCTAAATGCTTTAGGTTCTCTACAGTTTCTTCAATTAATCTTTTCTGTTCTTCACTCATGTTGTTCACCTCTTTCGTGTTGATTGTAAAACAATTATACGTCGACATAAAACTTTTGTCAAGTATTGTTTTGTTGATTATTTCAACATTTTCTATTGTGCATTCAGGCACTGTGTGTTATAATATGTTCATAGCGAAGGGAGGTGCAAAATGAACGAACGTATTAAAGAACTTCGAAAAGTTCTAAAGCTGACACAACAAGAGTTCGCAGAATCAATAAAGGTTAAACGTAATACTGTAGCCACTTATGAAATGGGACGTAGCATTCCAAGTGATTCCGCAATAGCTCTTATATGCAAAACATTCAATGTTAATGAGGAATGGCTCCGATCTGGAGCTGGTGATATGTTCTTAGAACTTCCTGAAGAAGATGAAGAAGCTGCTTATGTATCTGAATTGCTTGAAGACAGTGATAACGATTTATATAAGTTGATTAAGGAAATCATGCACACATATCATGAATTGTCTCCTAAATCAAAGGAAGTAATCCGTGATTTCAGTGCCAAATTGCGAGAGAACATAAAAAAAGGAAGCTAATGCTTCCTTCTTTCTAAATGTCTTTTTAAGATGGTGTAGAGCTGGCGAAGAAATTTTTCATCTGAATCGTCAATTTTCTTCACCATTCCTATGATAAGTTGTTTAGATACATTGCTCATTATGTAGTCCCTCCGTTCCCAGCAAGAACACTCTTCGAAATTCCTTGATTTCATCATACGACATTTGAATTTAGAAATCAATGGTTTTGCCGAACATTTGTTCTTGTGCAGAGATGGGATACTTATTATATCAATTAAAATCAGGAGAATTTATTTTATGAAACATAAAGAACGACTTTCAGTTCTGTATGATCTCCTTTTCAGTGGGCTTGCAATCGTAGCTGTCTACTTTGCAATCTGTGACATGACAACTGGATGTTCCGCAGTTCAACGCGACATTGACTTTGTGATCAATGCAATATTTATCGCAGACTATGCGTTACGATTACTGATTGCTAAAAATAAAAAAGAGTTCTTCCGGAATAACATACTGGATCTAATTGCAATTATTCCGTTTAACTCTTTGTTCAAGGTGTTCAGGGTATTCAAAATTTTCAAGATGCTGAAACTGTTAAAACTGGCAAAAGCATCTGCGCGATTTGCAAGGCTCTACAAACATATAAAGTTCTTCTTTGACTTGAATGGATTTAAGTATATGGTCGGAGCAACGCTGATCTGTATTGCAATCGGTGGAATATCCATCCATTATGCGGAAGGAATGAGCTTTTCAGATGGCTTTTGGTGGAGTTTTGTTACAGCGACAACTGTTGGATATGGAGATATTTCGCCATCAACAATTCCCGGAAGAATCATAGCAACTGTACTTATGCTTGTTGGGATCGGTCTGATTGGCTCTCTGACTAGCACGATCACAGCAGTTTTCTTTCAAAAGACAACTGATGAAGAAAAATCTGCTACAAAAGATATACTGATCAGCTCGATACAGAGCCAGCTGAACAATTTTGACAAACTGTCAGACGATGATATTCAGGCAATCTGCAAAACGCTGCAATGCCTGCATGAAGGAAAAGGTGATAATGATGAAAGTAGGAATGAGAACTCCGAACTTAAAGAAGAGTGTTAAAGCTCGGACAACTGGAAAAGTAAAAAGAGCTGTTAAGAAATCCGTGTCTCCTGGATACGGGCAGAAAGGTATCGGATGGATAAAGGATCCGAAGAAGGCAGCATACAATAAAGTCTATAACAAGACAACCTTGGGAGTCGGTGATGTATATCGTGGGATCGGTGGAAATGGATCGCGTTCATCTTCCAACAGTTCTTTCAGTGGATCTGCCGCAGAAATCCCTGAGGTACGGATTCCATCTAAGCTTGAGAAAGTGCTGACATCAAGTGAGAAGAAAAAATACATTTCGCTTGTTCAAACTGGATGTGTACTTGATCAGGACAGCGATTCAATCATAAAAGCAAATGGAAAACGCACAAAAATTTCTACATTCTCATTGTGCCGTGTAATCGCCATGATCATGTCAGTTGTCTTACTGGCTTTCGGACTTGCCGGACTCTCAACGTCTGTTGGAATCGGTGCTTTCTTTATTATATTCGGAGCTCTGTTCTTCTTGATGGCCAGAAGTTTCAAGACAACGATAACACTACACAAAAAGATATTCCAGATAAAAGATGATGGTTTTATATCTTAAATAAAAACCGCTCCTGCGCCAACAGGAACGGTCAACTGGGGAAGCACACGCCAATGTGCTTTAGTAACTCCGAAGAGATACTGTCTTACCAAAGAATATTGTATCATCTTCGGTGCAGTCGCACAATCAGAACTTACGTTCTGTGTATGGCTGTTATTTTTGTACTTTTTTACATAATATATACGGAGGTGATATCATGTCGTATTGTATTTATTTGAGAAAATCAAGAAAGGATCTTGAAGCCGAGCAGCATGGTGAAGGGGAAACTCTTGCCAGACACGAACGTGCACTTCTCTCTCTTGCTAAGAAAAATAACCTTATTATCAGCAATATTTACCGAGAAGTTGTGTCCGGAGAAACTATAGCTGCGCGTCCTGTTATGCAACAGTTACTCCACGAAGTAGAACAAAACCTATGGGACGGTGTGCTTGTTATGGAAGTAGAACGTCTTGCTCGTGGTGATACGATCGATCAGGGAGTTGTACAGAGAGCTTTCCAGTATTCCAACACACTAATCATCACTCCTTCCAAAACCTATGATCCGGCCAATGAATTCGATGAAGAGTATTTTGAGTTTGGATTATTCATGAGTCGGCGTGAATATAAGACGATCAAGCGCAGAATGCAGAATGGACGTTATGCCGCTATCTCTGAGGGAAAGTGGCCATACAACTCCGCTCCATACGGTTTCCGTAGGGTGAAACTTGAAAAAGAGAAAGGATGGACTCTTGCTTTTGATGAAAACGAGGCTCCTGTTGTGCGACTTATCTTTTCTATGTTTACCGGTCCGGAACGTGTCGGTATCCGGTCGATCACTCGTACTTTAAACAGTTACGGTACAAAGCCACGTAATTCCAAACTTTGGAGTGAGAGCACCGTCCGTGGAATCCTCTCTAATGTTGTGTATGATCAATGCGTTAAGATCGGCGAACGAAAAGTGGTCAGGACAGTTGAAAACGGTGTTCTCACAACCACGCGTCCGAGAACCAGTGACTATACCATTGTTTCTGGCCGGCATCCGCGCTTAATCGATCACGATGTATTTGCAGAAGCTCAGAGTTATCTTGGTTGTGGATCACCAAAACCTGCCGGTTCTAACATTATTAAAAATCCGCTTGCAGGAATCATTGTCTGTAGTGAGTGCAAAAAGAAAATGATTCGCCGGCCGCCTTCCGGAACTGCAAGTCGTGTTCCTTATGATCTGATGTTGTGCAGTACATATGATTGTCCTACCATTGGCAGCCCTTTGGATCTTGTTGAGCGAGAAGTTTATAACGCGCTTTCTGACTGGGTTGAAGGATATCGTCTAAGTGGTCAGATGCCAAGCAAGAGTCTTATTCCGGAAAAAGAAGTTCTTTTGGAATCAGCTCAACAGACACTCGATCAACTTCTACGGCAAAAGGGAACCATGTATGATCTGCTTGAACAAGGTGTCTACTCGACAGAAGTCTTTCTTGAGCGATCTGACAGTTTACAAAACCGAATTTCTGAAGCTGAATCAAACGTTGCCCAGCTGAAACTCGAACTTGACAAGGAACGCCAAAGAGAAGCCCATATAGAACAGTTCCTGCCGGCTTGTGAAGATCTGCTTTCCTGTTATTGGGATTTATCTATTCCGGAACGCAACAGATTGTTGAAATTACTCATAGAATCTATAGAATACAAGAAATTAACGAAAAATAAGCGCGGTCATCTGAATGAGCCTAACTTTGAATTGACCATAAAGCCCAGAATCCCGCGCAAATAAAGGGTTTTTTGTTATTTCCAAAAGAAACGGGATTATTCTTCTGTACCAATATCAGTCAGTATCCCTGTTACCTCTTTATATGGCATCGTATATCGCTGTGAAAGATAACGCATAGATGCAGCCAATTCGCCATCCGGTCCACCGAACTGACTTATAATGATCTTCGCCAGTTTCGGATTCGTCTGGGTTATCTTCACAGGATATTGAAGTCTTTTTTCATAATTCCACATAAATCAGCATCCCCCTTCCTGCCACGGCCATGGTTCATTGATCCAATTCCAGCAGTCACTGTTTTCGCTGACTGTATCTACAGTTAAAGGTCCATATACCTCTGCATATTCTTTGAGTGCTTCCATACGTTTCTCTTTATATTTTTGAAAATAGTCAAGTGCTTTCTGATTTTCAGGATGTGTATCTAAAAATAATTTAACATCATCTACTGCAAAACTTATCTGATTTATATATTCAAAAAGTTCTCTTCGATTCATTTCATGACAATTGCAACTCATTTACAGCATCCTCCTTTTCCACGAAATGGTTTTTCAAGCTCTTGAAAAATAGTTCCACACTGAAATCCATAACCGAGATCGTGAAGTTTTCTCCACTGCTGCCATGGGACATAAGCCATCGCAACCGGAAACTCTTGCAAAACATCCGTTTTGCTGTAATCACCAACACACTCATCGCAACAGTAATTTTTCGACTTCTGCTCCGGAAGTGGAGGAACAGGAATATTGCAATGAAGCTGTCTTTCATTTTCTTGCCTTGTTTGTGACCTGTAATTTCCATTCTGACAATAACAGTTCGTATTCCTATTAGAACAATATGGTGCCATAAAATAAATCCTTATATCTTTTTTGTTATTGTATGGAAGATAAGAAAAATTGTGAACAACAGCAAAAGGGATTGCCACGTGACAATCCCTAAACATAATACATTCACTTAAAAGTAGTTTTATTTCGCACCTAATGTTACTTCCACTGTTTTCTCTTCATACTCTCCATTACTCTGTGGAATCTGAATTGTCAGTGACACCTTATCTCCTTTGGCATAATATTGAAGCTGTTCCTGAAGATCATCCATGCTTGATACGGTTGTTCCGTCAATTGCTGTGATAACACTTCCTTTTGCCATTCCGGCTGCCTCTACTCCACCGCCTTTTGTAATTTCTGATACATAAACGCCTTCCGGCATATTCAGCTGTTTGGAATATTCAGCCGGCACGCTCATTCCTTTGATGCCAATTGCGCCCTGATCTTTTTCTGCAACCTTTGTCTTTGTTGCCTGATTCATCAGATTCTGGATCAGATCGGATACATCACTAATTGGAATTGCATATCCGACACCTTCTACAGAATCACCAACCAGCTTAGATGAGTTAATTCCAATCACTTCGCCACTTGCATTTACAAGTGCTCCACCACTGTTTCCAGGATTAATGGCTGCATCTGTCTGAATCAGTTTGGCATCACTCTCTGTTGTCTCACCGGTCTGCTCGTTTGTTTCAGAAACAGAACGATTCAAAGCACTGATTACACCAGTTGTTACTGACTGTCCATAGCCAAGTGCATTACCGATTGCAATCGCAGGTTCTCCAACCTTTAGCTGTGTGGAATCTCCGAGTGTTGCTACCGAAATTTTTTTCATCGTATCATCTGAAATAGAATCAAGCGGAACAGCCACAACAGCAATATCATACTCTGAGTTTGTTCCTTTGATATTTGCCTCAACACTTGTTCCATCAGCAAACGTAACTGTTAATGTATCGCTTCCTGCTACTACATGATTATTTGTAACAACCAGAAGTTCTGAATCATTCTGGGAAATAATGATTCCTGTTCCAGCACTTTCGCTCTGTTGCTGTGACACACCACCAAAGAAATCCTGAACCTGCTGCACACTCATATTTGTAATTGATACGATTGATGGCATTACATTTTCCACAATACTTGAAACATCTGAAGTTACAACACTGGAAGATTTGGATAATGAAGCATTGCTGCTCACAGCTTTGGTTGCCGTAGTATTGGTCTTCGTCACACCGGTCAATCCAAGCACTTTACTTCCAACAACATTTGATGCCAGAAATGTACCACTGGAAACAACTCCAAACAATAGTGCAAATCCTGTCACTGCCACTGCTTTGGGAATTTTCTTTTGCGGCTTCTTACCATGCGGTGCTTGATGCTTCTGACCACCATTGTCATCATGAAATGGTGTTTCGCTCTGTCCGTTTCCATTCATTCCATCTGAATTATAATAATTATATTGATTCTCCATAAAGATTACCTCTTCTCTTGTTTATTCTTTTTCTTTGATGTTTACATAGTAACTCCGCATTGTGATAAATCTGTGTATAATCAATTAATAAAGATTGAAAAGAACAATAGAAAAACAGGATCAGAACTTCCTTCTTAATCCGTTCTAATCCTGTCTATATTTTTCAACTACCTAATCAGTATCTTTCATCTGTCTCTCAAACTTACAGATCAATGAAATCTACATCATAATCATCTGATTTTCTTCCTTTTTTTGATTTTTTAGCTGATCTTCCTAAATTTCTTGTATTTCCTGTCGGTGCATCATATTCATCATCATAATCATCATCGTAATCATCATCAAAATCATAATCAGCATACTCTTCATCAAAGGCATCGTAATCATCATTAAAATCATCATCATAACCATCGTCATAATCATCATCTTTTACTTTTTTACGTCCAAACGCCTTTCTGTCTGACTTCTTAGCAGTAACCGGCTCGTCATCTTCTTCATCTTCTTCATCTTCTTCATCTTCAAAAGGAATATCATACTCATCATACAGATCATCAAGTTCCTGATTTCTATGCACAAGTTTTACTGCAAACATAATCATAAGAACAAGTAATACAACTACGATGAGTGCTCCTCCAGCCAGAAGAACAATTGGATGCTCTTTTACAAGCGACTCCAGTTTTCCAACAATCCCTTTTGCTTCCTTCTTTGTACTGTCTGTTGTCTGAACATCTACACTCTGATAAGTTCCATCCTGTGAATCATACTGATAGAACCCTTTTTCACCTGTTCTTGTATTCACTGCATACAGAAGATCATAACGATCATTCTCTGGATTTGCCCAATATGGATATGTCTGATCTGCTACTGTAAGTTCCCCTTCCTGGTATGAATCCGGAAGTTTTGCTCCTCCATTATCTGCTAAAAGAATAATAGATGTTGTATCAGAAATCTTCAATTCTGTATATGGAACAAATGTAGAATCGTCCTCATTGTAGAGGAAAAACTTTCCTTCTCCGGAAGCATCTACCAAATATCCAAGTGTAACACCAGCCTCATTAGCAACAAACTTGTGCTCTTCTCCATTGAATGTCTTTGTAGTCTCACTATATCCTACCGGAATCGCAGATGTTGCAAATTCTTCTGAGAAGTTATAATCTGTTCCATTCACATTTACCGTAATATCAGTAGCTGCGCCAGTTGATTCACTTCCATTTGCCTCAATCTCTGTTGAACCATCATCTGCCTGTCCAATCTTAATTGCGGAAGATCCCTGGTCTAATGTCAGTGTCTCATCTGAATACAGATAAGCCTTTGAGCTGTCAACTGTGATCGTTGTATCTCCCATCTTCAATGCTTTAAACGTCATTGTAGTACGAAGTTCTTTCGCCGTTCCGTCTCCGCTTCCTGAGTATGTAAGCTTGCCATCACTGTCTGCTGTTACACCCTCTCCGCTTTCAAACTGAAGTGCAGAAGTATCATAACTCATTGTAATATCTGCATCTCCAACAGCTGAATTTCCAGATCTCACAACAAGATCTACACTTACTTCCTCTCCAACCTTTGTCTGTGGATCAGAGAACATCAGAGAACCATCAGCTGCACTTACAATTGTGCTGAACATTGGCACTGTAAGACACAGTGATAATGCTACTGCCGCCAATTTCTTTGCTTTCATATAATTACCCCTTCTTTTGTTGTCTTAAACTTATATACTATCCTATTGTACACTGTTTGAGTGGAGTTGTCTACATGGAAGAATACATTTTAAAAACTTTCAAAACTATAAAAAGAAAGATAACAATGCATTAAGCACTGATATCTCTCTTTTTATCCTCTTACTTTTTCCTCTGTTTTTCATTTTCTTCCATAAATTTCTTTGCATCCTTCATAAAACTCAGCACAATCAACACAATAACTGCGCCAATTGGGAATGCTGCAATAATACTAACCGACTGCAGATTACTCATTGAACTTTCCGAAAACACAAGTGCAATTGGAAGGAGAATCAGCAGGATACACCACATCAACTGAATCAGTCTGTTTGGATTCTCATCTTCTCCCAGTCTGTGATAACTATAGCATGATGCTGTCAATGCAATTGAATCAAATGAAGTTGCATAAAATGCAATCATCGTAATCAACACAAGAGCAAGTACAAACGGTGCACAAGGCAGAGAACGTATTACTCCAATGATCATTGTATACAGATCCCCCGTCTTCTCATAAGCAGCAATAAAATCCATCTGTCCACTGATCTGTTTTCCAAGAGAATAATTTCCAAGAACAATGAAGCTTACAATTGTTGATCCAACACCAAATACATATCCTCCAAGAATGGTCTGACGAACTGTTCTTCCTCTGGAAATGTTTCCGATAAAGAACGGAGCTGCCACACACCATACCATCCAGTATGCCCAATAGTAGATTGTATAGTTCTGTGGGAATGATGTTGTTCTTTCCGGGTCTGTAAATGTTGAAAGCTCAAAGAAATTTTGAACCACTTTTCCAAGAGATGCAAAACCATTTTCAATAATGAATTTTGTTTCTCCTCCAAAAAGTAATACAAACAAAAGCAATCCGAAGAACAGGTATACGCAGGCTTTCGCAAGAAAACTAATTCCTTTGAATCCATGTAACAAAGAATAAGTATAAATAACACATGTGATTAAAATAATTATAATTGTTACAACTGTACGGCTCAGTTCGATATGAAACAGTTCATTAATAATACTTGCCATCAAAGGTGTCGCAATACTAAATGTTGTTGCTGTTCCCGCAATCAGAGCAAATACTGCAAGCAGGTCAATGATTCTTCCCAGCATTCCATCTGTATGTTTTCCAAGAATCGGTCTGCAGGCTTCAGAATATTTCTGTCTTTCACGATTACGTACATGAAGCATAAATCCAAAAGCAACTGCAAGCACAAGATAGAATCCCCACGGAATCAAACTCCAGTGGAAAATCGGGAAAACGCCTGCCCATTCACGAATACTTCCAAGTTCTGCAATGTGTGGGTCTGTCGCATACATGACCCACTCTGAGAAAGAATAAAACAGAATATCTGCAGCAAGTCCTGCTGTAAACATCATGGAGCCCCATGCAAAGAAAGAATATTTTGGTTTTTCAGTCTGAGCTCCTAAAACAATATTTCCATACTTTGATGTTGCTACATAAATAGATAACAGGAATACACCTAATCCAATCACAAGATAATAAGTTCCAAATGTATCACCAAATACATATCTAATCTGACTAAGCACCTGATTGGATTGTTCTGGCTTAAAGAAGAATAAAATACATAAAACCACAATAAGCCCTAATGGCAATAATGTAATAAGCCAGTCAACCTTCTTTTTCTCTGTCTGTTTTGTCTGTTTCGTTTCCATTTGCTTTCCTTTCCGACTTACCTTGTCTTTAATCCTGATGTATAAGAATACTCATACTTCTTACCATCACAAAAAAACTCAAATCCTATCACTTCTCCATTGGATTTTACTGGTTTCATCTGCGTCATTTTTCCTTCCGGACAGTTCAGTTTCTCTGAAATTTCCCGAAGTACTTTGCTGCCCGTACATTCTTTGTACTTTACATCAAATTCCCTTAATTCATCAATACTGTCAAACTCTTCAATAATACCGGCATCATACTTTCTGATATACATTTCCATTTCATCCATATGCGCCATATAAAGATTTTCCCAGTATTCATCCCACAGTTCCTTTTTCTGAAAAGCTTCTTCAAGATACGGCAGCAACTGTGTACTGAATTTTTCATTAAAGAATACATGACCTTTCATCACCCATGCATTCTCGCCACCAATCTGAACCCCTATGATTTTCCCTGTATTATCAGTCTTGATACACCACTCTTCTGTAGCACCATCTGCATATTCAGAAGCATAAAATGCATTTTCACTTTCTTCCATAAATACATTTTCTGTGAAATAATTGTCTGCCGAACAGATCCAGGTATTTTTCAGATATTCTCTCGCAACATACAAAGTAGAAAAATTATTCATTTGTTTGTAATATGGATTTTCAACAAGAATCACATGATATTTTTCTTTCAGATATTCAAACTTTTCTTTCAAATATCCGACTACGATAACAATTTCATCAATTCCTGCTTCTCTCAGCTGTCCGATCTGACGTTCAATCATAATTTCGTCTTTCACATTCAAAAGCGCCTTCGGCGTCTCCAGTGACAATGGTGCAAATCTTGAGGACATTCCGGCAGCCATGATAATAGCATTTCTAGTCATTTTCCATTCTCTCCTTTGCAAGCCTGTAAAATTCTTTTGCATAACGATACTGTTTCAGAGAATACTCACCAAACTCCACTCCGAGGATTCTCTTATATTCGCACCAGTTACTCCATAAGAAACCACAGATTGCTATATAGCAATATATCTTTGTTCTGACTTCTTCCAGACACCCTTCTGTAAAATAAGCATCAATCAAACGATCAATCTGTTCTTTCTCATACAATGCATAAATTGCAAACATCGCAATATCTACATGTGGATCCTGCATTCCTGAATACTCCCAATCAATAAGATATATCCTGTCATCCACAAAGAGAAAGTTATCCGGAACTGCATCAATATGAGTTAATGTATACTCTTTTTCCTGCTGATCAACAAAGAATTTCAGTTCATACATTTTTTCCTTTGTCTTCTCATAATCGCGATAAATGGATTTCTCTCCATTTCTGTACTGTTCATATTTTTCAATCTGCTCAAACAAGTCAAAAGAATGATCTACTTTCAGATTCTGCTCATGTACATTTCTCAGATACTTCATGCATGCTTTCACATCATTTTCATTTTCTGCATCACAATTCCTTGCACCCTCTAAAAATTCTGTAATCTTATACCCTTTTTCTTTCGACATATATCGAACTGGATCACAGATTCCTTTCGGACCAATCACCTGATAAACATCATACTCCTGGCTTCTATTAATCATCTTATCCGTTCCTTCTCCCGGAACTCGCATGATATAACGCTTTTCACCACAACGGAAGCGGAACGAACGGTTAGTCATTCCTTTTTTCAGGGGTTCAATCTCTGTGATTTCTTTCTGTTCACAAGAAAGCGTCTCTGCAATAATATCAAGAAGTTCTGAATTCAGCTGATCTGAATTCTCATCAAGATCTCTCAACTGCTCCAATGTATTAATCTCCAGAACATCTCCCTTTTTCACTTCTTTCGGAAAAAGAATCATTTTCCCTTTCTCCATTGCTGCATCTTCCCAAAATGAATTGTAATATCTGCGATGTTCTTTCATTTCACTGATTTTCTGTTCTAAAGTTCTTGCACTTTCTTTATTGATGTAAGCAATTCCTACCATATGATTACCAGCTTCCGAATCACCAACTGCTTTTAATTCCATCTTTCGATTCATACGAATCGTACTATCCTCATCCGGCATCTCATCAATCATGTACCAGGAATACAGTTCAGTCTCTGAGAAAGGATTTGTTCTGCACCAAAGATCACACGGTACAATATACGCATTTTCCAATCTATCTTTTACCTTTGCCAACGAAAACAGATTGTTCTTTACTGCATATTCCTTATTATAAACCAGCTCTACTCCATACTCATCGATCAGGTATTCATACTGTTCTTTCATAAATCCAACAACGATAGTGATCTTATGGATTCCTTTTTCTTTCAACTGTTTAATCAGTCGTTCTACTAAGGTTTCACCTCTTACTTCAAGCATTCCCTTGGACACTTCTGTATTAATCGGTATCATTCGCATTCCCGCTCCAGCTGCAAGAATCACTGCCTGATTTGGTCTATTCTCTGTAAATAACTCTTTTGCCTGTTCGGTCAATCTATAATCTGCATTCAGATAACCGGCTTTCACAAGTTCTGCTAATGAAGTATTCACTTTACCAAGTGAATAACCAGAAGCTTCTGATAACTGTCTCTGATTTACATATGCTTCTTTTTTTATGATGTTCAGTAAATCAAGCTCTTGTTTGTTCATGTACTTATATTTCTCCTTTTTCGTGAACTACAGGTAGTATAGCACCTTTATATTTAAAAAGCAAGACAATTTTTAAATTGCCTTGCTTTTTTAGGTAAGTGACTCAAAAAGGGGGTGTAGAGCAATTCTTCTATCTTATTGATGATATGCTCTAACCGAATCAATTAATTTAGGAGGCACACATGATGGGAAGGACAAGACAATGTTGTTGTCAAGTCTAGAATTACCTGTAATCTACTGAACAAGCGAATATTTCGTTATTTTTCCGTCCTGATATGTAATAAATTCAACGTCATTCCAATAATTCTTACTATCAATCGTTACACTATAAGAAGCATCTTCATTTTTCCTCATATCATAGGTGCAACCTTTCATCTTCATATATACATATGTTGCATTTTCATCAATTCCCGTTACTGTTATGTCACATAGATTTCCCCTTCTGCCAACTGCTACATCCTCTTGATTCAATGATTCAGATATCACCTCTGCCTGTTCTTCTATATCTTGCTCATTTGGATTTAATTCTATATGTTCCATATCGTATTGAGTAAAATAAACTGGCTCCAACGTATATTCAGCCAGTTCAAAAATAACACAGTCCGGCTGAAAAATATTATAATAATAGTCAAAATAAGTTATATTTCGATAATCGTGTA
>OGRG01001684.1_pt1 | contig 14683 bp, 11 predicted proteins | sample 1553501 | NCBI WGS metagenome assembly OGRG01 (sample SAMEA2580018, study PRJEB22360) | human gut metagenome | biome: human gut; feature: human-associated habitat; material: faeces | place: Denmark | collected 2008/2010 | reverse complement strand
AAATGGGTGCGCCAATCCCACAGTCTACGATATCAGCTCCGGCTTCTGCTGCCATCAGATACGTTGCGATTCCATTTCCCGTTGTATCGTGTGTGTGTAAATGAATCGGCACACGGACTTCTTCCTTTAATGCGGTAATTAATTCTTTTGCTGCATACGGTTTTAGCAGGGAAGACATATCTTTTAACGCAATAACGTGACAGCCCATCCTCTCTAACTGTCTTGCCTTTTTACAGTAATAATCAATTGTGTATTTTGTTTCTTTTGGATTTAAAATATCTCCCGTATAACAGATAGCCCCCTCGACTACCTTGCCAGTCTTTAACGCTTCTTCTACCGGAAGTTTCATATTTTCTATCCAGTTCATGCTGTCAAAAATACGGTAAATATCTACGCCGTGGTCACTGGATACCTTGATAAACTTTTTGATAACATTATCCGGATAGGTGCTGTAGCCGACAACATTGGAAGCACGAAGCAGCATCTGAATCATCACATTTGGCATACGTTCTCTTAAAATATCCAGTCGTTTCCATGGGGATTCCTTTAAGAAACGGTATTCTGTATCGTAAGTTGCACCGCCCCACGCTTCGATAGAATAAGCATCCTTTAAATACAGATTCGTTGCTCTTGCCGCTCCTGCCACTTCTTTTGTACGCATTCTTGTTGCAAGAAGAGACTGCTGTCCGTCACGCATTGTCGTATCGGTGACATAAAGTTTGTCACTTCGATACACCTTTTGGGTAAATTCCTTTGCCCCAAGTCTTAAAAATTCATCTCTTGTTCCAAACAGTTTCCGTTCCGTATCAATAACAGGAACCTTTCTATTCTCAAGAAACGGCTTTGGTCCTGGATTGACATTCACCATCTTATTGGCAAGAAATTCTAATATTTTTGTTGTTCGGTCTAACTTGTAATGCAGTTCAAACAGTTCCGGTGTCTCTTCTATAAAAGTAGTAAAGCACTTTCCTTTATGAAATGTTTCATGATTTAATACGTTAATCAAAAATGTAATATTGGTCTTTACTCCGTGAATCCGCAGTTCTTTTAATGCACGCACAGACTTGTGAATCGCACTCTCAAAAGTACGGTCATGAGAAATGACTTTTACAAGTAAGCTATCATAGTGTGGTGTAATGACAGCCCCCGTATAAGCCGTTCCTCCATCCAGACGGATTCCACCACCCGAACCAGAACGATATAAATCAATCTTTCCCGTATCTGGCAGGAAATGATTTGCCGGGTCTTCTGTTGTTACTCTTGCCTGCAGGGCGTAGCCAGTACATTTGATTTCATTTTGTGAATAAATGTGAATCGTTGGGGAATTTAACGGATACCCTTCTGCAATTAAAATCTGACAGATCACAATATCAATTCCCGTCACCATTTCTGTCACGGTATGTTCTACCTGAATACGTGGATTCATTTCAATAAAATATGGCTGCTCCTCCTCATCTACCAAAAATTCCATCGTTCCAGCATTCGTATATCCGACTCTTCTGGCAAGTCTTTTTGCCGAATCCAAAATCTTCTTTCTCGTCTCTTCCGAAATCGACCATGCTGGTGCAAACTCAATGACCTTCTGGTTTCTTCGCTGCAAGGAACAGTCTCTGTCATAAAGATGGACGATATTTCCATAATTATCGCCAAGAATCTGCACTTCGATATGCTTTGGATGAATGAGATACTTTTCTATAAAAAGCTTCGCCTCTCCAAAAACTCGTTTGGATTCATTCCGTGACTTTTCAAATGCTTCTTCCATCTCCTCCTGACTTTGTACAATACGCATTCCTCTGCCACCGCCGCCATTACTCGCCTTTAACATAACAGGATAGCCAATCTCATCCGCGATTTTCATTGCCGTATCCACATCATGAATAATAAAATCACTGCCGTCAATAATTGGAACCTTACTCTCCTCTGCCGCTCTTTTTGCAGAAATCTTATCCCCCATAATGTTCATTGCCTCTACATTCGGTCCGATAAATACAATATCATTTTTCCGGCAGGCTTCGGCAAACTCCGGATTCTCCGATAAAAATCCGTATCCGGGATGAATCGCATCCACCTTTTTCTCCTTCGCAATCCGGATAATTGTAGGAATATCTAAATATGCATCCACCGGCCCTTTATCTGGATTTAACGGATATGCCTCATCTGCTTTTGTACGAAAAAGTGCATACCTGTCCTCTTTAGAATAAACAGCTACTGAGCCAATCCCTAACTCACTCAATGCCCGAAATACACGAATCGCAATCTCTCCTCTGTTTGCGACAAGCACTTTTTTGAACTTCTTTACTTCCATAATCATAACCCATCCTCCAAAACTGCAATATTTTTCACTCAGAAGTTATACAAGTTTCAAAACAAATAAAAATCCCCCGTATTCAAAACCTTATTATTTAGTATACCTGTATATTTTTACAAAAACAAGGTGATTTTCTGGCATTATATATACATTTTTTCTAACCCATGCTATACTATTTAGAGATTTAGGAGGAGGATAACAATGGATGTGAATAATTTTTTGCAGTCAGAAGCGACCCAGTTCGTCGGTACCGCTGCGGCAAATACTATCGGTCTTGTCATTGGAACGATTCATGAAGATATCAAGGAACTTCTTGAGATTCCCGATGAATATCAGGCCATCAGTATTGTATCTTCCCGAACCGGAACTGTCGCACAGGCGATTGCGATTGATGACGCAGTAAAAGCAGTAAATGCAAAGCTGCTCCGTTTTGAGATGGCAATTGATGCTGGTAAGCAGTGTGGACAGGGATGCCTCTTCGTCCTCGGTGCAGAGAACATTTCCGATGCCAGAAGGCTTGTTGAGATTGCGTTAGAGCAGATTGATTACTGGGCTGCCTGCATCTATGTGAACGAAGTGGGGCATATGGAATCTCACGTCACTCCACGCGCCGGAGAGATTTTACATCAGATATTTGGTACACCACTTGGCAAGGCATTTGGCGTTATCGGTGCTGCCCCAGCAGGAATCGGCATTGTTGCCGTTGACCAGTGCATGAAAGCCGCACCTGTAGATATCGTCTGGTATGGCTCCCCATCCCATAACCTTACGATGATGAATGAATTTTCTGCTGGTATTTCCGGCGATGTTTCTGCTGTTCAGAAGGCATTGGAAGCGGGTAAGGAAGTCGGTTGTGAACTGCTTCGTGTGTGCGGTATCACACCAATTTCTATCACGAAAGTTCATGAAGTCTGTGGAACAGATTATGTGAAGGAAAGTTATACACCGACATCCTGTTTAAAACCAAAGGAAGAATAGAATATAGCTATTATTTTATAATGGCTTTACAGATATGCAACAAAATTCATAGAAAGGGTTGGGATTATTTATGAAAGTATTACTTTTAAATGGAAGTCCACATCCAAATGGATGTACTTTCCGCGCACTCTCTGAAGTAGAAAAGACACTTCAGCAGGAAGGCATCGAAACAGAAATTTTCCATATCGGCACTGAAGCGATCCGAGGCTGCATGGGCTGTGGTATGTGCCGTAAGAACAAGCTTGGAAGATGTATCTTTGGTGAAGATGCTGTTAACGTAGTTATCAAAAAAATGGAAGAATGTGATGGACTAATCGTTGGCTCCCCTGTACATTACGCCGGAGCAAGCGGTGGAATCACTTCTTTCCTTGACCGTATGTTTTACTCTACCGGTGGGTTTGCCTACAAACCGGGAGCTGCTATCGTAAGCTGCCGTCGTGCCGGTTCTACTGCCGCTTTAGAACAGCTGAATAAATATTTTATGATGAACAATATGCCACTTGTTCCTTCTGCTTATTGGAATATGGTTCATGGCAATACTCCTGAAGAGGTGGAGCAGGATTTAGAAGGGCTTATGGTCATGCGTACTCTGGGACGAAATATGGCGTGGATGCTTAAATCTATTGATGCAGGAAAGGCGCATGGAATTTTGACTCCGGCGGCGGAACCGAAGACTCGGACAAATTTTATTCGGGAATGTGCACCGGTGAAAGCGGAAGCAGAAGAGAAGAATTTTGCTCCTTATTTTATCTCTTATAATAAGGTGAATAAAGCATATCAGGAGGAGGATTAGATTCTGGGCTACTTAGCTAAACAGACGCACCCAAAGAGAGAAGCTGCCCTATATCTGTGGCCTTAAAACGAGGATTGAATGTGAGCCTTTCGGCGAACATTCAACCCACAGTGATAGAGTCACAGATATAGGGCAGCTTCTCTCTTTGGCTACTGAAGTAAAGTCAGAATTTTATATTTTTATTGATGAGCTAACATTCTTCTAAAACTCTTAGCTCTATCCCAACACACACAAGATCTGCAACCGATTTTAACATTTTCTCAATAAAAATCAGAACTTAACGTCATCTGCATATACAGGAGGTCATTATAGGCAATTTCATAATAATCATTTTTATTGTATTTTTAGTCATTTTATCCTCCTATAATCTCCTCTTGCATAGCTGACAAAAGTGCCAATCTCTTCATAATCAAGATTATAACTCTGTATGGTAGAAAGACATTTTCCAAACGTTCTTCCATTGCTTCCATTACATTCTGAGAAACCCGCATAATCTCACCTCAACAATCTAGATTTTGCACTTGTATATTGTCATAATTTCCTAAAACATACAATGTCATCTTATATTTGAAAGTATTTTTTTCATGGCATTTTCTATATAATAACTACTTCTTCTATTTCCTCCTCCAAATTTTCCTGTCCCCAGGCCTTCATTTGTCCTTTCCCGAGAATTTTATACAGGCGGATGCTGTCTTCTCCTTCTTCTATGTAGGTGGGGAGTTCTTTTATTAGTTTATTATATTTTTCTTTTGTGATCATCATTTCGAAGGCAGATTTCTGCACTCTGATTCCATAACCGAGTAGATATTTGGAAAGTTTTAGTCTTTTTTTATTATCGACAATATCGTAAATGACTAAAACGAAGTATCTTTCTGATTGGAATTCTTCTATTGTATCAAAATAGTATTCTTCATTTAAATCATCCATATCATCGAATTCGAACTGGCTCATAAAAACTCGCATCCTCCATCTCAATGGCTTTTGCTAATTGGTTTACCTGTAATTGAATGGCTTTTCGGAAACTGACGGCATAGTCGATGTAGGAGAGATATTTTACAGAAGTTTGCAATTTTTTCTCCAGTTTATTTAAATATTTCTTTAAACCATTTTTCTGGATATAGATTCCTGGCTCATCTAATCTGGTCGTAAAATCATCTAAGGCTATTTCATGTCCATTTATCATGCTCATTACTGTAGAATCTACAATAATTGCCCTCCATTCTTCCATTAAATCGCTGGCTAATGTAGGGTGTTTTTCTGCGTCTCTGTGCATAAAGCCAAAGTATGGATTTAATCCTTTCGTTTCGATTTTACAATAGACTTCATTCATGAGGATGGAGTATCCCAGACTAAGCATGGAATTGAATTCATCCAATGGCGGCCGTCTGCTTCTTCCCTTAAATTGAAATGGTTTGTCAACGCATTGTGCCAGACCTTTAAAGTAGTACTTTGCTCCCTGTCCTTCATAACCGATAATCTCCGGGATACTGTCGCATCTGAAAACTTTTGCCCGGCAGACACTTAGCATTTTTTGAATTTCATCTAATTGTAGGCCTTTACTTTTTTCGTAACGACGAAGGACTACGCTTTGATTTCTTAATTTAGCATCAATAATTCGCTTTGCTAATTTTATGGAAAATTCTGTATCATACAAAGCACATTGTTTTCTCTGTCTTGCCACATTAATATGCCCAGTAGATTGAAGACGACCAAAGTAGACTCCGCCTTTTGAAAAGTAGGAAACAGGGATTCCTCTTTTCAAACATTCTTCAGTACATTGTGTTGTCATCTGTGATTTTCCCATGATCGTGATTGCTTCTAAGGATTCGATTGGGAGGGAGCGCTTCATTCCATCTGCGTACTTTATAGTGCATCTACATCCATCAATGCCAATGACTGCTCCGTTTTCATTAATGTAGAGTAAGCTCATTTGAGTCTCCTTTCTTTAATGGAGATTTTCTGGTGGTGTTTGTCCCCTTATGGGGTTCTCTTATCTAAGTGTATCAAGCTACAATGGAATAGTGAACTGAGAGAAAGGGGTTCCGTCCCCTCACGGGGACTCTTCTATCTAAATAATTAGCTGAGTGATTGTAATTAGTGTCATGGACAGGGGTTCCGTCCCCTCACGGGGACTCTCTTATCTAAACTCTGGGATGTAAATGTTAGCTTAATTTTGGAAACCGTTTCCGTCCCCTCACGGGGACTCTCTTATCTAAACTATTATACCCTTGCCTCTATGGTCGAAAATTATGTAGAGTTTCCGTCCCCTCACGGGGACTCTCTTATCTAAACCAAGAAGTAAGCACCGCCGGGTTTTGCTCGGCAATCAGTTTCCGTCCCCTCACGGGGACTCTCTTATCTAAACTTGGTTCAAATCCAACATACCCAGTAAGGAAAGTTAGGGTTTTCGTCCCCTCACGGGGACTCTCTTATCTAAACGAATGTATGACGATTTCGGAGTTTTCTAAAATCGTGGTTTCCGTCCCCTCACGGGGACTCTCTTATCTAAACGAAATTCTCTCCATGATGGACGAGACAGGAGAAGTAGTTTCCGTCCCCTCACGGGGACTCTCTTATCTAAACTCTTCCTCTTGCTGGCTTTCTTCGTCCAGCTTTTCTAGTTTCCGTCCCCTCACGGGGACTCTCTTATCTAAACATTCATTTCTTATGAACCCTGTAGAAGTTAGAGGACAAGTTTCCGTCCCCTCACGGGGACTCTCTTATCTAAACGAGCAAAGATTTCCGTTGTTCACTGGATTGAATTTTGTTTCCGTCCCCTCACGGGGACTCTCTTATCTAAACGAAAACTATCTGACAGTAGAAGAAGTTATTGCTTGTTTCCGTCCCCTCACGGGGACTCTCTTATCTAAACACCATCCGCCAATTCTCCCTCCCCAAGCGGCTTTTTTCGCTGGTTTGCGTGGCAAATGATATTTTAATGATAAAAGAGTTTAATGTTTTCATATAATCATCCTCAGAGGATTATTTTAAGCCTTGCGTGGTAAAATGCTTTGTGAATGCCCTATGTTTTTGCTATAATGGGGTTTCATTTTCTGTGATTTTTATTTCGCACTGTCCAAATTGATAGATTCTTCCACCATATTTTGTTATTTTTAATGTGTGGGGTGATACTCCCCTTTTGACATCGTTTTTGTGTCCATGTCTCGGGGCAGAGACCTCTAATATGTTTGAAACAACTTGTACTGCCTCTCTATCTGGATAGATATTATAAGGAACTGTTTTGCTGATATAACCCGCTCCCCCTCCTATTGTTATAACACATTTTCTGTCCTGACTCAATGCTCCATATTTTTTATACTGCTTATTGGCATTATCAAAAAAGTATGCTACTGCTTCTAAGATATCTGACTTTTTATAATTACAGATACTTTCGTCAATTGTCATGTCAAAATAGATTTTTATCTCTGGTTTCAAACATTCCCGGAATGTAGGAAGCATTTGATCTTTGCCATCAATTCCTTTATCTATTTTCTGGCAGAGAATTAAATCCTTCATATTTAATGGTCTGCTGTCACTAATTCTCAGACCTGAAAGTTCATCGCAGACTGCATTTTCTTTTTTTACTTTTTCCTTTTCAAGTGTGTGAAAAGTTTGTTCTAACATCTGGGAAGGTCTTTTCAACTTACTTGACAATTCATTTCGTCTTCTCGCCCTGCTATTATATTTGATATCTGACTGTAACTGTCCCACAGGAGGATTCATTGAAAGTTTATAACCTAACAAAACTGTCCGTATGGCACCTTTCAGACTACTCCCTGGTATGTACGGCAAACCGTAGGGATCTTTTACAAATAAGGAAATGTCTCTATTTCTTTCTGACAATTCTGCATAAGAACAATCTAAGCAATATTTTGCCCAGATACTATATTTTGACTTAGAAATATTATTTTCTTTCATCCAGACATATAAATCTCCATTTTTCCCAAGCATATATCTTTCATAAGCATCACTGAGATTCTCTTCTAAAATATGTTTATACAAAGTTTTTCTATCGAAAATCCAGGCTTTTTTCTCATACTTATTATAAATATATTCTTTTTTCCCAAGCTGTTCTCCCGAACCAATAAATACGGGTGCCAATGTTGTTAATTCTATCGTATAGTTTTTTAAATAACTGCTCACGAACTCACCCCCAGAAAGAATGGCAGTCCATATCTGTATACCGAATGTTTTCCCTGGCAGGAAACATCATAAATATCTCCCTCATACATATTTTCAAAACAGGAGCCTGCTGCAAAATAATACAATGTTTTTTTCTTCTGAAAGTTTGGAGAATAAGTATCAGAATATACAAAACCACTCCTTTTCACCAACAGATAACTGGCATTCTGGCAGGCAGTTTCCACCTCCTGTTCTTTCGGTAAGGAAATGGATAAGCTGATATATCTTTTATAGTTACTGTCACCAAGCCGGTTAAGAAATTCTGCCGGACATTCTAACATTTCTACCTGAAACTTTCCAAATCCGCTACTTCTCTTTCCACCGATTCCTACAAGCCCTACCGCATTAAGGAGCATAGAAAAATAATTTTCATCTTCCTTTGTCGCAAAAGAAGCGCATAAATATAATCCATTCTTTTCTCCAAAATGATACACACCTACATGATATGGCTCTGCGTCTTCTCCTCTTCTTATCATCGCATTGGAACGCATTTCATATTTACCTAAATTTTTAAAAAAATCTACTTCTGCTACCGCATCAAGCTTACCTTCTTCGTATACATCTAACTTATTCATCGGAATATATTTTAACTTTTTAAACGCTTTTTTCTTTATGGAATTCCCGTCGTCTTTTACGTCAAATGTCATATATGGCTTTGGGATATAGTATCTATCCTCTATGTATGGCAAACCATCCGAAAAACGAATGGAACCATTTTTACACTTTCCAACCAGCTTTTTTATGCCATCTGGTAAATGCATTGCTTCCAGACACAGAGCAGAAAATATCGTATCTGCATGAATTACAGATTCCCCATCTGTAAGCATTCCATTTCCAATATGTATCCCTGTTAAAAAGTGCAATTTTAGTATTTTATAAAACATACACTACACTTCCTTTAATATCTCGTTACAGGAATCAATAACTTTAGAATCAACGTCTCCTATTGCAGTTTCTACTTTTAATCCGTTTATTTTAATCTTGCCGTATCCACGGGAACCATGCCCGCCGATATAGTCATACTCTAATAATAACATTCCTTCTTTGATTGCCTTAAAGTCCTCCTCGATTTCCTTTTCTTCTTCGACATTGTAAATGATATCTAAGCCGAACTTACTTCCACGAATCGTTCGTTCAATCTGTCTTGGATTTGCAATTGCTGTTAAACGATTGATTGAATTTTCAAACTTCACCTCTGTTACAGAATCAATTCCTACTGCCTTTAATTCCTGTTCATTTAAAAGAAACATATCCGAAAAAAGAAGTCTGCTCGGTCTTATGGCATTTTTATTGGATGAACCAAAAAGTCTTAATACAATTTCGGGATCAGCATTATGTTCTTGAAGCATTGCTGTCCTAGAATACTGTTTTGCAAGAAGTGTTCTCATTTTCCCTTTAAAGCTACTTCCCGGTATCATTGGCTTATCGGTATAACTGTCTCTTATTACTGGAGAATCTACAGCACCAATCGCTGAGAACTGGCTGGAACCGCCAATATGCATTCCTGTTACAACTTCTATTTCGCCTGATATTTTTAACTTTCCAAACATTCTTCTCACCTACGCATCCCTTCCACCATAGTATTTATGATATGCTACCAATGCTTCTACATATTTTGTAAATAATAAAAATAGCTTTTTATTATCTTTAATTTGCTTTACATATCCAAGTAAATTACTTTTCCTTACAAATTCTGCAACTTATTTATCCCTGCCTGCTTCATAAGCAATGCGTAACCGTAAATACTGAATACGTTCCACATACTCTTCTCCAAGTTTATTGGATGGTTCATGGATAATATCATTATATAATTCTGTGACTAATGAAAGAATTCCTCGAATTTTAGATGTGGTCAATCTTATAACATCTCTTCCACTCCTATCTTTCTCTATTAAGGTCTTTATCACTCTCTCCGCTTCATCTACATAATTTTCACTCGTTAACCCCATCGTGCTCCTCCTTTTCTCTTTTTGTGTACACATAGAGATAAATTGCCATTTCCAGCTCTTTTGCGTCTTTTTCTACCCGAATCCATTCATACATTTTCCTGGAAAATTCTCTGTGAAGATCTCTCTTTTCTTCTATTTCTTCTTTCTTCTCCCCTCTTTGTACTTTAGGCTCCATTCTTCCAAGAAGATAGGCAAAACGTGCAATGTTAATTTTATCTTCTTTTCTCTTTCTTACCAGCTCTAGCAAGTTGTAAAGGAAGTTCTTACCCTTCTCATCGACAACTTTAAAATATTTCTGAATAAAATACAGTTTTTCTTCCACTACATTTTCTATAAATTCTTCCCATGGAAAAGTATATTTTTCATCAAATAAGGCAACGGCATTCTTTCCTTCCACACTTTTTGCTGCTTCTTCCAGCCGGCCTGTTTCTCTTGCCATAATGGATATCGGGTATTTGGATGGATAAATACCGATACCTGCACTTATCTTTAATGTATCCTGGGAGTATTCCATTAAATTATCATGCAAATCTACGGCAAATCCGATAATATCGTCCCAAGCACCAACAATGAAGATGTCATCTCCGCCAGAGTAAACGATGAGTGCATTTCTTCTGTCGTCTTCTTTTTCCATTTGTGCCTCTTCTTCTAAGATACTATAGCCGCCTTCTTTCAGAAGCGAATTTATATGATATTTGAAGAACATGGAAAGCTTTCTTGAAAAAGTTGCCGTTCTTGACAGCGTAACATATTTGCTACCATTTTTCTCATTTTCAAATCCTCTTACAAATGCCTGTCCTAAATTGTCAACATCGGCTCGCATTACAGCGATACGCTCTATTCCTGTTGCTCTTTGTCCCAGTTCTTCAAAAGTTTCGCCATTAACATAATCCCCTACCCATAACTTAGTAGAAACATAGTAGCCAGAATACGGTTTATTTTTACTGTAGGAACGGATATAGTAATTATCTTCTTTCATTCGTTTTCGTAGTGTACTTTCCGTATCTGTGACAAGATAACAGTTTCCCGGAAGTGGAAGGCAAGTCTTCTCCTTTTTACTTGTAACTGTAAAAAAATCACCTTTTAAAATATTTCCCGACATCTGTTTTAATGTCCAGCAGATTTCACATTCTGTCTCTCCATCTTTTAAATAATCATGTCTATGACAAATGCTACATTCCCTCTCTCCATCTGGCATACCAGAATGATTTAACTTTATAACCTGTTTTGGTGAATACCTATGTAACTTTTTAAAAGAAATTTCTTTAGAAATGTTTTGGAAAATTTCTCTGTAAGATCCCTCGGGCTCATTCCAAAAGTCACTTGCACTACAGACTGCACCGCCTCCGGCAATATAGAGTTGTGTTTCAAACATTTCTAAAAACCATTCGTTCACTTCCTGCTCAAAATCGCCTACTATTTTTCGTACTTTTTCTGTATTTGGCAGTAAAATATAGGCATGACCTCCTCCCGAATAAATGAGATTCACTCTGGATAAAAACAATTTTTCCAGTAGGCTGTCTATCAGATGTTCCATCATAATTTCTAAATAAAAAGAACGGGAACGAAGCCCTTTTAGTGCCCCTTTACTTGTAATAGTATAGATAAAGTCCTGAATTCCCGAAATATCCATGCTATATAGATAAAAAATGGGCTTGGAATAAAAGCTTGTTGCTTCTTTAAATAACGTTGTCTTATAATCTGTGATATTTTCCTGTAAAAGATATTCATGAATACACGTTGCAATCGCTGCTGTCATTTTCACATGATCATATAAGGAAATGTCTGCCAGTTCATTTGTGGATGTAGACGATGGCACAAAAGTCGTGGTTGCCTCTAAAATCTCCAAAATGGCATTCACATAGGCATCGTTCCACTGAAATTCCAACAGACAGTTTTTAATCTTTTCTTTTACCCCGGAATAAAATCCTTCTGCGTAAGGAACTTTTCTACTAACTGGGCAATTCATGTCTCCATTTATATCAAGCATCATCGGCCGATACAGTTTCCTCTCCTGATTGCCATTTAAAATATTAAAAACACTTTCTAACGGCTGGTCTTTTATAAATCCCATTTCTCCGTCCTCTTTGCTTCTTCTGTCCCCCGCCGCTGCAATATTATCTGCAATGTAAGTAATATAGGCAAGGGAGTCTTCCGGCAGACGGGCAGCTTTTAACTCTCTTGCATGATGATATCTTACCTGATTTAAAATTTCTGTATCTTCTATATTGGTCTCTTCTTTCAAAAAATGATAACCACTTTCTGCATGTGTTCTCCTGTCAGAAGTTCGATAAATAATCTTTCCCACATCGTGGAGCAGACTGCCGATAATCAGCTTTATTCGTTCATCTGTCATCTGTCTTTTTCTCTCCCTTCTCTACATCTCCCATTCCTAGAGATGATTTAATTCCTATACCTGCATATTCTCCAAAAGCAATAAGCATATGTGCTAAATTCACCATTTGTTCCGGTCCATTAATATGTATCACAATTTCTCCAATAAAAGCAGAAATCCATACTCCCTCCAAAGCATATCTTACACTCTTTAGTTTATAACGTTGTATCAATGCATATTTTTCAAAATGCTCTAAAATCTCCTGTCCCTCTACAGATGTATCACTGGCAAAAGCATTATATTTATTGATAAGACTCTGAAAAATAAAATGCACATCTGGCATAAAGACATAGCCTCCATTACTTTTAAATGCTGTAGGTGTCACAAAGCGTATTGGAATATTTCTTGCATTTTTCTGAAAATAATATCGTTCAATTAATTCGTCATAACTGCTTCCAGACAGGTTCCATTTTGTAACTTTTAATTTCAAATCCTTATGTTTCATATAAAAATGTTTCTTTGTTACAAGGACATCAATAATCTGTTTTCTGGCCTCTACGTTCAAAGTACATATCGTCCATTTAAAATGATTATTCCGCATCTCAGAAACACTTTGATGAAAAGGCTTCTGTCCATTCCTGTGCAATACTTCCCCGTATATCGGGTCAAGCTGTTCCATAAGAATCCCATGCATTAACGATGATATATTATAAGTAAGTTTTTCTTCTTGTTCGTATTCTATCCATAATTCTAATTTTGCAAGCATGTTATCTCCATTTTATCAAATCAATTATCAACTGATTCATCGCATTGTAAGAATCCCAGTAGTTCTCCTTTATTCCCATATTCAAGAGTTGCACATATTCTTTTAGCATACTAAGAATCTTCTCTGGTGTATACCCATTACTATATTGTTTTATCCATTCTCTTGTCACTGACACGATTTTGTGTGCAGCCATATTTCTGACATTTTCCTCAAATTCTCTTAATCTTTTGCTTAAGTTTATAAGTTCTTCATTGTTTGAATATTCCTCAATGCAAGGTAATAAATTAGAAGAATAGACTGGTGTAGATTTAAAATTCAAACCAAAGTTATTACGAAATACCTGCAGAAGCCGAGGATTCGTTTCTAATTTATTTATATCCCATTTTTCCACACCTTGCTTGTTAATCTTTACATACTGTCTGTAATTAAGACCGCCACTTTCTTTTAAAGCAATCTGAAATAAATCAACTAGTACTGGTGTGATTCCTCTGATAAAATCAACATATTCTTCTTTCTGTACTTTTATCTGCAGATTAAGAATATGCTCAAAAATATTACAGACTTTCTCATCCGAAACAGGTAATATCTTTTTCTTCTCTTTACCAAGTTCATTATCTATTCCTATAAAGTTTAACTGCGTCCGGTGATGTGCCGCTCTCAAATACTTCTGTGCCATTATCGGAAGCGGTTCGACTAATGTTTTTGCCTCCGACAATGCCGCACTGTAATCATAAGCCTCGATGTATCTGATGATGCTCTGCCTTTTTATCTCATCTAATAAATTATTTTTCTGCGATTCCTGGCAACGGTTTTTAAATAATTCTTCGCTATTATCATCATCACATTCCCAATATAACTCCACATCGTAATCGTCATGACTCTCTAAATGTGGATTAATCTTCCTTACTGGTGTGCTGACCTGAATTGTCTTCATCCTGCCTTCTGATAAAACCCCAAGAATCTGCAAAGAACTTTTCATGGCCGGAGTCCCTGATGATACATTAAGATACAACTCACATCCTTTATGTTTCATTAAGATATCTTGCAAAATCTCCTGATACTCATCAATAAACGAATCAAAAATCTGAACTTCTTCCAAGTCTTCCCGCTCTATAACCACTACCTTAAAAGAATGTTCTAACTTCTCCCCCAGCTTCTTTATACAATATCTATATCTGTCATTCTGCCTCTGAAATTCCAGCATCTCCTTCGACATATGTAAATACACAATATCCGGTTTATACACACGACATATATGCAACATAGCCCCATCCCTGCAATTCGAAATAGGGTCTGTTCCCCCTATCGGTGAAAATAATACTCTAGTCATTTCATTCTCCTTCAAACCAACAAAGCACTTTTTTATGATATT
>OGRG01001683.1_pt1 | contig 14684 bp, 8 predicted proteins | sample 1553501 | NCBI WGS metagenome assembly OGRG01 (sample SAMEA2580018, study PRJEB22360) | human gut metagenome | biome: human gut; feature: human-associated habitat; material: faeces | place: Denmark | collected 2008/2010 | reverse complement strand
TGCTATTGATAGAAATACTTTCTTGAAAAGTAAATATGGAAGTAGTTGTATAAAATCGACAGCATATGGTGCACAAGTATTTACATATATAAATTAAAAAAAGGAAAGTTGAAATAAAAAAGCAAAAAATATAACAAACCGAGCAACAATGAAATTGATATCCATTGGTGAAAACGTTATACTTTAGTCGTGAGATAAGTAAGAATAAAAGTTATTTGGAGGGGAACATATTGATGACGGGAAGATTGACGCTGCCGACAGATGCAGATGTTATTGACGAGACATTACGATTAAAGAATCTCTTGGGAGCAGATGCGTTGAGAGATTGTGACGGAACAGAGATGCCAGAAGAACTTCTGTCAGAGCCGGTTAAGAAATACGCTACTTATTATACAACAAGAAAAGATAATGAGTGGGCAAGTGCCAATCCGGAAGAAATTCAGCAGGAATATTTGATCAGTAACCGTGTGACAGCAAGAGGCGAAACACTTCGTATTCGCTTAATGGAAGGATTTCACACAGAGCAGCTGAAAGTAAATACGTTAGATGATCCAAAACGTTGGTGGGAAGTGATCGACCGTACAACTGGAGAGATTGTTCCTACAGATAAATGGGAATTTGATGAAGCTTCAGGAGAAGTTGAGATCCAGACAAAGGCATATCATGAATATACAGTAAGCTTTCTGGCATTCCTTATCTGGGATCCGGTACATATGTATAACTTCATTACAAATGATTGGCAGGATACACCACATCAGTTGACATATGATGTAAGACAGCCGAAGACACAGAAGTATGTAAAGGAAAAGCTGAAAAGATGGTGTGAAGAGAATCCGAATATAGATGTTGTTCGATTTACAACATTTTTCCATCAGTTCACATTAACTTTTGATGATCAGAAGAGAGAAAAGTACGTTGAGTGGTTTGGATACAGTGCAAGTGTAAGTCCATATATCTTAGAAAAATTTGAAAAATGGGCAGGATATAAATTCCGTCCGGAATTTATCGTGGATCAGGGATATCACAACAGTATGTTCCGCGTACCGAGCAAAGAATTCCGTGACTTTATTGAATTCCAGCAGATTGAAGTTTGTGCACTCGCGAAAGAGCTGGTTGATATCGTTCACTCTTATGGAAAAGAAGCTATGATGTTCCTTGGAGATCACTGGATCGGAACAGAGCCTTATGGTAAATACTTTGCAGGCATCGGACTTGATGCAGTTGTAGGTTCTGTTGGAAGTGGTGTGACACTTCGTATGATTTCTGATATCAAAGGCGTTGATTATACAGAGGGACGTCTCTTACCATACTTCTTCCCAGATGTATTCTGCGAAGGCGGAGATCCGATCGGAGAAGCAAGAGACAACTGGAGAAAAGCAAGACGTGCTCTTCTTCGTTCACCATTAGACAGAATCGGATACGGCGGATACTTAAAACTTGCCAGTAACTGGCCGGGATTCATTGATGAGATCCAGAAAGTTGTTACAGAGTTCCGTCAGATTCATGAGAATATGCAGGGAACACCTTCCTATGTAGCACCATTTAAGGTTGCAATCCTCAACTGTTGGGGAGGACTGAGAAAGTGGATGTCCAATCAGGTACATCACGCAATCTGGCACAGAGAGACTTATTCAGCAGAAGGTGTGCTTGAGTGCTTAAGTGGTATGCCATTCGAAGTTGAATTCATCTCCTTTGATGACGTGAAGAAAGGTATTCCGGAAGACATTGGAGTAATCATCAATGTAGGTGATGCATATACAGCATTTAGTGGAGCTGAAAACTGGATCGATGAAGAAGTTGTAACAAATATTCGTCGCTTTGTTGACGAGGGAGGCGGATTCATCGGAGTTGGTGAACCGACAGCATATCAGCATCAGGGAAGATTCTTCCAGCTGTCAGATGTACTTGGCGTAGATCGTGAGATGTGTTTCTCACTTAATACAGATAAGTATAATGAATTAGATGCAAACCACTTTATTTTAGAGGATATTGAAGGTAAAATAGATTTTGGTGAGGGAACAAGCCGTGTCTATGCACAGGGCAAGAATTACCAGATCCTTGCAATGGATGGAGAGTACAGCCAGATGGTTGTTAATGAATATGGAAAAGGACATAGCGTATACTTTGCAGGTCTTCCATATTCTCCACAGAACTGTAGAATTCTTCTTCGTGCTATTTACTATGCAGCAGGCATGGAAAAAGAGATGAAGCATTACTATGTAACAAATGTTGATACAGAAGTAACTGTATTCCCGAAGAGTAAGAAGATCGCAGTTATTAATAACTCATCAGAAGCGCGACACACAGATGTATATATCAATGGCAACTGTGTATATGAACTGGATTTAGAGCCAGGCGAGATGCGTTGGGTAGATGATGTTGAATAAAGATAACTTATGAAACGCAAGGAATGCATTTCATATTTTATAAAGCAGTACTTTTAAATGTATAAGGAGGACAAAAACTATGAAAAAGAAAGTATTGAGCGCACTTTTAGTAGCAGCAATGTCAGTATCTGTACTTGCAGGATGCGGAAGCAAAGCTGACAACAACACTGATGCAAAGAATGATGCATCACAGGAAAACACACTGAGCGTATGGTGCTGGGATCCTAACTTCAACGTTTATGCAATGAAACAGGCAGAGGCAATCTACCAGAAAGATCACCCGGATTTCAAACTGGATATTCAGGAAAAAGTATATTCAGATATTGAGACAGCTCTGATCACAGCAGCTGAAGCTGATGATTACAGCACATTGCCGGACATCTTCCTGATGCAGGATTACTCTTTCCACAAAAACGTTGCAAACTATTCAGGAATCTTTACAGAACTGACAGATTCAGGAATTGATTTTTCAAATTTCTCAGCAGGAAAGTTAGCTGACTCTACAGTAGATGGAAAGAACTATGGTGTACCATTTGATAACGGTGCTACAATCATGGCAATCCGTAAAGACATGGTTGAGGCAGCTGGTCTTACAGTAGATGACTTCAAAGACACAACATGGTCAGACTTCATCGAAAAAGCTAAAAAAGTAGTTGAGACAAACAATGTTCCAATGCTTACAAGCTCAGGCGGATCTGAGATCATCATCGAGATGCTTCAGTCTGCAGGTGCTTCTCCGATGGTAGACGGAAAAGTTGACTTAGTTAATAACAAAGCTCTTAAGAAAGCAATCGAGACATACAAACAGCTCATCGACGAAGGAATCATGGTTGATTACACTGACTGGGATCAGTACATCGCTTCTATGAACAAGGGAACAGCAGCTGGTGTTATCCAGGGATGCTGGATCATGTCTTCAATTCAGGCAGCTGACGATCAGGCTGGAAAATGGTCTATCGTAAACATGCCTAAACTTGATGATGTTGAGGGTGCTACAAACTACGCAAACTGTGGTGGAGCAAGCTGGGCAGTATCTTCTAACTGCAAGAACACAGACCTTGCATATGACTTCCTTAAGACAACATTCGGTGGAAGCGTAGAGTTATATGATGATCTTCTTCCAAACGCTGGAGCAATCGCAAGTTACTTACCGGCTGCTGAGTCTAAAGTTTACAATGAGACATCTGATTTCTACGCTGGACAGGCTGTATACAAAGACATCGTAGACTTCGCTGGAAAGGTTCCTGGAATCGATTATGGCGCATACTACTCAGATGTTAGAAGTGCATTAACAGATGCAATCACAAATGTTGTTCAGAATGGCGCTGACATTGACAGCGAGATCAAGAACGCTCAGGATACAGTAGAATTTAATGTTGGTGAGTAATCATCAAAGATTAGAAACAGAACGTACCGGGAGTGCAGTATTGCGTTCCCGGTTCTGTTTTAGGAGAAAAAAATGGGAAAAAAGAAAACAAAATTGACATTAGAAAAAAAGTATAATCTTACCGGATGGGCGTTTTTGCTTCCAGCAGCTATTTTAATTTTTGTGTTTTGTTTTTATCCAATGGCACAGGCAATCCTGCTTTCTTTTAGAAAAACAGGGGGAGTGTTTACCGGGTTATCGAATTATACCAGAGTTTTCCAGGATAAAACATTTCAACAGTGCTTGTTTAATACGTTCTTTTACTTTTTGATCCAGGTGCCGATCATGCTTGTTCTTGCCTTGATCCTGGCACAGCTTTTGAATAGTCCAAAGATCAGATGTAAAGGTCTTTTCCGTACATTGATCTTCCTTCCGTGTGCAACATCACTTGTATCTTACTCTATGATCTTCAAGTCCTTGTTTGCTCCGGACGGAGTTGTGAACAGAGTTCTTACAGGAATTGGATTATCCTCTGTCGACTGGTTCCAGAGTACATGGCCGGCTCGTTGGGTAATTGTTATAGCTTTGATCTGGAGATGGACAGGTTACAATATGGTATTCTACCTTGCAGGATTACAGAATATTGATTATTCCGTGTATGAAGCAAGTTATATCGATGGAGCAACACCATTTAAGCAGTTTATAAAGATTACAATTCCGCTTCTGAAGCCAACAATCCTTATGACAGCAATTATGTCAACTTCAGGAACACTTCAGTTGTTTGATGAGTCTATGAACCTGACAGCAGGTGGACCTGGTAAATCAACTATGACATTGGCACACTACATCTACAATATTTCATTTGTAGAGACACCGAAATTTAATTATGCAGCAGCATTGTCTGTATGTATTCTTATAATGGTAGCAATTCTGTCTGCAATTCAGATGAAAGTAGGTGACAAACGTGACTAAATTGAAATCAATAGTTTCTTATGCAGTGTTGATTATTGCAAGCTTTCTGTCTGCATTTCCACTGTATTACATGCTTTGCGGAGCAACAAACTCAAGTATCGATGTCGTAAGAGGTAAACTCTATCCGGGTATTCACTTGATAGAGAACTTTAAGACACTGGTAGGTATGCAGAATCTTGGACTTGCAATGTATAACTCATTCCGAAATGCGATCATCATTACAGTTGTAGCACTGCTTGTGTGTTCAATCGCCGGATATGGATTCGAGATTTATCATGACAAAGGAAAAGATACTTTAATGAGTATTCTTCTTCTTGCAATGATGCTTCCTTTCGTAGCCATTATGATTCCGCTGTTTAAGATGTTTACTTCATGGGGACTGGTTAATACATGGATCGCACTTGCGCTTCCGACAATTTCCACTCCGTTTATGATCATGCTGTTCAGACAGGCAGCCCGTTCTTTCCCGCATGATATTATCGAAGCAGCAAGACTTGAGGGATTAAACGAATTTCAGATCTTCTTTAAGATGTTTATCCCGGTTATGAAATCTACTTATGGAGCAGCTATGACTGTAACATTCATGAGTGCATGGAATAACTACTTATGGCCAACGATCATTTTACAGGACAGCAAAGCAATCACTATGCCGATGCTTGTAGCAAACCTGAAGAGTGGTTACAGTGTTGACTATGGTATGCTGATGCTTGGTGTATTGATTTGTACACTTCCGACTGCAATCATCTTCCTGTGCTTACAGAAGAGCTTTGCAAACGGAATTACAGGAGCGGTAAAATAATGCAGCAAAAGTATTGTATAAAACAGGAATGTTTAAGGAAGGCGCAAGGTGCCTTCCTTTTAGCACATAAAATGGGATTGCTTGAGGACTCTTCTATGCAGGGGCTTGAAGCAAGAAGACAGAATCATAATGAAAAGCTGAAGATGATGGAGCAGGAGGAGAAGCTGTTCTATGGACCACGTTATTTTTCAGCACCAGCGTATTTGCAGTATGAGCTGACAAGACTGAAACTGAATTTTGTCCAGCCAAGTGAGGCGGTTCGAAGCACAGGTCTGTGTCCGGATGTCACAGAGCAGGAGAAGAAAGAATTTTACGAAAAAAATATGGATTTATTCGGTCGATATTTCGGAGATCTCTTTACTTATGAAGAGGTAGAACAGATTATTGAAAAAAGATTACGGGAGGATGCATATGACAAGCTTATCGAAGACGTATTACGTGAGTTCGAAGACAGGAAATGATTCGAACGATGGACTGACAAGCGAAAGTGCATTCGCCAGTCTTTTTGCAATCAATCATAGAAGTCTGCAGCCGGGAGATCATGTATTACTTGAGCGTGGGAGCATCTTTTACGGACAGTATCTTCAGGTAACAGATAGCGGAAGAGAAGATGCACCGATCGTGATCGGAGCTTATGGAGAAGGCGATGCACCGCGTATTGAGGCTTGCGGGCAGGGAATCTGGTATCAGAATTATGGAGCCCCATTAGATTCACCAACTCATGTATATCGCGGGTATGTATCTTCCGCAGTTCTGCTGTATGATGCAGAATATATCATCGTAGAAGATCTGGAGATCACAAACGAAGCAGACAAAATTATCGGCGAGTACTATTCTCTTGGAGATAAGATGAACCGCACAGGTGTTGCTGTTGTAGCTAAAGACAAAGGTGTACGACACGGTATTACATTGCGTAATCTGCTGATCCATGATGTGAATGGTAATGTATATGATAAGCACATGAATAACGGTGGTATCTATATGACGGCACTTCGTCCGGAGAACGAAGAACTGACCGGAGTGGCACGCTATAAAGATGTCACAGTTGAGGGGTGCTTTGTGTATCAGGTGAGCCGCTGGGGAATCGCTGTTGGTTATACTTATGCACATGACAAGTTCCAGGGAGCAGAGCTTGATGAGGAAATCTTCCTGAAATATGGTCACGAAAATATGCTGATCCGCGATAATTATGTAAAGGCAGCAGGTGGTGACGGCATTACATCGATGTATGCACTTCGTCCACTCATAGAACACAATATGACAGATTCCATCGCCTGTGAGATCAATGATCGGATCTATAGCGAGCCGGGTAATCGACTGGGAAAGGTGGCAGCAGCTATCTGGCCTTGGAAGTGTAAGGATGCGTTGTTCCGATATAATGAAGGCGCTGATACAAGACTGAATCAAGACGGTATGGCATATGATGCAGATTCCGGTGACGGAACAATTTATGAGTATAATTACAGCAGACAGAACGAAGGCGGATGTGTGATGTTCTGTTTGCAGGAATCAATTCATAATACGTTCCGTAACAATGTCAGCTTTGATGACCTTGGAGGAACGATCAGTCCGGCAGAGAACCCGGATGCACTGATCAAAGATAATACTTTCTATGTAAGAAAAGGCGTTCCATTCGTTCGTAAAAATATGGATGGCGGTAATTATACATTAGAGAAGAATCAGATTGTTGATTTGGAAAACTAAAAATTCAATGCTAAAAAAGACTATGAAAAAATCATTTTTTCATGGTCTTTTTTTAATGGAAATAAAAAAAAGAAATTTCTGTTTAGTTCCGAATTAGACAAAAATGGCATGAAAATCAACTAAAAAAAACGAGCCGAAAAAAAACCAGATTGCTATAATGAAGTTAATGTGGATAAAAAGAATCTATGTGAAGATAAAACAAAAATTCAAATAGGAAGGGCGCAGAATCTATGAAGAATCGAAAGAAGCAATTCCTAAAGCTTGGAATCATTCTATTGGCGATTGCTGTTACAGGAACTGTTGCCGGAATCATTCAATATAAAAAGGCAAATCAATTCGATCTTACTGTTGCGGAACACGTAATTAGCAAAGAAGAGTATCTGAACTGTATGAAAGCAGTTGAATATGATACAAAGATACAGATTCAGCAGGAGTATGGCGCTATATATGAAGATGACTTCTGGAAAAAACAGTATGATGGAAAACACGGGTATGAAATTCTGGCGGATAATACAGTAGAAGAGTTGAAACACATTCATGCTGTTTACGATCTTGCAAAAGAACAGGGAGATATCACAGACAGTAGTTATGAAGCACTGGAAAAACGCTGGAAAGATGAAAATGCAGAGCGAAGTGAGAAAGTAGAAAAAGGCGAAGTAATCTACGGGCTTAAAGAATATACGTTTCAGCTTTATCTGGATTATGAAATCAGCACGTTAAAAGAAAAGTACTGTAACGATACCAATCGTGAAGGTATGAAACTGACAGAAGATGAAATACAGGAACACTATCAAAGTCGAGAGTGGATCTTTGGAGACAGCGATGAAAATGCAGACCTTGAGATGGCAAGGATCGCGGTCGAAAGAGAACTGCGTGAGCAGAAGTATGATGATATGATCACGCAGCGTGAAACAGATTCTCAGGTGGCAGGTAACATGGAGAATGTAAACCGAATAACCTTGAAGAATATACAATAATGGAGGGAGAAAAGCTATGAAGAAAAAATGGATGAGTCGTACGCTGGCTCTTGCGCTTGCTGGAACAACAGTTGCATCAATGGTGCCGACAGTTCCGGTTAATGCAAAGGAGTCTGCTGCGACAGGAACAACCTATTACGTTGATTCAAAAGATGGAAAAGACAGTAATGCTGGAACAGCTGAAAACAAGGCGTTCCAGACACTTAAAAAAGTGAATGAGCTTAACCTTGAGCCGGGAGACACAGTTCTTCTGAAAAAGGGATCTGTATTTGAGGATCAGGCTCTTAAGTTCACAAAAGAGGACAGCGGTACTGCAGAAGCACCGGTGAAGATATCTACTTATGGAGAAGGAGAGAAACCAAAGATCAATACAAATGGTCATGGACAGTGGGAGCTGAATTATGGTAATCCGCTGGATAACCAGAACCATAAATGGAAAGGTACTGTATCCTCCAGTATTTTAATTGAAGATACTGAATACCTTGAAATCGAAGGTCTGGAACTGACCAACGACAGAAAGAGTGCAACAGATACTGAACAAGGTAAAGCGTATAATGATGCATACGCAATGGACAGAACCGGTGTTGCCGGAGTTGCAAAGGATAATGGAACAGTAGATCATATCGTATTGAATGATCTTTATATCCATGATGTAACAGGAAACGTTTATAACAAGCATATGACAAACGGTGGTATCTACTTCATCGTTGCAAAACCAACGAATGAAGGCGAAACAGGAATTGCAAGATATAATGACGTCCAGATTAGAAACTGTTCTTTGAATAAGGTAAACCGTTGGGGAATTGCAGTAGGATATACCTATCAGTGGGGACAGTTCGAAACAGGTGAACTTCCGGATGCAACGATGGCAAAATATGGTTCCTCCAATGTAGTCATCGAGAACAACTATCTGAACCACGTAGGTGGAGATGCAATCACAACCATGTATCTTGACAGACCATTGATTCAGTACAATGTGTCAGAGAACGCAGCTGAACAGATTAATACAACAGATTATGCACAGCAACAGCCAAGACTGGATGCAAATGGAAAAGAGATTGGTAAACAGGACGTTGGAGCAGGACGAGTGGCAGCCGGGATCTGGCCATGGAAATGTAAAAATGCGATTTTCCAGTATAATGAATGTTTTAAAACATTGAATGCCGCAAGTGGTAATGGCGATGGACAGCCTTGGGATGCTGACTATGGTGACGGAACAAACTATCAGTACAACTACAGCCACGGAAATACCGCAAGTACCATCATGTTCTGTGGAGGAAATTCTGTTAACAATACATTCCGTTACAATATCAGTCAGAACGAAGATATGGGACCATTGGACCCGGCAGGTAACTCCGGAAATTGTCAGGTTTACAACAATACGTTCTATATCAAAGAAGGTCTCAATACCATCTGGCACAGAAGCCATGGCAATGGCGGTCCTGTAGATATGGAAAATAATATTTTCTACTTCGCAGGTAATACACCAGTTAATGTAAAGGAATGGAATCCTAGCGGAAATAAAACTTATAGCAATAACTTATATTATAATGTAAAGAATTATCCGAACGATGCAGCTCCTGTAAAAGTAAACGCAGGAACAAAAGTACTTGAGAATGCAGGTTCCGGTCCAGATTCTGTAGCAACAGACAAAGCAGCTAGAAAACACGAAGATCCAACTAAAGAAACAGTATTCGACGGATACAAACTTGCAGAAAATTCTCCGGCAATCAATAAGGGTAAAGTAGTGGTTGACAGAAATGGTTATACGATCGATCACGATTTCTTCGGCCATGCGATCACAGCAGTACCGGAGATCGGAGCAGCAGAGAGTGATGTAGTAGCAGACACTCTTATCCTGAGATCTAACGTATATAAAGTTTCCGGAACAGACGTAAGTGAACTTCCGAAGAACACAACAGTAGAAGCTTTCCTTAAAAATATCATCGTAGATACAGGCGTCAAAGTTACTGTTAAAGACGGTGAGAACGTACTTGAAGGAACAGATGTTGTAAAGGGAGGAGCAAAAGTTGTTCTTTCATATGAAGGAAAAGAAAATGTAACTTATACAGTCGTTGCAAGTTCTGATAAAGAACTGAAAGCTTCTTACTATGAAGTGAGAGGAACAGAGTTGGAAGTTCCTTACACAGAGAAAAATCCAACAACAGTAAAGGAACTGAAGGCGAGTCTTACGGTAGCTGATACAGCAACTGTTTCTGTAGTAAATGCTGGAAAAGAACTGGCAGATAAGGATGCAGTAGCAGACGGAATGACACTTCGTATCACAGCGGAAGATGGAACTACAAAAGAGTATGCGATCAAGCAGAAAAATGAATACAACTGGACTTTAGATTATATAAACGGACAGCAGGGAAATGTCTGGTTCGGACAGATGAAGGACGGATCCGGTGACTGGGCGAATATGACATCTGTTGATAAAGATGGCTGGCCAAACTGGGCTACTCATACATATTATGGACCTGGTATTGATGATGATCAGCATGTAACTACAGCAAGCAGTCCAGACAAACACGGTTTACTTTCTGCACCGCCAAGCACAAATATCTCAACAGCAATGGCATACAGAGTACCAAAGAGCGGAACAGTATCATTCAAAGTTAGAGATAATGAGCCATATCTTCGTCAGAATGATAACGCAGGCGGAACAGTTACCTTAAGCCTCTATGTAAATGGAACAGAGAAGAAGAACTTGACACTTGAAACCAGTAAAAAGAAAGAAGGAAACTGGGAAAAGGCAGAAGAAATCGAAGTGACTCGAGGCGACATGATCCGTGTAGTAGCAAAATGTAACGGAAATCCAAGCAAACCATCTGCTCATATTACACCGATTATTACTTACGTAGATAAAGCTGCTGCAGATAAAGAAGCTCCAACAGTTCCGGCAGATGTGAAAGCATCCGAGATTGCTCATACAGGAGCAAAGCTCACTTGGACAGCGTCTAAAGATAACGTAGAAGTAGCCGGATACAATGTATACCTGAACAATGAGAAAGTAAATGATGAACTTATCACAGGAACAGAGTATGATCTGGCAGACCTTACAGCAAATACTGAGTACAACGTAACAGTAACAGCAGTGGATGCTGCAGGAAATGAGTCTGAAAAATCAGAAGCAGCGACATTTACAACACTGAAGGGAGCAGACCTTACAGAACTTACAGCAACGATTGCTGAGGCAGAAAAAATTCTTAAAGCAGAAGATAAAGATAAATATTCTGCAGCAGCTCTTGTAGAACTTCAGGAACTTGTGAATGCAGGAAAGCTGTTGACAGCAACATCTACTCAGGAAGCTGTAGATAAGAAGAAAGATGAAATCACAGCAAAACTTGCTGATATTCAGACACAGTTTACAATCACAGCAACAGCAGGTGAAGGCGGAAAGATTGAACTGAAAGACGAGATCAAAGAGAGAGCAAAAGACGAAACAAGTTACGAAACAAAAGCTTATAAGGGAACATCCAAAGTGTTCACAATCACTCCTGACAAGGGATACCATATTGAAAGTATTACAGTGGATGAGACAGACGTAAAAGATATTGTAAAAGAGTATACTTTCAAAGATATAACAGAAGACCACACAATTGCTGTAACATTTGCAAAAGATGGACTTACAGTAGCAAAAGAAAACCTGCTTGCAACAATTAATACAGCAAAAGAAAAACTTGCAGAGAAAGATGCTTATACTCCAGAATCTGTAAAAGAACTTGAAGAAGCTGTAGAAGCTGCACAGAAAGTTTATGATAAGGAAGATTCTACTAAGGAAGAAGTAGACGCAGCAGAGAAAGCAGTCCAGGAAGCACAGAAGGCTCTTGTTAAGAAAGAGACACCGAAGCCGGAAGCACCTGTTAAGAAAGATGAACTGAAAGCTGCAGTAGAAGATGCAACAAAGGTTGTAGGAGATAAAGAGCAGTATACAGAAGAGTCCCTTGCAGCACTTCAGGCAGCAATCGATAAAGCCATTGCAGTACTGGATAACCCAGAATCAACACAGGCTGAGATCGACGCAGCAGTGAAATCTGTAAAAGAAGCAAAAGAAGCCCTGAAAGTAAAAGAAGACAAGAAAGACGACAGCAATAAGGGCGACGACAAGAAGGATGACAATAAGAAGGATGATGGCAACAGCGGAGCATCCAACAATGGTTCATCTAATGGCGGATCAAACAATAACGGATCATCCAATACAGGATCTACTAATACTGGATCAGGTAACAAGGGTACTACAAGTACTGGAAGTACTACATCACATGCAGCTAAGACTGGAGATACAACAAATGTAGTAACATGGTTGTTCGCTTTAGCAGCATCGGCAGCTGCAGGACTTGGTGTAGTAAAACGTAAAAAAGAGGATTAAGAAACACTTAACCTTGGCTTTATAAAAGGAAAAAATTAGTTCAAACAGGCGGGAGTCAGGAAGTCCTGATTCCTGCCCGTATGAATAATGAGGAGGAACAAAATGAAGAAAAAGACCGTATCAATGTTTATGGGCCTTGTTCTTGGAGTGACAACTGTATTTAGTTCAATTGGACCGGCAGTTGTCACTGTATCTGCTGCCGCAGCTGAAAGCGGAGTGACAGATTCTGACTGTACTGATAAGAGTACAAAAGAACCAGAATCAGATAAAGTTGTACCGGATGCGAACCAGTACAAATATCAGAAAGATGAACTGGCAGCATTCTGCCACTTCGGTCCGAATACGTTCAATGAAATTGAGTGGGGAGAGCATTACGGAGATAAAAAACCGAGTGAAATCTTTACATTGAAAGATAACTTTGATGCAGACACACTCGTACGTACATTAAAGAATGCAGGATTCAAGAAACTCATTATAACAGCAAAGCATCATGATGGTTTCTGTATCTGGCCGAGTAAATATACAGAATATGATGCAGAGGCAGCAGGGTATAAAGGAGATATTCTTGCGGAGATATCTGCTGCGTGTACAACCTATAATATGGACATGGGACTTTACCTGTCTCCGTGGGATATTCATGAGCCATCTTACGGATATTATGATGCCAATGGAAAACCGACAAGCAAGGAAAATGACGTATTAGATTATAATGAATATTATAACAATCAGTTAGAAGAAATTCTTGGAAATTCAAAGTACGGCAATAACGGACATTTTGTTGAAGTATGGATGGATGGAGCCAAAGGAAGCGGTGCCAATGCACAGGACTATGAGTTTACAAAATGGTTTGATACAATCCAGAAACACCAGGGAAAAAAGGCAGGCAAGGATGCTGACTGTATGTTATTCGGAGCTCAGGCATATACAACCGTTCGCTGGATTGGAAATGAAGATGGCGTTGCTCACGAAAACACATGGGCAAAATCTAAAGTCAATGAAGCAAATAATACAATTGATAGCAACGGAACTACACCATATACCATTGGATATGCAGATGGAAACAAATGGACCGTACCAGAGTGTGACGGACGTATTACATCCGGATGGTTCTGGGGAACCAAAAAGAACACTCCGAAGACAATTACACAGCTTGCTAACATGTATTTTGATTCGGTAGGACATAATGCAACCATGCTTCTGAATGTACCGCCGAATAATCAGGGTACAGTGGATAAGCCAATTCTCGACAGAGTGACAGAATTTGGACGGAATGTGGAAGAAACTTTCAGAAAGAATCTGGCAAAGAATGCAACAATTGAGGCATCTAATGTTCGTGGAAATGATATAGCATTCAAACCAGGAAATGTAGTAGATGATAAAGATGAAACATACTGGACAACAGAGGATGGAACAAAAGAAGGAAGCCTGACGATTAAGTGGGACAAAGCTAAGAAGTTCGATGTGGTTTCTATTGAAGAAGCAATTCAGAAAGGACAGCACATCAACAGCTATAAAGTTGAGTACAAAGCGTCTGACGATGCACAGTGGCAGACACTGAAAAGTGGAGTAACTGTTGGGGCAAAGAGACTGGTTAGAACAGCTCCGGTATCAGCAACTCAGGTGAAAATCACAGTAGGAACAACCAATGGAAAAGTTCCGATGTTGAGTGAAGTTGGTGTATACAAAGCAAGTGAAGGATTCCAGCTGGCAGGAGCAGCGCCGGAAGGAATGGATACAACAAGTGTTAATGAGACAAGTAAGTTTACATTTAGCCCCACAGGATGGAATCCTCAGACAGGAAGCCAGTACATCAACGGACAGAATACATGGTCCAATAAAGCGAATGCAGAATTTACTTTTAAATTCCACGGAACAAAAGCATATCTGATGGGTACAACAGATCCAGGTCATGGTCAAGCGGATGTTTATATTGATGATAAGCTAGTAGAAACAATTAATACACATGCAGAAAGCAGATCCACAGGAGCAAAAATCTTCGAATCTGAAGATCTGACAGATGCTGATCATACATTAAGACTTGTAGCAAAGACAGATGCTGCAATCGGTGTAGAAGCGGCTTACGTAATCAACAACGGTGGCCTAGGAA
>OGRG01001672.1_pt1 | contig 14728 bp, 10 predicted proteins | sample 1553501 | NCBI WGS metagenome assembly OGRG01 (sample SAMEA2580018, study PRJEB22360) | human gut metagenome | biome: human gut; feature: human-associated habitat; material: faeces | place: Denmark | collected 2008/2010 | reverse complement strand
TTGATATCGGTGGTGGTACAACAGATATCGCGGTTATTTCTTTAGGCGGTACAGTTGTAAGTACATCAGTTAAAGTTGCCGGTGACGACTTTGACGAGGCAATTGTAAGATACATGAGAAAGAAACATAATCTTTTAATCGGTGACAGAACTGCTGAAGAAATAAAAATTGGAATTGGTACATGCTATAACAAATCAGAAAATAAGAAGATGGAAGTGCGTGGACGAAATCTTGTTACAGGACTTCCAAAAACAATAGAAGTTACATCAGAGGAAACAGAAGAAGCTCTTAGCGATGTAACAACAAGTATTGTAGATGCTGTGCATCGTGTGCTTGAACAGACACCTCCGGAACTTGCAGCAGATATTGCTGTAAGAGGGATTGTTTTAACAGGTGGTGGCTGTTTATTACATGGCTTGGATCAGTTGATTGAAGCAAAGACTGGTATTAATACTATGACAGCGGATGATCCAATGAAAGTTGTAGCAATCGGTACTGGAGAATATGTAGAATTTATGGGCGAAAGAAAAGGTATCTAGAAAACCAGGGTGAATAAAATCGAATGGAAGAGATTAAAGGATACGTAGAACATATCGTTTACAGAAATGAAGATAACGGATATACAGTATTCCATCTGAATAATTCGGATGGAGAGGTTACCTGTGTCGGAAATTTTCATTTTAGAGAAGAAGGAGAATTATTAAGATTGACAGGAGGCTATACAACACATAAGATGTATGGCCTTCAATTCGCTGTGGAAGAATCGGAAGTATGTGAACCGGAGGATCTGATATCAATTGAAAGATATTTAGGATCCGGAGCGATAAAAGGAATCGGAGCCGCGCTGGCGGGAAAAATTGTCAAGAAATTTAAAGAAAATACTTTTCGGATCATAGAAGAAGAGCCGGAGAGACTGGCGGAAATCAAGGGAATCAGCGAACGGAAAGCAAGAGAGATTGCTTCTCAGGTGGAAGAAAAGAAAGATATGCGTCAGGCGATGATCTATCTGCAGAAGTTTGGAATTTCAACGACGCTTGCGGCGAAAATCTATCAGCATTATGGCCGTAACGTTTACCGCACGATTGAGGAGAATCCGTATCAGCTGGCGGATCATGTTCCGGGGGTTGGATTTAAGACTGCTGATGAGATTGCGGCAAAGATTGGAATCCACACAGATTCGGATTTTCGTATACGAAGTGGGATTTTTTATACATTGCAGCAGAGCGTGAATGATGGACATATTTATTTGTATCAGGAAGTACTGTTAAGAGAGACCAGCGAATTGCTTGGTGTTCAGATTCAGGATATGGAACAGTACCTGATGGATCTTGCGATGGAAAAAAAGATCGTTATGAAGCCGTCGGAGCAGGGAATGAGGATATATACGTCTCATTACTATTATATGGAATTAAATACAGCAAAAATGCTGCATGATCTTAATCTTGATTTTGAAATTGCAGATGCTAACTTAATACGCCGGATTAATAAAATCGAAAAAAATACAGAGTTGTATCTGGATGATATGCAAAAGACTGCTGTAATGGAAGCAGTAAGGCATGGTCTGATGATCCTGACAGGGGGACCTGGTACCGGTAAGACGACTACGATCAATGCTATGATACATTTTTTTGAAAGTGAAGGACTGGATATTTACCTGGCCGCACCGACAGGAAGGGCAGCAAAAAGAATGACTGAGGCAACCGGCTGTGAAGCACAGACGATACACCGTCTTCTGGAAGTGTCAGGAAATCCGGATGATGAGACAATCGGGGGCTTCCAGCGGAATGCAGAAAATCCACTGGAAGCAGATGTAGTTATTATTGATGAGATGTCGATGGTAGATCTGCCGCTTATGTATGCACTTCTGAATGCTATCGTACCCGGAACACGTGTGATCCTGGTGGGGGATGTGAACCAGCTTCCAAGTGTAGGACCGGGAAGTGTACTGAAAGATATCATTTCTTCGGAGTGCTTTTCGGTTGTAAAACTGACGAAGATATTCAGACAGGCCGGAGAAAGTGATATTATTGTGAATGCGCATAAGATCAACCGGGGAGAACCGGTTGTTCTGGACAATAAAAGTATGGATTTCTTCTTCTTAAAACGTGACGATACGAATATGATCATCAGCAATATTATTACATTGATCCAGAAGAAACTTCCAAAGTTTGTGAATGCGAAAGAAGCGGATATTCAGGTTCTGACACCGATGCGAAAAGGACTGTTGGGGGTAGAGAGAATCAATAAGATATTACAGGAATATCTGAATCCGCCGAAACCTGGAAAACAGGAAAAAGAATACGGAGATCACCTGTTTCGTGAGGGGGACAAGGTGATGCAGATTAAGAATAATTATCAGCTTGAATGGGAAATTTCTACCCGCTATGGAATGACGATCGATAAGGGAATCGGTGTCTTTAACGGCGATATGGGAATCATACGTAAAATTAATACATATGAGGAAACGGTTACTGTTGAGTATGATGAAAAGAAGCTGGTAAAGTATCCGTATAATCTGCTGGATGAATTGGAACTGGCTTATGCTATAACGATTCATAAAGCCCAGGGAAGCGAATATCCGGCGGTTATTATCCCTTTGTTACAGGGACCAAGACAGCTTTATTATAGAAATCTGCTCTATACGGCTGTCACAAGAGCGAGAAAATGTGTGACGGTGATCGGAAGTGAAAGCGTATTCCAGGAGATGATACAAAACACAAACCAGCAGAACCGCAATACGAGTCTTGCAGAGCGAATCCGGGAATTAAATGAATCATAAAAAAATCAATAAGATTAAAGAATCAATCATATCTTTGCTCTGGCCGGAAGTTTGTCCATTCTGCCAAAAAGTATGCAGAGACGGCATCTGCAAAGAATGCAGAAAGAAGCTGGAACTACTGAAAGTCAGAGAACCAAGGTGTATGCAATGTGGAAAACAGATCCGTAGTGTAGAGCAGGAATACTGTTATGACTGCATGCATACACATCATTATTATGAACGGGGATTGAGTTTGTGGAACCACAAAAACCCCGTAAATCAGTCTGTTTATCAATTTAAGTACCATAACCAAAGAAGATACGGAATATTATATAGTCAGGAACTTGTAAAAGAATTCCAAAAAGAAATAGAAAGATGGAGGCCGGATATTATTATGCCGGTACCGTTGCATCCTTCAAGAAAGAGAAAAAGAGGATATAATCAGGCACAGATACTTGCAGAAGAAATAGGAAAAATCCTGGAAATCCCGGTGGACAGTAAAAGTCTGATAAGAACCAGAAAGACCAGTCCGCAGAAAAAACTAGGTCACCAGGAAAGAAAAAAGAATCTGAAGCACGCATTTGCAGTGAAACATACATTTCAGGCAGTAAAGAGAGTGTTGTTGGTTGATGACATTTATACAACGGGAAATACAATTGATGCAGTGTCAAATGTATTGAAACAGAAAGGTGTAGAGAATGTTTACTTTTTAACCATAAGTATTGGACAAGGTTACTGAGATTTGTTATACTTAAAATGATGTTTTAATGGAATTAATATCATGTTGAGGTGGATATATGTTAGATGAGAGAAAAGTAAAATTAATGACAAAACTTGCTCTCTATGAAGAGACACATGGAAAAGAAGATTTTAAGATCAGCTCTTATTATAGAAAAGACTATGCAAGTCTGCATGTTATCTATGCATTCTTAAGTGTATCGGTTGGATATATATGTCTGGTAGGCGTGTTGTTGCTTGCCGGCGTGGAGAATATTATGGGTAATCTGTCAAATGGATTGATCATATTTTTATTTTTAATCATTTTGGCAGGTTATGTGGGTGTTGTGATTGTGTATTGCGGAATTGCCAGTCATATATATAATGAAAAACATAAAAAAGCAAGAAAAAGGGTAAAAAGATATAATCATAATCTGATCCAATTGCTGAAGATGTATGAAAAGGAGAAAAGATAGATGGATAATATATATGTAATACGGGGAAGAATAGAAGAACTCTATGGAAAACATTCTAAATTATTTGACAAGGCTTTTCAGTTCATACTTGCAATGATCACATTTTCGATGATCAATCAGAATACCGGATTCATGAAGTCGTTATCATCACCGGTAATTTCTCTGGCACTGGCTGTAGTTGCTACATTTCTGCCTCCGATGGTGATTGTTGTGATAGCAGCGGTATTAGTTCTTGCACATACGCTGGCAGCGTCGATAGGAATATTTGCTGTATCGGCAATGATTTTCCTGATCATGTATATTTTCTATATCAGACTGGCACCAAAGATGGCGTTTGTTGTACTTCTTACACCGATTGCATTTGTTCTGAAAATACCATTTCTGGTACCTGTTGCGTGTGCACTGATATATACACCGGTAAGTCTGGTGCCGATGAGTTGCGGAACAGTTGTGTTTTATATGGTGGAATATCTTAAAAAGACAAGTTCGGCATCAAAAGCATCAGGAAGTAAAGCGATGCTTTCTGAGATTACAACTTATGTACAGAAAGTATTCCAGAATAAGGAAATGTGGATTTACATTGTAGCGTTTATTATAGGATTTTTTGTGGTTTATACAATCCGCAGACGTGAACTGGATCACGCATGGAAAATTGGGATTATAGCAGGAGCAATTGCTGATGTAGTGGTAACGGCAATGGGAAGCATTGCACTTGGAGTGGAGATATCATATGGATCTCTGATCTTCGGAAATATTCTTGCGGTAATTGTTGGAATGATATTAGAACTGTTCCTTTTCTCTGTTGATTATGCAAGAAGTGAACGGTTACAGTTTGAAGATGATGAATATTATTATTATGTAAAAGCAATACCAAAGGTGGCAGTGACAACTCCGGAGAAGACGGTGAAAAAGATCAATGAAAGACAGGAAACAGAGATTATTGATGCAGAAGCAGTAAAACGTCTTTCACAGGATGTTACGGAAGAGACTAAGGCAATCAGCGTGGAGCCGTCTGCAAATCACAAATTAAGAAAAGAAACATCGAGAAAAACACCATATAATAATTCGGAGTACAGAAGTCCTGCGCAGATAAGAGCCAGTCAGGCCAAAAGACATTCACCGAAGAGAGGACCGATGCCGAAGAAACATGACATGAAAGATGTAGATAAGATGCTTCTGACACAGAGTCTGGAAAATGAATTTCATGCAGGCAACCGCAGAAAAAGATAGAAAGACAGAAAAAATCATTAAAAACCATGCAGGGAGGTGAGAGGAATGGGACAGACAATTGCAGATTTTATTGATAAATATGGAATTGGACTTTATATTCCGAGAGTGCATATCACAGATATCATAGAAGTTCTGATCCTCACTTTTCTGATCTATCAGATCATCATATGGATAAAGAATACGAAAGCATGGATGCTGCTCAGAGGAATCATTGTACTTGCGGGCTTTATTCTTCTCGCAGCTATATTCAAGATGCATACGATCCTGTTCATCGCGAGAAATTCACTGACGGTCATGGCTACAGCGGCAATTGTAGTATTTCAGCCGGAACTGCGGAGGGCACTGGAAAAGCTTGGAGAGAAGCAATTCCTGACATCAGTTGTTCCTTTTGAACAGAACCGGGAGATACGTTTCAGTGAAGAGACAAGAGAGGATATTATCCGTGCATGCTTTGCCATGGGAAAAGTCAAGACAGGGGCTCTGATCGTCGTAGAACAGGCAATACGGCTTACGGAATATGAAAGCACCGGAATCCAGATGGACTGTCTGGTATCAAGTCAGGTGCTGATCAATATCTTCGAACATAATACACCGCTTCATGATGGTGCGATCATCGTAAGAGGTGACAGGATCGTCTCGGCAACCTGCTATCTTCCCCTCTCGGATAATATGGGGATCAGCAAGGATCTGGGCACCAGACACCGTGCGGCAGTAGGAATGAGCGAAGTCAGTGATGCACTGGTCATTACGGTATCAGAAGAGACAGGAGCTGTGTCAGTCGCACAGGGAGGAGAGCTTACAAGAAGTATCAATGAAGCAGAACTTCGTGTGAAGCTGGAAGAGGTACAGCATAAGAGCAGTGAAACCAACAGAATAAAGGCAATGTGGAAAGGATGGCGGAAGCATGCGAAAAAGAATAACTAACAATCTTGCGCTGAAAATACTGGCTTTCCTGATTGCGGCATTCTTATGGCTGGTTGTAGTGAATATCGATGATCCGGTGGATGACAAGACATTTTCCAATATCCCGGTGCAGGTAACGCATGAAGAAGTGATTACAGACAATAATAATACGTATCAGATCGTGGATAACACACAGGAGATTAATGTAACAGTTACGGCACAGCGGTCGGTACTGGATAAGATCAGGACAGAGGATATTGTTGCGACAGCGAACATGAAAGAACTGACGCTTCGTACGCAGGTGCCGATTGAAGTAACGGTCAAAGGATATACAGGAAAATATGAAAAGGCAACGGCAAATCCAAGAAACCTGCAGATCCAGATCGATGAGGAAGCGAAGAATAATTTCCCAATCACACCGACAACAACAGGAACGGTAAGAAATGGATATGAAGTGGGAAGCCTGAAAGCACTTCCGGAAAAAGTAACACTTCGCGGACCGAAGAGAATCATTAACAATATTGCAAAAGTAACAGCAGAAGCAAACGTATCCGGATTATCCGAAGATGAGACGGTAGAAGCGAAACTGGTACTGTATGATGCTAATAATAATGTGATCGACCAGACACTTCTTGCAAACAACCTTGGAAAAGAAGGCGTCAGTGTTGAAGTAGAACTGCTTCAGGTGAAAAGCGTGCCGCTTAAAGTGGATACATCAGAGGTGTCGGCGGCGGAAGGGTATAAACTTGGCAAGATCACGGTAGAACCACAGGAAGTGGAAGTGACCGGTGATAAGAGTACACTTGCAGGAATCTCGGAGATCAATATTCCGGCAGATGCCCTGGAACTGGAAGATCTGACACAGCGAACGGATCGGACCATTGATATATCTTCTTATCTTCCGAGCGGGGTGTCCCTTGCGGAAGAGAATGCGAATAAGGTGGTAATATCCATTCAGGTACAACAGCCGGGAACAAAGAGCTTTGAGATATCGACAGGATCGATTCTCCTGGAGAATATAGCGGACGGACTGAGCATCAATTACGGATCTACCGTTGATCTAGAGATACAGGTGAAGGGACCGAATGATGTGCTGAATCTGTTCTCACCTGCGAAGAAAGTCAGCATTGATCTGAAGAATTATACAGAACCGGGTACATATACCGTTCCAGTGTCTGTCGAACTGCCGGATGGCTGCACGCTTGTGAATGAAGTGAATGTGGAGATCACACTTGAAAAATCAAAGCAGAGCAGTAAAACACAGGGTGAAAGCCAGAACAGCAGTCAGACAAAGACAGATGAAAACAATCAGAACGGCCAGAGCAAATAACAGACAGAAATGGGGAGAATACATTATGATCAGACAGAAAGTTACAATAACAAATCCGACGGGACTGCATCTCAGACCTGCAGGGATGTTCTGTAACATAGCAAGCAGATACAAATGCAAAGTAGAATTCATGTATAACGATGACACTGCGGCAAATGCGAAAAGTGTATTGAGTGTCCTTGGAGCATGCGTGAAATTGGGAGATGAGATCGAGCTTATCTGCGACGGGGAAGATGAAGAAGAGGCCATGAGAGCAATGGTGGATGCGGTCGAAAGCGGGCTTGGAGAGTAAGAAAAAGTAATAAGGAAATATGACAGGCGGCTTGTGTGCGACATGAGCCGTTTGTTGTGTCTTGGTCTGTAATAATATATGATTCATAAGATTCATAATAAGAAGTTGAATACTGGTATGAACATTAGAAATGTGAAACAACGAGAAGGGAAGAATAGGTAATTATGAAAGAAAAAATAAAAAATATGCTGGATATTACATTCTGGAAATTTGTATTGGTGGGAATTGTGAATACTCTGGTGGGTACAGGGGTAATGTTTGCTGCTTACAATCTTTTGCATCTGAGCTACTGGGTATCTTCTGCATCGAATTATGTGGTGGGAAGTATTGTGAGCTATTTCCTGAATAAATACTTTACATTCCAGAATAAAGAAAAATCCTGGAAGCAACTGGGGATGTTCGTGATAAATATTACAATATGTTATCTGCTGGCATATGGGATGGCAAAGCCGGTTGTGTCATGGATCCTTCATGATCAGAGTAAGAGTGTGCAGGAGAACCTGTCTATGCTGGTTGGAATGGGTGCATTTGTGGTATTCAATTATGTGGGGCAGAGGTTGGTTGTGTTTAAAAAGTAATTTGTATAAAGTGTGAAAAAAAGATGAAATTTTAATGATTTTGGTTGTAACACTTGTAAAAATTTTATATAATGTTTTCCGTCTAAAAACGAAAAATTAAGTGAAAAGAGAAGAATAATGAAGAAAAAACATAAGATAATCTTAGTTGCAGGGCTGGTTTTAAGCACAATACTGGCGTTGTTAGCATCGCTTCTTGCATTCAGTGCAAAATGGATGTTTAAAACATGGACAAATCTGACAATGGATGAACTGGTATATCATCTTACAGCACCTTTAGAGGGTACAAATACCGATATGATCAAAGATTATTGTAATGAATGTGCAGTTCCGGCGATATTGATTTTGGGATGTATTCTTTTTGTAATAGCGGCAAATAGAAAGCATGTAGGAATCTTGAAGAAAATTGCTATAGTATGTTTTGCAGGAGCTGTTGCAGTGACAGGAATTACAGTAGGTGTAACATGGAATGGATTAGATGTTTCGAATTATATGAAGGGGCAGAGTACATATTCTACATTTATTGATGATAATTATATAGATCCGTCAAGTGTAAATATTACCTTTCCGGAGCAGAAGCGTAATTTGATATATATTTTCCTGGAATCAATGGAAATGACGTATGCAGACAAAGAAAACGGTGGTGCATTTAAACAGAATGTAATTCCGGAACTGACACAGCTTGCACAGGAAAATGAGGATTTTTCAGGAAAAAGCAATAAATTGAACGGCGGCTATTCCATGCCGGGGACGACTTGGACGATGGGAGCGATGTTTGGGCAGACATCGGGGTTGCCGTTGAATACCTCGATTGATGGAAATGGTATGGATACACAGGATTCATTTTTCCCGGGAATAACAACGTTGGGAGATATTCTCCAAAACGAAGGATATTCACAGACACTTTTAATCGGTTCAGAAGCAACATTCGGTGGACGAAAATTATATTTTACAGATCATGGTCAATATGACATCATGGATTACGATTATGCACATGATAATGGTCTGATTCCGGAAGATTATAAAGTCTGGTGGGGATATGAAGATGAAAAATTGTTCGGATTTGCAAAAGAAAAATTATTAGAACTTGCTCAGCAGGATAATCCGTTTAATCTTACGATGCTGACAGTGGATACACATTTTGAAGATGGATATGTATGTGATATTTGTCCGGATACATTCGGAGATAATCAGTATGCGAATGTAATGGCTTGTTCAAGCAGACAAGTAAAAGAATTTGTTGACTGGGTACAGCAGCAGGATTTTGCTGCAGATACAACGATCGTCATATCAGGAGATCATCCAACGATGGACAGTGACTTTTGTGAGGATGTGGATAAGGATTACGAAAGACGGGTCTACACCACATATATTAATGCCGGAGCAGAGAAACAAACTAATAAGAAAAGAAATTATACGACCTTTGATAATTTTCCGACAACACTTGCTGCAATGGGAGTTGAGATAGAGGGTGATCGTCTGGGACTTGGAACGAATTTATATTCGACACAACAGACTTTAACAGAGCGGTTTGGAATCGAAAAAGAAGAAAAAGAATTGAAAAGAAAGTCTAAATTATTGAATCAGATGGCACAGATAGATAAGAAAAAATATGAAGAAGAGATAGCTGCGCAGACGGATCCGATAGCGAAGGCTAAGGCAGGAAAATATAATGCTGAAACAGAAGAAATTCCAATTACAGTAAAAAAAGTAAAGTATGCGGATAAGGGAATACAGTCTATTATGGCAGCTGTGTGGAAGTATGATGATCAGAGTGATCTTCAATGGGTGCCATTGGCAATGTATGATGGAAATAAGTGGAAAGGTAACATCAATATAGGAGGGTACGATTCATCGGAAGGAGTGTATAATATTCATATATATCTTGTTGATGGAAATGGTGATTTGTACAATATTGCTCAGACAACAAAAAATATATCAAATTAGTATACAGAAATAATGAATTAATACAATATCCCTTGAGCAGCTAAATAATAATTTGAATCTGCTTGAGGGATGTTTTTTATCTTAGAATTAAATTGAAAAATGAGGAAAATTGTATTTAAAGATTGCACTATTTCTTATAGAATTCTAATTTGATCGATAAAATACTATTAAAATATAAAACCGCTTGATAAAAAAAGAAAGGATTATTATACTATTATTAACAGTAGCATAGATATCTTTAATGAAAGTAGATGAAAGGTGACAATAATGAAAAAACCAACTTTGTATATTATAATCCCCTGTTATAATGAGGAAAAAGTTTTGCCGATAACATGTGAAATGTTTTTGGATAAAATAACAGAATTAATTCAAAATGATAAAATTGATGATTCAAGTAAAATAATGTTTGTTAACGATGGAAGTAAAGACAAAACATGGGAAATTATTAGTGATTTAGCCAAAAAAAATAAACATTATATCGGAATTAGCCAAAGCAGAAATAGAGGGCATCAGAATGCAGTTCTGGCAGGATTGATGGAGGCAAAAGATGAGTGCGATATAACAATTTCAATAGATTGTGATGGACAAGATGACATTAATGCAATGAATTTAATGGTTGATGAATATCTTAACGGTAGTGAAATTGTATATGGAGTAAGAAGCAAAAGGGATACGGACACATTTTTTAAACGATTTACAGCAGAAGGATTTTATTGGTTGATGAATAAAATGGGAGCAGAAGTGGTCTTTAATCATGCTGATTATCGACTGGTCTCGAGCAGAGTATTAAACGAATTCTCGAATTATAAAGAAGTTAATATATTTTTGAGAGGAATGTTTCCGCTGGTTGGATTTAAAAGTACTTCCGTATATTATGAAAGGCATGAAAGAATTGCAGGGGAAAGCCATTATCCATTGAATAAAATGCTGGCACTTGCTTTTGATGGAATTACTAGTCTGAGCATAAAACCGATTAGAATGATAACTTGTCTAGGAAGTTGTATTGCAATATTAAGTTTTTGTGGAGTAGTATGGTCAATTGTTATGGCACTTTTAGGGAAAACTGTTGCAGGATGGGCTAGTATGGTATGTATTGTTGCTTTTATTGGAGGAATTCAGTTGGTTTGTTTAGGCGTGCTGGGAGAGTATATCGGAAAAATTTATTTGGAAGTAAAGCATAGACCGAGATATATTATCAGTGAAAGAACAAGTAAAGATAATAGCATTAATGACTAATGAACTAAAGAATGGTAAAAGGATGAAAAAGAATAAATATATAAGAATGAGTGTAGTAATAATGATGGGAATAATGTGCGTTTCTGGAATGCCTAGTAATGCATATGCTATTGAGAATAATGCAGAAATTAGTGATGGAAATGTGTTACAGAATACAACTGATGAGAGTTATGCAGAGAATAATGATATCAATCCCCAAGAGGAATTGACTGACGATAATGATAAAGAAAATGTGCAAAATCAATCATTAGAAGAAACGGACTTGAATGAGGCTGAAAAAAATGATGAGGCAAACAGTTGGAGATATCAAAATGGAAAGTTAATAGTTCAAGATTCAACAAATAGTAGAGCGGCAAGATATGCGGCAAGATCAGTTGCGCCATGGACAAATATTGATGGTAATTTTTATAACAGCTTGGGACAAAAAATAGAAGGAGTTGTGGCGAAAGGAATAGATGTAAGTGAGCATAACGGACAGATTGATTGGAACAAGGTAAAAAATACGGATGTGAATTATGCGATTATTCGATGCGGATATGGTATGAATCAGACGAATCAAGATGACAGAAAATGGAGTTATAATGTGTCGGAATGTGAAAGATTAGGAATACCGTATGGTGTGTATATATATTCTTATGCTGATTCTGTTCAAAAAGCAGCAAGTGAAGCTGAACATGTATTGAGATTGATTGAGGGAAAAAAATTAACATATCCTATTTATTATGATTTAGAAGAAATTAAAGTGAGAAATAAAGTAAGTGCTGCAGAAATTGCAAAAATTGCAGAGACATTTTGTAATAAAATAGAAGCAGCTGGTTATACAGTTGGAATATACGCAAATACAGATTGGTTTACTAACTATTTGACAGATGCAACATTTAATAATTATAAAAAATGGGTAGCTCAGTATAATTATAAATGTACATATTCAGGGAAATATTTAATGTGGCAGTGCTCTGATAAAGGAAGTGTCAATGGAATAACAACAGCAGTTGATTTGAATATGGATTTTGGAACATTAAACGGAATACACTTAGTAGAAGAAGACGGTGCAACATATTGTTATTCGGGAACTAAAAAGTTATATGGCGAGCAGAAAATAAATAATAGTTGGTATTATTTTGATGAAAATCAAAATGGAAAAATGATAAAAGCAACATTTTGGAATTTACCGGGGAAAATAGTCTATTATGGAGATAATGGTGCTATGAGATACGGCGAACAGAAAATTAATGAAAAATGGTATTACTTTGAGCCAGTAACAGGAGCAATGCAGACGGGGTTTGTGAATCTTGGAAGTAAAGTTGTGTATTACAATACAAAAGGTGAAATGCAGTATGGAGAACAGAAGATAGGAGATAATTGGTATTATTTTAGTACATGGGATGGAGCAATGTATAAAGGCTTCAGAAACGAAAAAGAAGGTAAAGTATATTATAAGACCGATGGATCTAAATGCCATGGAGAGCAGAGAATCAATGAAAAATGGTATTATTTCGATTCTGCAACAGGAGTAATGCAGACAGGGTTTGTTGATTTGGGAACTAAGACCGTGTACTATAGCACAACAGGAAGTATGTGTTATGGAGAAAAACAGATAAATGGAAAATGGTATTACTTTGAAAATGAGTGGGGCGCTTTGGTGCGCAATACGACAGTCACCATCGGTGGTATCCAATACCGAGTGGATGAAAACGGCATTATTCAAAATTATCAGGTGGGGGAAGTGTACGGCATTGACGTTTCCTCTCATCAGGGAGTGATTGACTGGAGAAAAGTAGCGGATAGCGGCGTATCCTTTGCTATGATCCGCGCACTGACGTGGAGCAACGCAGTGAATTACTATGTGATAGACCCTTATTTTGAAGCAAATGTCCGCAACGCAAAGGCAAACGGTATTGACGTGGGCGTGTACCTTTACAGCTACGCTTTCAGCCAGGCGGAAATGGCGGAGGAGATCAACTTCTTCCTGAATTCTTCTGAATTGAGCCGGCTGCGTACGGATGGCATTCTTTTTGACTACCCGGTTTATATCGATTATGAAGACCCGCTGGTGATCAGCAATGTGGCGACCAAACAGCAGAGGACGGATATTGTCCGGTATGGCATGATCCTGTTGGATCAGGCGGGGTATCTGCCCGGATTCTATACATATCACAGCTTTGCGACAAATCTGTTGGACGGACAGCAGTTGGTTGAAGAGGGGTATGAATTCTGGGTGGCGCATACGAGCGCGACGTCGAACCCGTGGGGCGCTTCTGCGGGGATTTGGCAGTATTCTCACAATGGTACAGTGCCGGGGATCCAAGGGAATGTGGATCTGAACTATGCATACAAAAACTACCCTTCCATTGTAAATCCGGGCGGTGGGACGATCCCCAGCCCGGTAGAGGACACACTGTCGGTATATGATGAGGTTTCTGGCGAAACAGTGACTGACAGTGTGGAAAATATTTTGGCAGCCATCGTTCAGAACGAAGTAGGCGGTATACCGCTGACTGGCTTGGATGCAGAACAGCTTTTCAAAGCGCAGGCCGTAGCGGCGCATAGCTGGATTCTTTATTCGCAGGGCAATGGAGAGGCGTATCCGTCGGTAAAATTAGCGCCGGCTGGCAGTATCAGCCAGGCGGTAAAAAATGCGGTCAGTGGAGTAAAAGCGTATATCGTGGCCTACAACGGAACGGCGGCATGTACGGTGTATGGTTCGGCCAGCGCGCCGCAAACCAATTCTGCACAGGATATGGGATGGTCCGCTCAGCCCTACCTGATCAACGTATCCAGCCCATATGAGAATGCCTTTGGTGCGGCTTGGCAGGATAAAACGAATACGATCAGCCTGTCCCGCATGAAAGACAATATCGAAAATAAGCTGGGCATCTCCACCAGTGGATACGATCCCTCCAGTTGGCTGACCAATCCGGTCTATGATCCCCAAACGGGCTATTGCCTGCGCATCACCGTTTGCGGGACGGTGGTACAGGGAGGCCGGTTTTATGAGAACTGCTATGGGTTGTATTCCCCGAACTTTATGTTTACGTATTCCGGATCGGCACAATCGTGGAGCTTTGTTACACGGGGAAACGGCCATTGCGTGGGCATGAGCCAGTATGGAGCCGCCGGCTTTGCGCAGGCGGGCTATAGCTGGCAGCAGCTTTTGCTGCACTATTATCCCGGTACGGTGCTCCAGACTTTGTGAGTACACGGAAAATGTTTTAACAAGCGGTCATCCCCCAAAAAGCCCGGGCGATCCATAAAGGACCGCCA
>OGRG01001651.1_pt1 | contig 14836 bp, 10 predicted proteins | sample 1553501 | NCBI WGS metagenome assembly OGRG01 (sample SAMEA2580018, study PRJEB22360) | human gut metagenome | biome: human gut; feature: human-associated habitat; material: faeces | place: Denmark | collected 2008/2010 | reverse complement strand
TCGATAAGACAAAAGTTCTTCTTGATCCTTATGCCAAAGCCGTTGCCGGTCAGCGTGAATGGGGCCAGCAAAAGATCGGAAGCTATCATGCCCGTGTGGTACGTGATTCCTTTGACTGGGAAGACATGCCGCAGTCCACCCGTAAGATCAGTGACCTGATCATCTATGAGCTTCACGTCCGCGGCTTTACACAGGATTCTTCTTCCGGTGTTATGCACCCGGGAACCTTTGCCGGTCTTCGTGAAAAGATCCCTTATCTCAAGGAACTGGGGATCAACGCCGTAGAGCTGATGCCGATCTTCGAGTTCGACGAGAATATGAATGCCCGTACTGTAAATGGCAAACGGCTTCTGGAATACTGGGGATACAATTCTGTCAACTTCTTTTCTCCAAACACCAGCTATGCTTCCAAGCCGGAGCATAACTGTGAGGGAACTGAGCTGAAAGAGCTGATCCGTGAGCTCCACGAAAATGGCATCGAAGTAATTCTTGATGTTGTATTCAATCATACCGCCGAAGGAAACGAGCTGGGAAAAACCTTCTGCTTTAAGGGCTTTGACAATAAGGTTTATTATATGCTGACTCCAGAGGGAAATTACTACAATTTCAGCGGATGTGGAAATACTCTGAACTGTAACCATCCCATTGTACGTCAGATGATCCTTGAATGCTTACGTTACTGGACCATCAACTACCGTGTGGACGGCTTCCGCTTCGATCTTGCTAGCATTCTCGGACGCCATGAGGACGGTTCTCCACTTAACAATCCGCCCCTTCTGGAGCTCCTTGCTTACGATCCGGTCCTTAGAAATGTCAAACTGATCGCAGAAGCCTGGGATGCCGGCGGGCTGTATCAGGTTGGTTCTTTCCCTGCCAGCCGCAGATGGGCTGAATGGAATGGCCGTTACCGTGACTGCCTCCGTTCCTTCCTGAAGGGAGATTTCTGGAATGCCTGGGACGCTGCATGGAGTATTTCCGGTTCCGGTGATCTGTACGGAGGCTTTTATTCTGATCATAATGACAATTATGCAGGATACAATTCCTGTGTCAATTTCCTTACCTGCCACGATGGCTTCACCATGTATGATCTTTATTCCTACAATGAAAAACACAACGAAGCAAACGGCTGGAATAACACCGACGGTTCCAACGATAACCGCAGCTGGAACTGTGGAGAAGAGGGCGATTCCACCAACCCTGAAGTGCTCTCCCTCCGCTTCCGCATGATACGGAATGCCTGTGCTGTACTGATGTCCAGCCGCGGAACCCCGATGTTCCTTGCAGGTGATGAATTCGGAAACACAAAACACGGAAATAACAATACCTACTGTCAGGATAACGAAACCTCATGGATCAACTGGAAGCTTCTGGAGAAAAATCACGATCTTTTTGAATTTTTCAAATTTATGATCCGGTTCCGTAAAGACCACCCTATTATCTCCCGGAAGCTTCCCAACGCAGTATGCGGTATGGAAAATATCCACACTCATAACATTGACGCAAGGGATGTGACCATTCCAAGAGATGCCCACACCTTCGCTGTAAGCTTTGCAGGCTATGATAAGAGCAAAGGCACTGATGACCTGATCTACATTGTGATCAACGCATACTGGGAGGACGTAACGGTCACACTTCCGGAGCTTGCCCGTCCCGGTGCATGGTATCTCTGTGTCAACACGTTCGGTGACGGAAATGGCCGTTATTTCTACGAAAAAGGCCAGGAGCCACGCATTGAACACGATTTCTGCATGCGGCCCAGATCCGTTGCCATCTTTACCGGCCGCAATTATTAGAATTTATATCAGGGGCAAAATTCTTTTTGTCCCTGTCTGAAAGAAATGGAGTATTTTGAATGGAATTAAAAAACAGAACTTTGTCCAATTTTGCAGAACTTGTAGAAACAGGTGAATGTAAAAAATTCCGCGGTCGTCTGAAGACAGGCATCGACCTTGGTACTGCCAATACCGTTCTTGCCGTTGTCGACCGGAATAACCGTCCCATAGCCGGAATTTCCGCACCATCCCATGCGATCCAGGATGGAGTGATCGTCAATTACTATGAATCTGTCCAGCTTGTGACAAAGCTTAAAAATGAGCTGGAGGAAAGGCTTGGCACAGAACTTACTTACGGTGCTGCTGCCATCCCTCCGGGAGTTTCTGAAGGCAGTGTCAAAAGCATCGGCTATGTTCTGGAGGGTGCCGGTTTCGAGGTTACAAATATCGTGGACGAGCCTACTGCCGCAGCTGCTGTCCTTAAGATCACAGACGGTGCTGTTGTGGATGTGGGTGGCGGCACAACCGGTATCAGCATCCTGAAAGACGGAAAAGTTATCTACACCGATGATGAGGCTACTGGCGGCAGCCATATGACCATGACAGTCGCCGGTCACTATAAGATCCCTTATGAGGAAGCCGAAGTATTGAAAACTACTCCGGAAAAAGAAAACGAAATTTTCCCTGTGATCAAGGCCACTGTAGAAAAAATGGCTGTGATCACCGAGAAATTTCTAAAGGGATATCAGGTTCCGGCTGTTTATGTAGTTGGCGGTTCTTCCATGTTTAAGGAATTTACTACCGTTTTTGAAAAGAGACTGAAGCTTCCGGTATACCGTCCGGTCCATCCGCTTCTTGTTACGCCCCTTGGCATCGCATATCACTGTGAGCTGCCAAAAATCTAAGCTCTTCCCGGTCTGGTCCTACGATTCTCCAGAAGGCAAACAACCTCCACTGAATCGGTGAGCGGGAACATATCAACCGGCTGCATCTTCTTTACCAGGTAATCTCTCTTAGTAAGGCAGGCAAGATCTCTTGCCAGAGTTTCCGGGTTGCAGGATACATAAACAATTTTTTCCGGTGAAAGAGTCAAAAGGGAGTGAAGGAATTTACGGTCACTTCCGGAACGTGGCGGATCCATGAGAACAACCTCCACCTTCTCTCCCTCTGCTGCCATTCCTTCCATAAACCATCCTGCATCTCCCGGAACAAAACGAACATTACGGATCTTGTTTTCCCTGGCATTCATTCTGGCATCACGGATAGCATCACGGTTCAGTTCTACACCAATGACATCCCTGGCATTCCCGGAAGCGATGATCCCGATAGTACCTGTGCCGCAGTAAGCATCGATCACCCTCTCTTTTCCTGTCATTGCCGCAAACTCCATAGCCTTTCCGTAAAGTACTTCTGTCTGCACAGGATTTACCTGATAAAAAGAAGATGGAGAAATACGGAAGGTCAGTCCCATAAGTCGATCTTTGATGAATCCCGGTCCGTAAAGTACGATATTGCGATCTCCAAGTACCATGCTTGTCTGTCTGTCATTGACATTGAGAACCACCGTAGTGATCTCCGGATGCTCTTTACGGAGAGCTTTTACAAAGTTATTCTTAGATGGAAATATTGGAGAAACCGTAACTAATACCACCATGATCTCTCCTGTGGAAAAGCCTCTCCGCACAAGCACATGGCGGAGAAGTCCATATCCCGTATCCTCATCATAGGTCTTGATCTTAAAGGATTTCAGCATACCACGTATGGTACGGATGATCTCCTGACTTTTTTTATCTTCGATCATACAGTCATCTACGGAAACGATCCTATGACTCTTCTCCTCATAAATCCCGGAAATTACGTTTCCCTTCCGGTCACGGCCAAAAGCTGCATGAACTTTGTTTCTGTAATAATAGGGATCTTCCATTCCAATGATCGGCTCTACTTTTCCGAATTTTTTCAGAAGGCCTTCTGTAATTCTCTGTTTCCTGCGAAGCTGCTCCTGGTAGGATACACCCTGATAACGGCAACCGCCGCATTTCTTCGCAACTGAACAGACAGTCTCTTTCTGTTCCATTTTTATCTCTCCTCTATTATGGGCACAAAAAAGATGTTCCCAGTTATTTTCACTGAGAACATCTTATCAGACCTTTTCTTTTTTTACAAGAAAATCCTTGGCCTACTCCTGATATGGCTCATTAAATACAAGAATATGTCTCTTCACATTCTCGTAAGTACCTTGGACCATAGCCTCATTGAGGTCAAAGAAATTATGCTTGTCTGTTGATTCCATATATTTCTCCACATGAGCTGTCAGGCTGTTAAAGCTTGCTGTGGCAATATTCACCTTACGGATGCCAAGAGAGATCGCCTTCTGGAAATCTTTATCAGTGATGCCACTGCCACCATGAAGAACCAGCGGAATATCCACTTTCTCATGGATCTTCTCCAATACATCAAAAGCAAGCGTCGGCGCTACCGGATAATTACCATGGGCATTACCGATGGCAACTGCAAGCGCATCAATACCTGTCTCTCTTGCGTAAACGACCGCATCATCCGGATCTGTGCAGCGGATACCGTGGTCACAGCTTCCATCCTCACTTCCGCCCACAAGTCCAAGCTCAGCCTCAACTGTAGCGCCGTATTTACGTGCTTTCTCCACAACGGCCTTTACTCTGGCGATGTTTTCCTCAAAAGGAAGCGTAGAAGCATCCAGCATAACCGATGTAAAGCCAAGCTCCAGAGCCTTGTCAACCGTCTCAAAAGTAAGACCATGATCCAGATGGACAGCCACATCCACCTTAGCCTCCTTTGCAGCCTGTACCATCATCGGTCCTATCAGGTGAAGCGGAGAATTTTTCAAACGCACCTCCGCGATCTGAAGGATGATCGGAGTATCCAGTTCTTCTGCTGCGCGGATCGCACCTCTTACCATTTCCATATTACCAACACTGAAAGCACCGCAGCCAATATTTTTCTCTTCGGCACGTCTCAGCAGATCTTTCATTTTCACAAGTGCCATGATTCGGCCCTCCTGTCCTGTTTATCGTACACTGTTTGCATCTTCTTACAGAAAAAAGCGGTGTCAAAGCACTACTGGCTGATACCGCTTTTTCTATGCAAAGCGGACATCTTTATTCCGCTTAACTGTACATCAGCATGCACCTCTTTCCCTGTCGTAATTATAAGCCTGTCTTCTCAGCAATGAATTTTCTTGCACGGATCGCATACTCAAGCGGATTAGCCTTAGCCGGATCCTGCTCAGCCTCTACAACCATGTATCCTTCATAGCCAGCCTCTTCCAGAACTTTGAAGATCGGATCATAGTTGATGCATCCATCTCCAGGAATTGTGAAGGCACCAGCTCTTACACCTGCAAGGAAGCTCATGTTCTCTTTCTTAACCTGCTCAACAACTTCCGGACGGATGTCTTTCAGATGAACATGTTTGATTCTGTGAACATACTTCTTAACAACTTCAAGCGGATCCTCTCCACAGTATGTAAAGTGACCAGTATCAAAAAGAAGACTTACATATTCAGGATCTGTATTCTCCATCATACGGTCAACCTCAGCAAGGCTCTGTACAACAGTACCCATATGATGATGGAAAGTAAGAGCAATGCCATACTCCTCTTTGGCGATCTTACCAAGTTTGTTCATACCTGTGCAGAAAGTATCCCACTCCTGGTCATTCATCTCATATTTATGGCCGAAGATCGGAGTATCCAGCTGACCCTGAACACTGTAGCTCTGCTCAGAAACGCCAATAACCTTAGCCCCCATAGCTTTCAGGAAAGCAAGCTGTGCACGGAACTCTTTCTCAACTTCCTCAAATGGTTTGGTGATAAGGAAGCTTGAAAACCACTGGTTACAGATCTCAACACCGCGGAGTTCAAGAGCTTTCTTGAGAACTTCCGGATCTTTCGGATATTTGTTACCAACCTCGGAACCTGTGAAACCGGCAAGGGCCATCTCACTGACACACTGCTCAAAAGTATTCTCTTTGCCAAGGTCCGGCATATCATCGTTAGTCCATGCAATTGGTGCAATACCAAGTTTTACTTTATTCTTATCAAACATTGGTCAATTCTCCTTTATTATTTGAATTATTCCATAATCTCAGAAATCTTAACCGGTCTGTGCTCCTCGCTGGATTTCTTAGCTGCAAGACCCATTAATACCGGTTTCAGACCATCATAAACATTAAGAGGTGTCTCTTTGTCATTAACGATGGCATCGATAAATGCTGCAACCTCTTTACCGTAAGCATCCATGTATCTCTCAAGGAAGAAGAACATCGGTTTCTCACCGGTAACACCTTCAGCATTGCTGATCACTGTGGAAGACTGGCTGTCATTGGAAATAGCTGCCATACCCTCAGAGCCGAATACCTCTGCTCTCTGATCATATCCATAGGAAGCTCTTCTGCAGTTATCGATAACAGCGATGGCTCCGTTCTCCATCTGAAGAGTGATAACAGCTGTATCAACATCCCCAGCCTCACCAATAGCCGGATCAACCAGATTTGCGCTCTGAACATAAACCTCTGTAGCATCGCAGCCTGCAAGATAACGAACCATATCGAAATCATGAATTGTCATATCCAGGAACATGCCACCGGAAACCTTAACATAATCAATGCTAGGCGGCTCAGGATCGCGGGAAGTGATCTTGATGATCTCCGGTTTACCAACCTTACCAGCTGCAACAGCCTGCTGAAGAGACTCAAAGTTATGGTCGAATCTTCTGTTAAAACCAACCTGATATTTCAGATTTGTGCCCTCAAGAGCATCGATAACCTCTTTGATCTTGGCAATGTCATGATCGATCGGTTTCTCACAGAAAACATGCTTGCCAGCCTTGATAGCCTCTACAGAAATCGGAGAATGAGTATCTGTAGAAGAACAGATCAGAACTGCGGCAATCTCAGGATCGTTGATGATCTCCTTATAATCCTTAGTCGTATGCTCAACACCCATGCTCTTAGCCCATGCAGCAGTCTCATCATTTAAGAAAGGATCTGCAACCGTCTTGATCACCGCATCCGGCACCCTTGTTGTAATACTAGTAATATGAACTCTACCAATTCTACCTGCTCCGATAATACCAACTTTAATCATAGTTTTGATCTCCTTTTGATTTATTTTCCCAATGTTATCCTCTTGCGTGTCCGAACACGCTCTTTATGCTTAATATAATATCATCGTAACCCACAAATCGCAACCCCTAATATTGTACAATATTACCATCTTTTTTCTATTAAAAATGACGAGAACTATTTTTAGCTGCAATATGCAATATTTTTAGGTCAACTTCACCACAATAATTCCAACATATTCCCACAGTTTCAATCAGACATATACAAACCCATTCCTCCACTTCCAGGCATCCAGCGCAGCGCCGATGCCCACCTCCTTCCCGTCACGCAAACGCAAACTCAGCCTCTCCAATTCCAAGCGTCCAGCGCAGCGCCGACGCCCACAACCCTCCCGTCAAACAAACGCAAACTCAGCCCCTGCAGTCGTCCAGCGAAGCGCTGACGACCCACAACCTATCTGTCAAACGACATTTTTTTCTCGCTGGATGCACCAGCCGTGGAAGGGGACACCCCCATTTCAGTGTCTCCCCTCCGGAATCGTATACTCATTCCTTATATATATTTCCGTAAAAATCTTCGCCCTCTCCGGCGCTTCCCCATTAAACAGCAGCCGGAACAAAATCATCACCGGCTCATACCCCTGTATCCTGGCATCCTGCCCGATCAGAAAATGAATAAATCCTTCCCTCATCAGCTCATAATTCCGCCCCATAAAATCATTGGCAACCATCTTCACCTGACCAGCTTTCCCCGCTCCGGCGATTGCCTCACACACCCCCTCCTCACCATGAGAAGTAAGATATATCCCGTCAAGATCCGGAACATCCTTAAATATCCCTTCCGTAATCTCCCTGGCCCTGCCATTCTCCTCAAAGCAATACTCCGGCCCAATGATCTCAATCCCAGGATACTTCCGCGCAATTTCCTCACGGAATCCAACCACCCTGCTGCTCAGAGAAGTATTGGTACTATAGCCGGAAATCACAGCAACCTTTCCTTTTCCACCGGTCAGCTCCCCCATAAGCCCCGCAGCCGCACGGCCACACTGCACACCGTTCTGCCCTACAAAGCAAAGCCGTTTCGTATCCTCCACATCCGAAGTAAACGTCACCACCGGGATCCGAAATTCCTCCACAAACCGGTCAATTTCCCTTTTCACACGTTCCTCATCCAAAGGAACCATGGCAATACCACTAACCTCTTCCATCCGCATCTTCTCCATGGCGAGAATAACATCCTCCGCATTCTGATGCTCGATCTTATGGACCAGGACTGTACCACCAAGATTATCCACCTCAGCGCACGCCTCCTGTATCCCCTTCAGAACTTCTTTCATAAAAGGTGTTTCCGCACCCTGCAGGATCACGCCGATCTTAATATTATTTCTGCTCATGGATAGAGCACGGCCCAGTTGATTCGGCTTATACCCCATCTCATCAGCGATGGCACGGATCCTCTCAGCAACCTCCGGACGGATCCTGCCCCTGTTATTTAACGCTCTGTCAACAGTACCTCTGGAAACACCGGCAGCTTCCGCGATCTGCCTTATAGTAACTCCCATACTAAGCACCTCTTTCTATGATAATCCGGATTCTTTTCTGTATTCCGCAGGACTTAAGCCCGTAAACTTCTTAAATGTCTTGGAAAAATAATGATAATCTCCAAAACCGGAACGCAATGCCACATCCTTCACTTTACAGTTTGTTTCTGAAAGAAGCTTCTTTGCACAGTCGATCCGAAGCTCCTGCACATAATTGGAAAAACCGATCTTCATCTCCTGTTTGAAAAGATAACTGAGATAAGCAGGATTTACCTCCGCCGCATCTGCTGCATCCTGAAGGCTGATCGGCGCTTCATAATGTTCCCGGATAAACTCCAGTGCTTTTTTCACAGCAGCAGAGATTCCCTCCGGAACAGCATCCTCTTCCCCCACAAAAAGCTGTGAAATACAGGCACTGCCCTTTTCCCTGAATTTCTCAAAGCTTTCGATATCTCCATACCAGATGGGCTCTTTCTCAATTCCGGCTGTCTGATTCAATTTCTTAAGCCACTGTACCAGAAGTCTTCCATCGGTATAGCAATCCTGACAGTCAGCGAGAACCTGTGTCCAAAGCTCCTCCGCTTTTTTTCGGTCTTTCCCTGCCTTCAGCCTGGAAATCTGCCCTTCCAGCTTCTCAGCACTTTCCGGCAGAACACTGTCCGCTTTCTTCCGCCCTTCAAAATAAAGGATCTCTTTTTTCTCATAAAAATGCAGTTTCATCATTTCTCTGGCCTGCTGATAAGCCTGGCGGATCCCATCCTCTCCCATGCAGACACTGCTGACACTGATACCAAAATCACAAAGATCCTCCTGACAGTGCCGGTAGCAGATCGCTGCTGCCTCAGTCAGTCTCTGCTGCATAGCCGATGTCCTGCAGTCTCCGGAAAGATCAAGAAAACAGCAAAAAATCCCTGCGCCAAGATAGACCACTTCCGCAAATTCACTTTCTGTCCCAAGAAGCTCCTCCGTACGTTCCAGCAGTCTGTGACGGAAATGATGGGAATACTGTTCCACTTCCAGCGGCGTCCATTGTCTTTCCCTCTCTGCCCAGTTCTCCATAAACATACAGATCACAGCACTGTTAAAATATTTCCCGGCGATTCCTGCTTCCACACGCTTTTCCTCACGTGCCTGATTTTTCAGCATCCCCGAGATCAGTCCGTTAAAAAAATAATACTTCAGAGCGTGACTTCCCAGATGGATCAGCTTTCTCGTCCGTGCCTGTTCCTGACTTTTTTCTCTGCGCTTCTCGATCAGCCGGGCTGATTTTTCCAGAGTATCATAAAGACTATCCTCGTCCAAACTGTTCTTTAATACATATTCATCCGCCCCAAGGCGCATGGCCTCTTTTACATATTCAAAATCATCATGACAGCTGAGCACGATAATATAGATATCCCTGTTTTCCTCACGGATCTTTCTGATCAGCTCAATTCCATCCATCACAGGCATGGTAAGATCCGTCACAAGAACATCGATTTTTTCTTTCTGAAGGAATCCATAAGCTTCCTCCCCGTCTTCTGCATCATCCACGATCTCATATCCTGCTCTTTCCCAGGAATCCAGGGTTTTGAGATAGCTCCTTACAAGAAAATCATCATCTGCCACCAGTGTTCTGTACATTAATTTTTTCTCCCTTCTTCAGGCATATCATAGATCGCAGGCAGAAATACCGTGACCTCTGTACCGTTTCCACTGCTTACGTATTCCATTCCTCCCTGTGTCCCGTAATAAAGCTCCAGGCGTTCTTTTACATTTGGAATCCCCACTGCGGAAAGTCCGTTTGTTTTTTTTGCATGACTGTTAAAAAGATCTCGGATCTGCTCTTTTGTCATTCCTCTGCCGTTATCCTTTACTATGAGGATCAGCTTTCCTTCACTTACGTTTCCGCTGATCCAGATTTTTCCTGTTTGCCGTTTGATGTCGATCCCGTGAAGAAGAGCATTCTCCACAAGCGGCTGAAGGATCAGTCTCGGAATATAGCACCGGTATGCTTCCTCAGAGATCTCATATTTCACCTGAAAGCTTCCCTGATAGCGAAAATCCTGCAGATGGATATAATTTTTCAATATATGGATCTCATCGGCAACAGAAAGGAAGCTTCCCTTTTTGTTGATACTGGCCTGCAGAAGCTCCACGAAATCTCCAATAAGCCCCGCCAGCTCTTTTTCCCCTTTCAGAAATGCCGCAAATTTGATGGAGTTCAATGTATTATACATAAAATGCGGTGTGATCTGATACTGCAGTGCTTCCAGCTCTGCATCTTTTTTCTGCTGTTCCTCTTCGATCACCTGGGCGATCAGAGCTTCAATATAATCCAGCATGTGGTTGAATTCTTTTCCGAGGGTTCCGATCTCATCAGCAGTAGTCACTTCTGTACGGAGGCTCAGATCTCCCTCACCAACCTTCTCAACCGTGCCAGTCATAGATCTGAGCGGTCCGCAGACTACTCTGGAGAGCCACAGTGCCAGCAGCACAGCTGCCACAAAAACTGCACCAAATATTCCGATCAGAAAGAGCCGCATCCGGGAAAGTCCGCTTAAAACTTCTTTTTTCGGTACCTCCAGATATAAGCCGCAGTCTGAAAAGCTACCTCTGCTGAAAAAAGAGATCACACCGTTTTTTTCTGCATAGCCTTCCATATTTGGAACATCCTGGTCTGTAATCTCCGGAAATGTTTTTCCAATGTCACTGTAGTCTCCGGATGTCACGATTTCATCATTTCTGTCTACCAGAACTATTCTGGTGATCTTTTCATCATTGACAGCTTCCAGATATTCGTAATAAATTGCCCGTTCCCTGATATCTGCGACAACATACCCCAGAATCTCTCCGTTATCATCCTCTACCTTCTGGATCACAGAAAGAAAGCTGCCGCCTTCATGGATCGGAGATTCCACAAGAACCGGAAAGGAATCCAGTTCCTGTATTTTTTCCAATTCCTCGATATGTTCTCCTGAAATCCCCTGCTTGTTTACCGGAAATTCCTCAGAAGTCACAGCCATTTTTTTGTCTGGAAAGACAAAGTAAAGGGAGTTGATATCTTTATATTCCCGACTGTGTTCCCGGAGAAGCCCGGCCATATTTTCCAGGCTGTTTTCATTTTCTGTACAGCTGTAGTCCTTCGCATTATTTCGTATATCTGTATCCCAGGCAGTTCTCGTATTCACATAATAAATCTCTTTCAGGGATTCGTCCAGATCTTTTATAGTCTGCTGCATCCGTCCATACAGGATACCTGAATAATTTTCTTCGATCATCCCTGCTGCCCGAAAATAAAATACCACCGTAAGAGAACAGGCAGTAAACATGGTTACTGTCAGGATCGCCAGTAATATCTTTGCCCGGATACTTTTTAACATAGAACTCCTCCCTTCCGTAAAGCGGATATACGCCTCTCTATGCTATATGCCCATAAACGCAGGAAACAGCAGGAGTATCCTACCCCTGCCTGATTTCCTGTTTGCGGTTGAATATATGTTTTACAATAAAATATTTATAACTGTCCGTGTGCCTCGCGCTCGGTAAGCTCCTGCATGATCGCCGGATACATTTTGTCAAGCTTATATCCGAAAAGCGTTACAATGATCACTGCTGCAATGAGGATCGGTCCGAATTTGTAAAGAGAAACGATCATCTCCAGTGCTGTTTCCGGCTGTGCTGTCATTCCTGCGGAAGAACTTACATATCCGGAACTGCTTAAAAGACCTGTGATCACTGCGGAGGCAAGACCTGCGCCAACTTTTGTTCCGATGGAACCGCCTGCAAAGATCAGACTTTCCTGACGGATATGGTTTTTCCACTGTCCGAACTCTACTACATCACCAACCATACTGAATACAACTGCGTTCAGTGGAGCAAGTCCGATGGCACGTGTGACACAGCTCATAACTATGAAGCCGAAGCTGTATGGATTCAGGAAAAACAGAATCTGGCCGCCAAGTGCAACAAATCCACCGACAAATGCGATATTTCTTTTTCCGAATTTCTTGATCAACGGTGAGCAGATGAAGATTCCCACTACCAGAACCAGGGTTTCTGTAAGGAACAGTGCGCTGTACATCCATGTATCATTGTTGAAAATATATTTGCAGTAGTACGGAAGAATGGTTCCTGTGATCGTAAAGGATACACTCTGTACTGTCCACAGAAGCATTACTGCCCAGAAATACTGATTTGCAAAAAGTGCCTTCAGCATTGTCGGAATCGGAAGCTTCTCATCTTTCTTTCTTGCTTCGATCTGAACCTTTTCCTCACATCTGAAGAAGCAGAGAAGCAGAAGTGCAAGTGCAAGCACTGCCCATACACTCATAACCTTGATCCATGCAGCCTGATCATTTCCAAGAAGCTTTACAAGCGGCAGTGTACAGGTTGCTGCAACGATCTTTCCGATAGGTGACAGTCCCATTCTCAATACACTGAGTTTATCTCTCTCTGATGATTCGCGGATCATCATTGAAGAAAGGCTTCCATATGGAAGATTGATCGCTGTATAGCATATGGTCGTACAGAAGTTATAGGTTACAAAGAGATACAGAAACTGAAGCATCCCTGTTGTACGCGGCACTGTGAAAAGCAGTACTGCTGACAGCGCAAATGGAATGCTCATCCACAGAAGCCAGGGTCTTGATTTTCCCCATTTGGAATTGGTCCTCTCTACAATGACACCCATGACCAGATCGGAAAATCCATCAAAGCATCTGGAAAGTAACATTACCAGTCCTACTGTTGCTGCGCTTATCCCTACATAATCTGTGTAAAACAGCGTCAGCAGTGTTCCGATCATTCCGAACACGATATTGCATCCTACATCTCCTCCAGCATAACACAGCCCTGTTGATACCGAAAGTTTTTTCTTCTCCATCTTATTATCCCGCCCTTTCATTTCTTTTCGTTTTTTTATTTTCGCTTTCCTTTTGATGATTCTATTTTATCGAAAATACGGGATTATCATAGTATGAGAAATTTTAGTTTTTTCGGTATTATTTTTACCTGACTGTTAAATCTGTACCAAAGTTTTTCTGGTTCTGATATCTCTACATCCTTCTTTTGTCCTATTTTTATGTTTTGTGTTTTATTTTTGGATACCAGCCTGACTTTTTACCGAATCAGTCAATGCCTCTGCCGGATTGTAAAAAATAATAAGCAGCGGATGGAAACCTGCTTGTATCAGGGATGAGAATGTCCGTCATCCTTCATATATGTATCAATATTTTCTTCGGTAAGCACCTGGGAATCCAGAATCTCATCTTCTCCTGTTCCCTCTCCCTCCAGATCCTTCACAATATACCGGATGGTTTCATAACCGATCTGATAACCGGACTGCGCGCCAAGCGCCACGATACGCCCATCCTGAACCGCTTTCAAGGCATCTTCCTGAGCATCTACGGAAACAATAGAAATCTCCCGTCCTTCAGTTGCCTCTGAAAGTCCCAGGGCCGTCACTGCACTTGTGGCCATGATTCCGTTAAGATCCGGATACTTCACCAGGATCTCATCCACATCCTTCTGGGAAACCCGCATATTGCTGTATCCGTTCCGAACCATTTCAATGGTGATCCCAGGCTCTTTTTCCATATATTTTTCAAATCCGGCAACACGCATCCGGTGTCCAGCCTGCTTAAAATCACCGGCGATCACGCCAATCTTTCCTTTATGATCCAGAGCCTTTGCAAGCTGCTCGCCCAGCTCATAGCCTAGTTTTTCATTGTCAATTCCAATATAAGGGATTTCTGAATCCTCTATGGGAGTATCACAGGCATATACAGAAATCCCCTTTTCTCTTGCGAAATTTAAATAATCTTCGCATTCATAGGAATCTATAGGAGAAACTGCCATCGCCTGGATATCGGTTTTCAGAAGATCCCGGATCATATTTTTCTGAACCTCTTCTTCTGTTTCGGAATCCGGAGACAGAATCACCACATCTGCATGATATTTTTCTGCCGCATCTTCCATTCCGTCGCAGACAGACAACCAATATTCACTGCTTTTAGATTTTGTAACAACACCGATCGTTACCTGCTCTTCTTCTGTTTTCTTTGCAGAAGACCCGCATCCGGAAAGGCTGCAAACTCCTATGACTGCCACCAGAATACAGATATACTTTTTTCTCATGAAGGATATGCCTCCTTTTCTTTTGCAGCTATATTTGCCACGGGAAAAAAGACTCCGGAGCCTTTTTCTCCGGTCCGGAGTCTTTTCCTATCTGGCAATGCAGGGTTTACATTTACATTTTACCAGAGTTTTCTGTAGATTTCTTTTACTTCCTCTTCTGTTACATCACGCATGGTATTCTGAGGACTTCCACTGTCCATGGCATCATGTGCCATTTTGTCGATGACGTTGAAGAACTCTTCTTTATTGATACCGAACTGCTCCAGAGTCGGAGTATCCAGTTCATTTACAAGTGCCTCTACTGCTT
>OGRG01001646.1_pt1 | contig 14869 bp, 10 predicted proteins | sample 1553501 | NCBI WGS metagenome assembly OGRG01 (sample SAMEA2580018, study PRJEB22360) | human gut metagenome | biome: human gut; feature: human-associated habitat; material: faeces | place: Denmark | collected 2008/2010 | reverse complement strand
GGAAGAAGCTGGGTGGTTCGTACTCATTGAACAGTGCCAGCCGATGATCCATGTCAGAGCTTTTCTGATTGGCGATTCCCTCAATGCCCTCTTCGTGAATGGAACGGTCTGTATCTCGGGTAACAACAACCGTGTAGCCTTCCATTTGCAGCATTGCCCGCAGATGGAGCAGGATTTCCAGATTGATGCCCTTTTCGGATACGCCATTCACGGAGGTGCAGCCGCCATCCATACCGCCGTGTCCGGCATCTAATACAATGGTGGGCGGTTCATAAGGGGGACGGGTTGCAAGCGTTTGTACAGCTTCTTCTGCTTTCTGTCCGCCAAAATAGACCGCTGTCACCCCACAGACACAGGCAAGCACTACAATGACGGATTTTCGGAGAACCAACTTTGTCAATGATTTCATATGGCGTTCCTCCCTATCACTCGTTATTCCATCTTATGAAATCTCGTGTGGAATTATACGCCATTCGCCTTGTCCGTTCCTCAGAACGACACAATCAGCTGCATTTTAAAGGCTTCTTCTCCATATAGGATTCCCGAAAAAACACGAATTATTCAGCATCTACATGTGGTAATTCTGGGTAGTCTTTATCCTGCAAGATAAACCGCATCAAAATTGTCGTGTCTTTCTCTGTCAAATTCTGATCTGTATTGACATCTGCATTTTTCAGAGCCATATCTGAAAGTGTCAGAACCTGTGCCAGATACTTATTCAGTACAATGCTGTCTGCCAAGTCTACAACACCATCCAAGTTGACATCGCCATAATTGATATTTTCCAGTGTGGAGGTGGTTGTAACGGTCGTTGTGGTTGTGGTAGATGTTCCGGTGGTGGTCGTTGCAGAAGTTGTGGTTTCGCTGCTGCCGCCTGTCAACGTCAAAACGCCATAGCCTGCGGTGCTGGTGTAGCCCATACCGGTCAAGTCGTTCCAGTTGCTGATTGCAGTCCGCTTTCCATCGCCTGTTCCGTCATCGTTTACCTGTACATCAAAGCCAAGTACCTGTCCATTTTTAAACGGAGCGATTCCGAACGGAATTGCCATTTCTACCAGATAGCCCTTGTCGGTCTTTGCAGTTGCAGATACGAAACGGTCTGTGGAAAGTCCATCGGTAATCGTCTTTTCGTTGTCGTAATTGACACGAGCCTGTAAATCGTCTGTTTCGTAATAGTCCGTCTTGTGGTTGTTTTCATCGAAGAATACTTCTACCGTATCCTGTTCATAAGCGTTTGCACTGGACTTGCTCAGAACTGGGTCGGTGACTTCTGTCAGAACATAGAGGTTGTTTTCATCCCAGAGCATCTTTGCCGTTCCGGTTGCACCATTGCCCACGCTGAAGGTGTTGACATCAATGGTCGGAGCATCTTCCCAAACGGAATCAATCGTTCCATCAATGGTCGGTGTGCCATAGGTAGCCGTTGCAGACTTGGGCTGTGCTTTCAGTGTCACAATACCGCAGGTTGGCTTCGCAATCGGTGCCATATCAAAGATATACTGTTTAATGAAATCCAAGTCGTTCCACGCATAGAAATAGTTAAAATGAACATCTTCATAAGTGCCATCCGTTTTTTGTACATAAGCAGTCACATTGCTTTCTGCAACCAAATCCAGATAAACGATGCTTCCGGCTTTTCCGGTCAGCGGAACAGAAATGTCCATGCTATCCTTGCCATCAAAATCCGTTACCGTTTTCAACAGTTCGCCTTGCTGGTCGGTCGTGCTGCCATATACGGAAAGACTACTCAGTCCTGGGTCAAGGTTGGAAACCCGAATCACCAAGCCATCTGCATTCCAAGCAGCCTTGAATGTCATATCACTTGTAGAGGTGTTTCCGTCTGTACTCAATCTTTGCAGGGTCTGCGGTGTCTGAATCGCAAATGCCTGCTCTAAATCTGCATCAGATGCGTACTGATAAGCGTTCATCGTCTGAATCTTTTCCACTTCGGAATCCGTATCAACAACGGCATAGTAGGACGGCTTTGCCTGATAATCCTTGTCGAACAGCAACGGATAGCCGCCAATCCAGCTGGTGGAATCGGTAATGCCCCAGATGACAACTGCGGACAGATTCACGCCGGATGCTTTCATTTCCTTGTACATCTTAAAGCAATCCTGATACCGCTGTGCCAGTTCCAACTGGTCAGCTACGGCATTGGATTTCTGGGAAACATCCAATTCAGTTACCTGAATTTCCAGCCCCAAATCCGAATAGGTCTGCATTGCCTTTTTGTATTGGTCAATGGTCGGTGTACTCATAGAGATATGCGACTGCATACCCATTCCATCAATCGTTCCGGCAGCAATCAGCGGCTTTAAAATATCGCTGACGATGTAGTTCATCTTGGCGGTGTTGTATTCGTTATAGTCATTATAGAACAGCTTGCAGCCAGCCGGTGCATATTTTCTTGCATATTCAAATGCCTTGAGAATATAGGACTGGTCGCCATAAACCTGCACCCATGCAGACTGTCCGTCCTTGACATTGTTCGAGCCAGCCTCCCGAATCGTTCCGGCATCGGATGCCGCTTCGTTTACAACGTCCCATGCATAAAATTCCACATCCGGATATTCTTCTGCAAGCGTTGTCATCACGTTTTTGATGTAGTTTTCCAGACGCTTGTTCATGGTGTCCTTGTCCACCCATGCACCGTCTGCTTCGTAATTTTCCTTGAAGAACCAGTCTGGTGTCTGACTGTGCCATACCAACACATGACCACGAACCGGAATGTGATTCTTTGCTGCAAATTTCAGCAGCTTGTCTGCACTCTTGAAAGAAACCTGCGGGTTTGTATCATCGCCAGTCTGCTTGAGATAGGCAATGCTTTCTGCCTGATTCAGAACGCTGTCCGGTTTCAGTTCGTTGCCCAGCGTTAAGCTGTTGTAATGCTTCAGAATCAAATCCTGAGAGGCTTTCTGTGTCAGTTCGGAGTCGGTTGCTGCACAGCCCAGCTTAAATTCATCTGCATAAGCATCTTTCAACGGGGTCAAATCGTCCTGAATCGCAGGGTCTGGCAGCTGCTTTCCGGTGCAGTCGTCAACATAGAAATCCATCAGGTCTTGTTCTGCTGCCGTGGGAACGTAACCCGTCTGAATATAGACTGCACAGTTTACAGCACCCTCCGGAATTGTCAATTCGCTGCCGACATACGTCCATTCGCCCTTGTTTGCTGTTGCGGTGGCAATGGTATAATAGTTTTCCTTGCCGTTCAAGTCATATTGCAGGTTGATGGAAAATTTCTGCTGTTTTGACCACTTGTCTTCGTTGTACATGACATAGCAGCCCAGAGAATAATATTTGCCGCTTTGCAGCATATCGGATTTGTTGATGCATGCACCGTTCCAGAGCTGTGTTCTTCCGCTGATGAATAAGCTGTAGTCCCCGCTGTGGCTGGCAGTGTTCACAACGCTGGCGGTTGCAGAGCCTCTGCCCGTCCAGCCCTGTGCCGTTCCATCATCAAAATCATTATTGTATTCGGTTTCATAGGAAACATCCACTTTTTCTCCGTTGACTGTAATATCATCAATGTAATAGCACTGGTCGGTGTTTGCTCCCGGCATTTCCACATACAGAATGATGTTTGTGACGTTCTCCGGAATGGAATAACTGCCCGTCAACTCTGTCCATTCGCCTTTCTTGGCACTGACATTCTTGATGTCCTTGTACTGGTCTTGTCCGCTGCTGTCGGTGTAAAGCAGCTTCAATGCCATGTTCTGATAATCGTTCCCATCTGCAAACATAGCATAAGCAGAAAAGGTATAGGTCTGCCCCGGTACGGCAACGCCGGACAAGGAGCAGCGAGGTGCACCCCAGCTTGCGGTGCGGTCAAAGACATACAGCGAACTGTCCCCATTGTGTGCATAATCGGACGTAATGGAAATGGTTGAGCCGACCCCTTTCCATGCTCCATAGCCGTCTTCAAACGTGCTGTTCATCAGCTCTTCCGGTGCAGCCTGTACCGGAACGGCAATTACAGTGCTTGTGATTGCCAAAGCTGCCGCTGCTGCGAGTGCAGCCATGCGATGTTGTTTCATTTGTAAAATTCCTCCTTTTTCGTGTTGAACTATTGCTATGAAACTATTTTCCTGTTTCTATCGAAAGTATAGCAGAATTTCACGAAAAAGTCAATCATTCTTGCAAAAAATCTGTATGATTGATTCACAAAATACACATTGCATCGCCAAAGCTAAAGAACCGATACCGTTCTTTTACGGCAACATCATAGGCGTGCATCGTTTTTTCATAGCCCAGCAACGCCGATACCAACATAATCAAGGTGCTTTCCGGCAGGTGAAAATTGGTCACCAGTCCATCCAATACTTTAAACTGATAGCCCGGATAGATGAAAATATCCGTGTAGCCATCTGCTGCAACCAATTTTCCATCGTGTTCCGTGGCAACTGCTTCCAGCGTCCGGCAGGAGGTCGTTCCAACGGCAATCACCCGTCCCCCATTCTGCTTGGTCTGCAAAATCTTGTCAACGGTTTCCTGTGGGAGGTGATAATGTTCACTGTGCATCTTATGTTGCAATACATCATCCTCTTTGACCGGACGGAATGTCCCTAACCCAACGTGCAGCGTTACAAATGCCGTTTCTACACCCTTTTCCCGCAATGCTTGCAGCATCTCTTTGGTAAAATGCAAGCCAGCCGTCGGAGCGGCTGCCGAACCCAATTCCCGAGAATAAACCGTCTGATAGCGTTCTTTATCCTCCAGCTTCTTCGTGATGTACGGCGGCAGCGGCATTTGTCCGATTTCATCCAGCACTGTATAGAAATTTCCGTCACAGGAGAATTGCACAATGCGGTTGCCATCCGGCTTGACTTCTACGACCTCTGCCAGCAGCTTTCCGCCGCCAAACGAAAACTTCGTGCCGACTTTTGCTTTCTTGCCGGGGCGGCAGATAATCTCCCACAGCTTATCTCCTTTCTGCTCCAGCAGCAGGAATTCAATAAATGTCCCGTTGTCTACTTTCTCCCCGTAGAGCCGTGCCGGCAGAACCCGGGAATCGTTCATCACCAGCAGGTCACCCTTTTGCAGGATGTCGCATAAATTATAGAAATGGCGGTGGGTAATCGCTCCGCTTTCCCGATCCACTACCATTAAACGGGAATGATCTCTGGGGGTAACTGGTGTCTGTGCAATCAGTTCTTCCGGCAAATTGTAATAAAAATCTGATTTTTTCATGATGTTCTCCTAATTTTTTTCAAAATAATATTGACATACCACAGAAAAAATGGTATGATGGTTTTAAGATAGAGGTGCACTCTCGATGAGTATGCTCCGCCTGGGCAGACCAGCCTGTAAAATGCGGAACGGAAAGGTGCGAGTGCCGAAGAACAGAACTGCGGTCGATTCTGTTCTGGTTGCAGTGTTCCGAACAGGGCTGTAACTGTCATCGTTATGATGGAGCGCTATCGGCATGAATCTCATGTCAACCTATCCTATTATAACGCATACTCTATCGGTTTTCAACCGGTTTTTTTTATTTTTAATGATTTTTTGGAGGATTCACAAATGAAACAGTGGAAAGTTGGTATCATCGGTGCAACAGGTATGGTTGGTCAGCGGTTTGCAACCTTGCTGGACGGTCATCCGTGGTTTCAGGTTGTCGCTCTGGCAGCCTCCCCTCGTTCGGCTGGCAAGACCTATGAAGCAGCCGTTGGCAGCCGTTGGGCAATGACAACCCCGATGCCGGAAACCATGAAGGACATGGTAATGCTGGATGCACAGGCTGATATCGAAAAGATTGCCGGCATGGTAGACTTCGTATTCTGTGCAGTTGACATGAAGAAGGATGAAATCCGTGCCCTCGAAGAAGCGTATGCAAAGGCTGAATGCCCAGTTGTTTCCAATAACTCTGCACATCGGTTCACACCGGATGTTCCGATGGTCATTCCGGAAGTAAATCCGGAACATCTGGACATCATTGCCAGCCAGAGAAAGCGGCTCGGCACAAAGAAGGGCTTTATTGCTGTCAAGTCGAACTGCTCGATTCAGAGCTATGTTCCGGCACTCTCTCCGCTGCGGAAGTATGGCATCAAGCAGGTTCTGGCTTGCACCTATCAGGCAATTTCCGGAGCAGGCAAGACCTTCCAGACTTGGCCGGAAATGGTTGACAATGTCATCCCGTTCATCGGCGGCGAAGAAGAAAAGTCTGAAAAAGAACCGCTGAAGGTTTGGGGCAAGGTAGAAGGCGACCAGATTGTTTCCACCGAAACACCGCTCATCACCACACAGTGCCTGCGTGTTCCGGTTTCGGATGGTCACACCGCTGCTGTATTTGTTTCGTTCGACCAGAAACCGTCGAAGGAAGAAATTCTGAACGCTTGGAAAGAATTTGCTGGCGTTCCGCAGGAACTGGAATTGCCACACGCTCCGAAGCAGTTCATTCACTACTTTGAAGAAGACAACCGTCCGCAGGCAAAGGTTGACCGCAACCTCGAAGGCGGTATGGCAGTTTCTGTTGGTCGTCTGCGGGAAGATACCCTGTTCGACTACAAGTTTGTTTGCCTCTCTCATAACACCCTGCGTGGTGCTGCAGGCGGTGCAGTTCTGCTGGCAGAACTGTTGGCTGCAAAGGGCTATTTTGACTAAGTAGACTTTGATTTCTAACTTTTAATACGAATAATACGAACCAATTTGAAAGGAGCGTTTCCACCATGAAAAATACGATTTTTACCGGAGCTGGCGTTGCCATCATCACACCAATGTTGCAGGATGGTTCGGTAGACTTTGAAGGACTGAAGAAGCTGATTGATTTTCAGGTTGACAATGGCACGGATGCCATTATCATCTGCGGAACAACCGGCGAATCTTCCACGCTGAGCGATGAAGAACATCGGGACTGCATCCGGTGTGCAGTTGAACACACCCACAACCGGATTCCGGTCATTGCCGGAACAGGCAGCAACGATACCAAGTATGCCATTGAACTTTCCCAGGAAGCACAGGAACTCGGTGCAGATGGCTTGCTGCTGGTAACGCCATACTATAACAAGTGCACCCAGCGTGGCTTGATTGCACACTATACTGCCATTGCAGACAGTGTTGACATTCCGATTATCCTCTACAATGTACCGAGCCGTACCGGCGTTGCCATTGATGTGGCAACCGTAAAGGCTCTGGGTCAGCACAAGAACATTGTTGCTGTGAAGGAAGCTTCCGGTAACATCGGCTACACGGCAAAGCTGGCTGCACAGTGTGGCGACTTGGTTGACATCTACAGCGGCAACGATGACATGATTGTTCCGATTATGTCCCTGGGCGGTAAGGGCGTTATTTCCGTTCTGTCCAACGTCATGCCGAAGGAAACCCACCAGATGACACAATATTGTCTGGAGAATAACTTTGCTGCTGCTGCAAAGTTGCAGCTGGAATACCTGAACCTGATTAACAAGCTCTTCATCGAAGTCAACCCGATTCCGGTCAAGGATGCTCTGAATCAAATGGGAATGCCGTCTGGCCCGTGCAGAATGCCGCTGTATGAAATGAGCGACGAACACAAGGCTGCTCTGCACGATGCCCTTGCTGCACACGGCTTGGTTTAATCCTGCCGTTCCCACAAAAACAAAGGATGTGAAATCATGACAAAAATTGTTTTATGCGGTGCAAACGGAAAAATGGGACACACCCTCGCTGGCTGCATTGCAAAACGGGAAGACTGCACGGTCGTCGCTGGGATTGACAGCTACACCAAACAGTATGACAGCTTTCCAATCGTAGAAACTGCGGAACAGCTGCCGGAACAGCCGGATGTCATCATCGACTTTTCCAACCCGTCTTCTCTGGATATGCTGTTGAATTATGCGTTCACCCATCATGTTGCGTTGGTGCTGGCAACTACTGGCTACAGTGAAGCACAGATTGCACAGATTCACACAGCAGCGGAACAGATTCCGGTCTTTTTCACCTTTAATATGTCCTTGGGCATTAACCTGCTGGTCGAACTGGCAAAGCGGGCAACTGCCATTCTGGGCGACCAGTTTGACATTGAAATCGTGGAAAAGCACCACAATCAGAAAATTGATGCACCGAGCGGCACGGCAATCATGCTGGCAAATGCCATCAATGAAGTGAAAGACAATCGGTATCACTATGTCTATGACCGCCATGCTCGCCGCATGAAGCGGGAAAAGAACGAAATCGGCATGCACGCCATCCGTGGCGGCACGATTGTTGGCGAACACGATGTGATTTTTGCCGGCAACGATGAAGTGATTACCCTTTCCCACAGTGCAGCATCCAAGACCGTCTTTGCAGAAGGTGCTGTCAATGCCGCTGTTTTCCTCAGCGGAAAGCCGGCTGGACTGTACGACATGAAACAACTGATTGAACAGTCTTAACAGCTGAAACAATTTAATTAAAAAAGAAACCGGATGGGTTCGATTTGATACGAACTCATCCGGTTTTCTTTCTGTCCAGAAACTTGTTATTCTGCGTTTTTCAACGCTTCGCCAAGCGGAACTTTCTTTACTTTTCGATTTTGCAGGAACGCAATAATTGCATATCCGCAAATCCCCAATATCACCATCTTTACAAAAACATAAAATGGAACATAATATTCCAGCCAGCCCGGATAGGATGCAAAGACCTGAATGCAAACATATTTCATGATAAAATGACAAATCGGAATCGTCAAAATCATGGAAGCGATTACAACAATCGAAGTTGGCAGGACGTAAAGCCCATTGATTTCCGAATTGCGATAGCCCAAAATCTTTGTCATGGAAATGGACTGTGCATTCTTTTCAATGATAATTTTCGACAGTAAGTAGACAATCAGCATGAACATGATAATGCCAAAGACATAGAAGATTGCCATCATGTTACCCATGGAAACTTTCAGCTGACGAGAAGTCTTTGTCATGTCGTCTACGGTAATGACGGTTGCAACGTATAGGTCATCAATATCCGTAATTTCTGTATTGCTGAAATACCCATTGAAGGAATCGGCATCGAAATCAAAGGTCTTGTTGAACTGTTCCTGCGGCATAAAGATGGCAATCGCTGCCGGATAATCATAAACCCCATCCACATGGAACGTGTATTCCTTGTCCCCATAGGATTCCTTGACGGTGATGGTATCGCCTTCTTCAATGTTCAACTTGTTGGCGTATGCAGTGGAAATGATAACACCATCATCTTTTGTTTTCCAATCCAAGTTTAAGTATGCACTGTCCGGCTGAATGCCATAAACAGAAACTTCTTCGCTCTTCTTGCCGTTCTCTTCCAGCGTTTTCAGAGCAGTTGCACTGTATTTTTCTGCTTCTTCATTTTCCGTTTCCTGCGGTGCTTTCAAGAGATACTGATAATCTGCAATCATGTTGCTGGTAATCTGATCCTGAAAATGGTCTAACATTGGTTCAAACATAAAGCCAAACATCAAAATAAAGTTTGCAAACAAAATTCCAATCACAATCGTGATGTAGTTCGGCAGGTTCTGGAAAATGACACGAATCCGGAACCGCTTTAAAATACCAATCTTGCTGTTCAGGCGGAATGCTTTCTTCTTCTGATGCTGTTTCAAGTCCCGACGAATGAACTTCAACGGGGACAGGCTCAGCTTGTTCATCAGAACAAACAGGTTCATCAGGAACATCAAAATCAGCGGAATAACGGTCGTCTTTACAAAAGCATCTGCACTCCAGATGGTCACATAGGTTGGCAGACTGTAACTGCCGTAGTACATGGAGGCTGCAAAGTCTTTCAATGCGGTATATCCTAAGATGTTTCCGATCAATGCCGCTACCAGCATCACCAAAAGCGGCATCGTCAAATAGTGCCGAATCAGTTCCCCTTTGGTGTAGCCGGATGCTCGCAGCGTTCCGATGACATTCGCTTCTTTGGAAATCGTATTGCTGGTGGTAATCGCAAAGACAAACGCAATAATCAACACTACAATATACAAGAACACGGTAATGCCTGCATTGTCGCCCTTGATGTCATCACCCGTGAACTGAATCGCCTGATTCGTATACTGTGGAATGTAGTTGGTGACGGCATTCATGGAAGCGGTTGCATCTGCACTTAACGCCTCTAGGAAATCGTCGGACTGTTCTTTTGCAGCATTGTCATCTTTCGGCGGATTGTCATAAATCCACGAATAACTATAATGTAAGTGTGCCGTACCAAATGCATCGAAAGCATCATCGGTTACAATCGCAACACCAAACTTTACCGCATCAAACATCATATCCGATGCACTGGAAAAAAGTGCACTGTAATCCGACAAGGCAACCAGTCCGCTGATGGTAAACGCTTTGTCTTTCAATGTCAACGTATCGCCAATTTGCAAATCGTTGTTATCTGCATACATACGGTCAATTGCAATTTCAGAGTCTGTCGCAGGAAGTTCCCCGTCCATCAAGCAAATCTTGTCCACATCTTTCCGGTTCTTGAAAATCCGGAGCGTACTGTCTACTTCCTTGGTGTCATATTCCAAATAATAATTTGGATAGATGGAAACGTCTTCATCGTCCTCGATGGTTTTTAGCAGGTCGTCGCTGCCCTCTGCATAGAGTTCAAAGTTTCCGTCTTCAATGTTGTATTTTTCAAAACTTTCATCATATGCCTTTGACATACTCGAAGCCGCCACAATAAACCCCGATACAATGGAAATCATCCCTGCAAGAAAGATGAATAAAACAATGTATTTTCCAATCTCGCTTTTTAATTCCCGTGGCAACCGTTTGTTCAGAGGATTTCTCATCAAAATACCTCCTTACCATTCCAGTTCCGCAGCCGGAATCTTTGTTTGATTGACCGTATTGGTACGAATCATCCCATCTCGCAGCTGTACCACACGGTCTGCCATGTTTTTGATGGCATCGTTGTGGGTAACCATGATAACGGTATTGCCGTATTTTTTGTTGACGGTTTCAATCAAAGATAAGATTTCTTTGGAGGTGTGATAGTCCAGTGCACCGGTCGGCTCATCGCAAAGCAGAATATCCGGATTTTTGACAATGGCTCTGCCGATGGCAGTTCGCTGCTGCTGCCCACCAGAAAGCTGATTTGGCAGCTTGTGCCGATGTTCATAAAGCCCCAGCGTTTTCAACAGGTCATCGACATCCAACGGATGGTCACTCAAATATGCCCCGACTTCTACATTTTCTTTGATATTCAAGTTTGGAATCAGGTTATACATCTGGAAAATATATCCAAGATGTTTCCGCCGATACAGCGTCAACGTCTTTTCATTCATATCGGCTGTCTTTTCCCCGTCAATGGAAATATAACCACTGTCGGCGTTATCAATGCCGCCGATGATGTTTAACAGGGTGGATTTTCCGCTGCCGGATGGTCCTAATAGTACACAGATTTCCCCTTTTTCAATGGAAATATCAATGCCCTTTAAGACCTCCACACGGCTTTCTCCCTCACCAAAGTGCTTTTTGATGCTGCTGATTTCAAGAAACATGCTCATCCTTCTTTCTGATTGTCGTAGTACGTTGCTTTTTAGTTAGGATAAACTAACTACGATTCATCATAGCACTTTTTGAAAAAATTGTCAAGCAAAAAAATCCATTTCCAGATAGTTCGTAAATTGTAACAGCTTTCCGAATATTTCATGATACTTTTTATGCAAATTATCGTTCTATTTGTTCTGGCGATTGTATCAATAAGACCGGAATTCCCACCTGTTTGGCTGCTTGTATCTTCTCCGGCACGCCGCCTCTTGCTCCGCTGTCCTTGGAAATCAAAACAGAAATCTGATGCTCCTGCAAGTAGGCAACCGTTTCTGCTATAGAATAGGGCGGCATTGCAAACCAGAACGTTGCCGGAACGGCTGCGGCTGCCTGTCGGGAGGCGGCTGTGTCTAACACCCGTGCAAATGCCCGATGGGAGAAATCCGTCACCGCTGCCGCATAAAATGGCAATGTTTGCACCCCCACCGTAAAGAACAAGTTTCCCGTGCACGAACAAAGCCAATCTGCGGCAGCTTCTTTGCTGGAAACAATGTGCAGCTTCTCATAATCATAGTGCAAGGTTGGGCGGGAAATGCGAGTATAGGGAATCTGCTTTGCCTGACACACTGCCTTTACTGTTTCCGTTACCACAACTGCAAACGGATGGGAGGCATCCACCACTTCATCAAATCCGGTGAGTGCCTCCGCAAAGCCAGCAGCATCCAACCGCCCAACGTGTACGGTGCAATTCGTTCCAGCTAAAATTTCTTTCCCGTAAGGCGTTGCCACAAATGCGGTCACAGAATCTGTTTCCGGCAGGGAACGAATCCAATCCGTTGCATCACTTGTTCCGGCAATTACGGCAATTTTTCGCTGTTTCATACGTTATACCCTCTCGGCGTAATCATCTTTCCGTTTTTTAGATAGGTCTGTGAATTTCCAATCAAGACCACACAAAACATATCGACTGGTTCTTCTTTCAGCTTGGAAAGCGTTGTGAACCATGCGGTCTGGTCGGGTCTTCCAGCGTTGCGGACAATGCCAACGGGGGTATCCGGTGTGCGATAAGCAGCAATGCGGTCAGCTGCATCGGCTAAATAGGTTGTCCGTTTTTTGGACTTCGGATTGTACAGGCAGATGACAAAATCTGCTTCCGCTGCACAGGTGATTCGCTTTTGAATCAGAGAAAGCGGTGTCATTAAGTCGCTCAAACTAATCACAGCAAAGTCATGCATCAGCGGAGCACCTAAAATCGCAGCGGCTGCACTGGCAGCAGTTACTCCCGGTACTGCAATCACTTCTACATCCGCCTGCTCCGCTGCAATCACTTCCAGTAAAATGCCCGTCATGCCGTAAATGCCACTGTCCCCACTGGAAACCAGTGCAACGGTTTTCCCCTCCAATGCAATCGAAACTGCCAGCTTGCAGCGGTCAATCTCCTGCCGCATTGGTGTAGAACGAAACTGCTTATCTGGGAACTGCTCCTGTAATAACTGAATATAGGTCGTATAGCCCACGATCACATCGACGGTTTCCAGTACCGAAACGGCTTTCGTTGTCATATGCAAAACATCGCCGGGGCCGAACCCGACTGCATAAATGGTTGGCTGCATGAAAATTTCCTCCTTATAAAACAATGGACTGCAATTTGCAGCGGCTGGCTGCCAGAGTGACACCCGCATATTTTACTTTTCTGGTTAAAATCGTACCCTTTCCAGCGGCTAAATAGCTGCATGCCTCAGAAACAGACGGCAGCCCTGTCACCTGCTGCACAAAGGCAGAGGCTTCAAACAAGTTCCCACAAGCTCGAATATCTGCATCCGGTACAATTTGCAGCGGAATGTGATATGTTTCACAGAGCTGTAAAATAGCTGGTTCTGCCTGCTTTCTGGAGATGGTCGCCATCGCTTTTATCGAATCACAGGCATATTGATATGTTTCCAAAAAAGATAAAAAGCACGTTTCCAAATGCACAAATGGAATCGATTTCTTACAGCCCACACCAATTACCAAATCTTTTGGACGTAAATACAATGTTGGCAGCGTTTCCAACCGTGTCTGGGTGCGGTCAGAAATGACCACCTTTCCGGCAGAGTTTGCCTGCTCGGAAAAAGAAATCTGTGGGTATTGTTCTGTTCCGGTAACTGGCAAATCAGATTGCAGCCAGATGGACTTCCCGTTCAGCAATGCACCGCTGATTTGTTTCAGAATGGAGATGTTCTCAATTGCAAGATGATTGTTCTTTGCCACTTCGTCAAAGGCAAGCTGCCCTTGTAAGTCGGTTGCAGTGGTAATCACAGGTTCTGCGTGCAGAAATGCTGCTATTTTTCGTGTCCAGTCATTCGCTCCGCCCAGATGTCCGGAAAGCAAGCTAATCACATACCGCTGGTCTTGACTGACCACCAAAACCGCTGGGTCAGTGCATTTCGTCCGCAAGAGTGGTGCAAGTTTTCGGACGGCAATGCCAGTCGCCAAAACAAAAACCAGCAATTCCGCCGAACGAAAATCCTGTGCAAGGGTTGCATCGGTAAATTCTTCTTTTCCCCGCAAAACACCGCCGAATTGTTGTTGCAACGATTCTGAAATTTGTTTTCCAGCTGCGGTCAAATAGTAATAATAGTTCATGATTCCACACCTTTCCGGTATTCGTGCGTAAAGGTCTTATCATAAAGCTTCGAGAGAGCGTAAGTATCCCCCAAAAATTCCCCAACCAATACCAATGCAGTCTTCTGAATGCCAGCAGCTTTTACCTGCTCTGCAATCGTTTCCAGCGTTCCGGTTACAAGCTTCTGGTCTGGCCAGCTTGCTTTATAGACTACCGCAACCGGCGTTTGCAAAGGATAGGAGGTAGACAACCGCTGCACCAACTCCGCAATCTGTCCAACGGATAGGAAAATCACCATCGTTGCCTGATGAGCTGCCAGCGATTCGATTTGTTCTCGCTCCGGAACGGGCGTTCTGCCTGCCATACGGGTCAAAATCACCGTCTGGGAAACGTCCGGCAGCGTGTATTCTTTCTGCAAAGCCGCTGCAGCTGCCAGAAATGAACTTACCCCCGGCACAACTTCATGGGCAATTTCCATTCGGTCTAAGGCATCCAGCTGTTCCCGAATCGCACCATAAATCGACGCATCGCCTGTGTGTACCCGAACGGTTGTTTTTCCGGCTTGTTCTGCCTGTTTCATAACCGCAAGCACTTCTTCTAATGTCATGCCGGCACTGTCATAGACCACGCTTTCCGGCTTTCGGTCTGCCAGTACTTCCGGATTCACCAACGAACCTGCATAAATCAAAACATCTGCATGGTCAATCAGCCGCTTTCCTTTGATGGTCAATAATTCTGGGTCACCTGCTCCAGCTCCTACAAAATAAACCATTGTTTCTGTTTCCTTTCTCTATTTGTTCTGCGGATGGCGGATGATGAGGGTAGTAAAATAAGAAGTCGGCCGGAGCAG
>OGRG01001631.1_pt1 | contig 14942 bp, 10 predicted proteins | sample 1553501 | NCBI WGS metagenome assembly OGRG01 (sample SAMEA2580018, study PRJEB22360) | human gut metagenome | biome: human gut; feature: human-associated habitat; material: faeces | place: Denmark | collected 2008/2010 | reverse complement strand
ATTTGCTTCGCAAATGTGGGCTGCTCGCCCACACCTCGCCAACATTTTTGAAAAAATTGTTGGATCAAAAAACTTTCATTTGCCTGCGGCTCGTTTTTTTGAACGGTCAATTTCTGCAAAAGCAATGTTTCACATAAAACAAATCAAGAACTGCTCCTAGAGAAAACAATCTTCAACATCCGGCAAAAGGGGGGTCCACCCCTGCTTTTGCCTACCAGCTTGCTGCAATTGCCCCGTTGCCTTACTCGAACTTACAACCTTACTTCTTATGATACAACTTTGTTTGAATTGGACAGTTTTGAAAAATGCAATTGCAGCAGGAAAAACATATCTGCAAATCTAATTTGCTTCGCAAATGTGGGCTACTCGCCCACACCTCGCCAACATTTTTGAAAAATTGTTGGATCAAAAAACTTTTCATTTGCCTGCGGCTTGGTATGAAACCAAAACTTTTTAGGAGGTTGTTTGTATGGATTTTACACAACAGAATCAGGATGCTTTGTTACAGGAACTGAACCAGTTCACTCGCAGAACCCATACTTTGGATGAAGTCTATTTGCTGGACGTTCTGCTCTGTGACAATGAAGTTGACCGAGATTTTGAACGGTTTTCAGATTCCGCTTTGGAAACACTAAAAACACTGTTTGTCGGAAAAACGGGCATCTTTGACCACGACCCATCTGGAAAAAACCAGACTGCCCGAATTTTTTCCACCCGTCTGGAAACACATCCGGAACAGCTGACCAGCACAGGCGTTCCCTATACCTGTCTGAAAGCAAATGCGTATATGGTACGAACTGCTGGAAATGCAGATTTCATTCGAGAAATTGATGCTGGCATCAAAAAAGAAGTCAGCATTTCTTGCAGTGCCCGTTCACACACCTGCTCCATCTGCGGAAAAGACCGCCGATTGACAGGCTGCCCCCATGTACAGGGAGAACTTTATCAGGGTATGCTCTGCCACACAATTTTATCTGATATTACGGATGCCTATGAATGGAGTTTTGTTGCTGTTCCGGCTCAGCGAAATGCAGGTGTAACAAAACAGTATGGCGGTTCTGCCGACCACGACCGGATTACCGTTCTCCAAAAGCAGTTACAGAGCCAACAGGCTCAGCTTTCCGCTGCGGAAGAAGATCTTCACAAAGAGTTGGTAACGCTCTGTTATCTCAGCGGACAGCCATTGCAGAAAAGCCTATTACAGGCAGCAGAACGGATGACATTTCCAGAACTGCTGGATTTGCGGCAGCAGCTGCGAAACGAAGTGCGTTCCACAGGCAATTCGCAGTTACAGCCAGCAGAAGAAAAAGCAAAAGCTGCTGCCAGCTTACAGCAGTTTCAAATGAAATAACGGGGGTGGGAACGAATGAAATTGGAACAGGTTCGATGCTTTTTTCAGATGTTGACGCAGCTGGAAGATGTACAGCCCTATGAGGCACTCATTTCCACAGCGGTGACCACTGTCACGGATGCTTTAAAGCCCAATGTAGACCCAACTTTACAGCCGCTGCAATTGCTAGCAGCGGCAATTGCCAATGAATCCTATCAAATTTTACTGGCAACCAAAGAGCAGACTGCCTGCACCTATGCCGGAACAACTCCACAGCAAGCCGACCACAGTCAGCAGGTTACAGCTGCCCGAAAGCTGCGGGAACAGTACCAGCAGATGTGCAGTCCGATGCTGCTTGACCGACAGTTTTATTTTCAACGAACCCATCTCAACAGAGAGGAGCAAAGCGAAGAAGATGCTGCAAATTCTAAACCATCTACAGAACCAGCTACAGGCACTGCCGATGCCGGTTTATCTGGCATATGATCACACGCCAGCTGCTCAGAAAGCCACTCCATTCGTTGTGCTGAATCTACAGGCTTGTCAAACAGAAGCACCTGTTTTTCGCAGCGAACAGGAAACTGTTCCCTTTTCTGCAACGGTTACAGTTACGCTGCTGATGCCGATCGAAACGCATGCTGCGGAATTGTCTGGAACGTTCACGGCAGAGATTTTACCAGTCCTCATGCAACAGCAGAATCTGCAAACGGTTCAACTCTCTGCACCCAAAACAGACCGCCTACTCAATCGGCAGACTATCACGGCAACCTGTCAGCTATTTGGGTATTTTCAGTCTGAAATGAAACAGACTGCTATAAAGGAGGATGTTTGATGGCATATACTTGCACCGTTCAAGAAAAACGAACGTTTCCGGTTTCAATCGGTTCGCATATTTTTTATGTAGAGCAATATCAACTCACGGGTATCCGGAAATTTGCAGAACAAACCACCATTGCTGGAATGTCGGTCTTTACCAATCAGGCAATTCGCTCCAGAGTGCTACACATGGAAGGTCGATTTCTGCGAACAGATCCGCCCTCAGAATTGCTGCTGACTCTGGAAACGACGTTGCAGGAACAAACCACGTTTACAGCGGTATTGGATGGCGTGCGGTATCGGATGTGTCGACTGTCCCAGTATCGGATTCAGGAGGATGGGCACTCGGGGACAGTCGCCTGCCAGCTGGATTGCTTGGTAAGTCAGCTGGAAGCGGTGGAGGAAAAGGTAGAATAATTGCTTATTTGGGGCAATGGTTGCTATAAAACATGAGGCTTGGGGAAACGAACTGCGTATGATTCGGCAAAACTGGGGTACATCCCCAGCTGGTCAAGTCATACACAAATAGCTTGTTCTTCTTAGAGAAAACGGTCTTTCCCGTCCGGCAAAAGGGGGTTCCACCCCTGCTTTTGCCTACCAGCATGCTGCAATCGCCCCGTTGCCTTGTCTGAATTTGTAACCTTGATTCTCATCATTTAACTTTATTTGAATTGGATGGTTTCAAAAAATGCAATTGCAGCAGGAAAGCCAAATCTCAAAAACAAATTTGCTCCGCAAATGTGGGCTGCTCGCCCACACCTCGGCAGCATTTTTAAAAAACTGCTGCACCGAAAAACTTTTTCGTTGCCTGCGGCTCATATCCTACAACCAATCATGTTTCATCCGATTTTTGATTTGCCTGCATCATAATCGTTAAAACATCTTGCATCTGTTCCAATGGCAATCGCTTTGGCTCTAACTTTACACCGATATATGGCTTCTGCATCCCATTAAAGACGATTTTCCCCCGATAAGCACATGCCAATGCTGTAATTTGTTCCTGTGTTGGATGTTCGATATAAAAATAGAGTGTTTGATTTCGCTGCGTGATTTCTGTAATGCCTAACTGTGCCGCCCGATTTCGCAATAATGCCACAGTCAGTAAGCCCAAAATCGCCTTCGGCGGTTCTCCATAACGGTCAATCAATTCATCCAGCAATTCCGACTGGTCTTCTTCTGTAGTAATTGCTGCAATCTTGCGGTAAATATCCAGCCGCTGACTCAGGCTTTCTATATAGGTTTCCGGAATGTGAGCTTCCATCTGCAAATCCACCACACATTCTGCGGTTTTCTGAATCGGCTCGCCCTTTTCCTCTGCAATCGCTTCATTTAATAGCTGCAAATACATTTCATAGCCGACTGCCTCCATGTGTCCGTGCTGTCTGCCGCCCAGCAAGCTGCCTGCTCCCCGGATTTCCAAATCTCGCATGGCAATCTGAAAACCGCTGCCAAACTGCGTAAATTCCCGCATGGCAGTCAATCGCTTTGTTGCTTCTTCAGAAAGCACCTGATCTCTCCGGAACGTAAAATAAGCATACCCTCTGCGGTTGGAGCGTCCAACTCTGCCTCGTAACTGATAAAGCTGTGACAAGCCAAAACAATCCGCCCGTTCAATAATCAAGGTGTTGACGTTCGGCACATCGACACCCGTTTCAATAATCGTGGTGCAAATCAAAATATCAATTTCATATTCCACCAGCTGCCGCCAAATTTCTGTCAATTCCTTTTCATCCATCTGCCCATTCGCAATGGCAATTCGGGCTTCCGGCATGACTTCCTGCAATTTGGCTGCGGTCTGCGGCATGGTTTCCACCCGATTGTGGATATAATAAACCTGTCCGCCCCGTTTCAGTTCTCGCCGCATCGCCTGCACCAAAACGCCTAAATGATATTCCATGACACAGGTCTGCACTGGATAACGGTCTTGCGGTGGCTCTGCAATTACAGACATATCCCGAATTCCACTCATCGCCATATTTAAGGTGCGGGGAATCGGCGTTGCAGAGAGCGTCAGCATATCCACACCCGGAAACATTTCCTTGAATTTTTCCTTGTGGGCAACGCCAAACCGCTGTTCTTCGTCTACAATCGCAAGCCCCAGTGCTTTGAACTGGACATCTTTCTGCACAACCCGATGCGTTCCAATCACTAAATCTGCAACACCCGAACGAATCTTTTTCAGATTCTCCTTGGTCTGTTTCGGCGAATTATAACGGGACAGCAGAACAATATTTACCGGAAATGTTTCAAACCGCCGCAAGGCAGTCTGATAGTGCTGCATTGCCAGAAACGTCGTTGGCACTAAAATAACACACTGTTTTCCGCTCAAAATGCACTTCATTGCTGCTCGCAGGGCAACTTCTGTCTTTCCAAATCCAACATCTCCGCAAAGCAGACGATCCATGGGACGGGGACGCTCCATATCTGCCTTAATCTCTGCAATGGATTGCAGCTGGTCATCTGTTTCAATATATGGGAATCGTGCTTCAAAGTCGGTCTGTTCCCGACTATCCGGATAAAAGGCAAATCCCTGACTTTTCTCCCGTTTTGCATAGAGTTCCGTTAATTCCTTTGCCATATCCTTGACAGCGTGCTTGACATTATTTCGGGTTTTCTGCCACTCTACCGAGGAGAGTCGATTCAGTTTCACACCGCTGTCATCCCGTCCGCTGATATAACGGGAAACCAAATCCATTTGTGTAACCGGAACATAGAGGTTTTCATTTCCTCGATACTGGATGGTGATATAATCCTTAGTCATGCCCTCCAGTTCCAGCTTCCGGATGCCCAAAAACCGCCCGATTCCGTGCGTTGCATGGACAACCAAATCGCCCGGTGTCAAATCCGATAAGCTGTGCAGAGCTGCTCCCTCTTTATGAATCCGGCGTTTCCGGCTGCCGGCACGCATTGTTCTGCCCTGCGTCATGACTACAAGATTTGTTTCTGGGCAGTAATATCCGCCGGACAAGCTGCCTGTTCGCAGGTAGACTGTATCCGGCAGCCACTCTGTTTCCCCCTCTGCCAGTTTGCAGGGAATGCCACTCTCCTGCAAATCGTTTTGTAGAATCGGCAAGGTTTTTTCACTGCCTGCCAGCAAGAAAATCGTGCTATGCTGCTCCAGATAACTTTTCAAATCTTCAATCAACTGCCGGAGTTCGCCGCCCCACGGAGAAAGCTGCACCCATTCCATGGAAAGCAGTTTTTCATAGGCAACATGTGTACCGCCCTGCAAAAACTGGTTCGCATAGATACAGAACCGTTTTGAAAGCCGCTCCTGTAGAACTTCCGGCTCTTGATAATAACCGTCCAGTCCTCGACAGAGCACGCCATCTTCCAACAGCACTTTACAGTCCTCCCGATGGCGGGAAAGCAATGCCCGTGCAGTTTCTGCAATCGAACTGTATTCACTGAGCAGGACTGTTGAAAAACCGTAATCGGTCAGCAGTGCAGGTGTTTCATGAATCAAGGGGTAATATTTATCAATCTGCACCAAATCCAGTCCATCTTCCAACTGCTGAGCCTCTTGTAAAAGATGTTCTTTTGCAACAGCTGCATATTTTCCACGCAGTGTTTTTGCATGGCTACGAATGCGTTCGGCTAGTTCTTCTGGTGGGCAGAGTGTTTCTTTCGCTGGAATCAGCATCATTTCAGAAACCGACTCTGTTCGGCGTTGGGTCTGCGGGTCGAAAAACGAAATCGTATCCACTTCTTCATCCCAAAATTCCATTCGGTATGGCTGTGGTGCTTGTGCCGAAAAAATATCAACAATTGCCCCTCGAATGGAGAATTGCCCTGCACCTTCTACCGCTTCGCAGTGCTGATAGCCCATAGAAATCAACTTCTTCCGGAGCGTATCCATTGGGATGGTATCACCGTTTTTCAATGTCAAGCTTTCCTGCTGAAGCTGTTCCGGCGGAATGACAGGCTGCATCAGGGCTTCGATACTGGCAGCAACTACCGAACAGGTTTTCTGCTGCAAGGCAGAGAGTACGCCCAGACGGGCATGTACATAGGCAGTAGAAATGCCCTCTGCTGGGGCAAAAACCAATTCCTTTGAAGGAAACAGCAATGCCGTCTGTGGGTCGTTGGTCATTGTGTTGATATCTGCACAAAGGCGGCGTGCCTCTGCTTCTTCTCCGGTCAGAATCAAAACAGGCTGTTCCGGACTGGAGAGCGTCAGGGCAAGCTGTGCTTTCTGCACCATTGCACAGCCAGTCAGGGCAACAGGAGAACAACCTTCTTGTCTTGCCCGTTGCAGCTGTCGGAACGCCTGCATCTGTTGCATGGTTGTTTCAAAAAATGGCATTGGAATCTCCTTTCAAAGGGATGAGTACGGCAAATGTGGTTTGCCTTGGGTTGGTGAATGGAATATTGGTGGCTTGTCTTAGGAAAACCACCTGCGTACAGTTCGGCAAGGCTGGGGCACATCCCCAGCTTGCCTTGGGAATCGCAATTGCCCCTGAAACCTTGTATCTCATTACAACCTTTAGACTTTAAAAGCAATTGCGATTCTTCCGATTACTTCTTAGATGTTTGTTTTATCTCATGGTGCAGTTTCGATTTGCTCCGCAAATGTGGGCTACTCGCCCACACCTCGGCAGCATTTTTGAAAAACTGCTGCACCGAAAAACTTTTTGGTTGCCTGCGGCTCATCATTTGAAACAATGCACGCAGAAAAATCAATTGTGGCTCGATTTATAATCCCCTGCTCTTCTCTTAATGACTATACTGCGACATTGCTTCCTCAATCTTTCCGTTTACAATCAATTCCGCTGCTTTTCCTGCCTGCTCAAACGCCTGCTGCATGGCTTCTTGATCGCTCTCCGGAAACTTCCCCAAAACCCAATCTGCTAAATTATAATCTTTCCGTGGCTTCTCGCCAACCCCGATTTTTACTCTTGGAAATTCTTCCGAACCCAACAGAGCAATGATACTCTTAATCCCATTATGTCCGCCAGAACTGCCCTTTCGGCGAATCCGAATCTTCCCCGGCGGTAAAGAAATATCATCATACAGCACCAGCACCCGTTCCGGCGGAATCTTATAGAATTCCGCTGCGGCAGCAACTGCTTCGCCACTGTTGTTCATGTATGTTGCTGGCTTCATAAAAAAGCAGCGTGTTTCTCCCAGCATTCCATCCCCGCAATCCGACCGGAATTTCATGGTGGACAGAGCAATTTCATGCTGTTTTGCCAGTTGCGTAATGGCTAAAAATCCAGCATTGTGCCGGGTTTCTGCATATTCTAAACCGGGATTCCCCAGCCCGACTATCAGCCAGGTTGGTTTCCCCATTTTGTGCGATTCGCCCTCAATCTGCTTGAATAAATCAAAAATACCCATAGTTCCTCATTTCTCTCCATAACCCACAGAAGCGGCATCTGCCGAGGCAAATGCCGCAAGTGCGGTGGATTTTATTGTTCCGATGATGAGAAGTTTCTCATTAATTCTTATTCTTATCTTCCGGGAACAGCTTGCTCTTCAGTTTCTTCAAGCTGTAGCCTTCCTTTACCTTCAAGTCTGCACGCTCTACTGCCAATGCGTAATCCGGAACATCCTTTGTAACGGTTGAACCAGCTGCTGTATAAGCACCCTTACCCAGTTTCACTGGTGCAATCAGGTTCGTATTACAGCCGATAAAGCAGTTATCACCAATCACGCAACGATTCTTTTTAATGCCATCATAGTTGACGGTTACCGTTCCGCAGCCGAAGTTGACCTTCTTTCCGACATCGCTGTCGCCGACATAAGTCAGGTGAGCAATTGCGGTGCTTTCGCCAACAACAGAATTTTTCACTTCTACAAAGTCCCCAATTTTAACGCCGCTGCGAATGTGCGAATTCGGGCGGATATGTACAAATGGCCCAATCTTAACGGAATCTTCAATCACAGATTCATACGCCTGTACATAGTTCAGAATGACATATTCGCCTACAACGCAATTTTCAATGATGCAGTTCGGGCCAATCGTGCTTCTTGCACCGATTTTCGTTCTGCCCTTGAGCTGTGTGCCCGGCAAAATCGTGGTTTCTGCTCCGATTTCAACGTCTTTTCCAATAATGATGCCGTCTGTGTTGATGAAGTTGACACCGTTCTCCATGTGCTTCTCCAGCACCTTCCAGCGTGCAACTTCGTTCAAATGCAGCAAGTCTTTCCGAGTATTTGCTCCCAGGACTACATCCGTATTGTCTGTGAGATATGCACCGGCTTTCTTGCCCTGCTCCAAAGCCAGACCAATAGTATCCGTCAGGTAATATTCACCCTGTACATTCGACTGGGACAAACCTTTCAGCAGTGTCAGCAGGTCTGCTGTCCGGAACCAATACGCACCGGAATTGACTTCCTGAATCTGCCGCTGTGCATCGGTGGCATCCTTTTCTTCTACGATGGCAGCAATGCCCGTTTCACTTCTCAAAATTCTGCCATAGCCGAACGGGTTGTCCAGCTTTGCGGTGATGACCGTAACCGCATTGCCCTGTGCAGTGTGCAGCTGATATGCCTGCTGGATGGTTTCGCTGTCCATAAACGGAGCATCCCCACACAATACTAAGGTATTGCCGTCCGGATTTTCCTCCAGAACCGGCACTGCCTGCATCACAGCGTGTCCCGTTCCGAGCCGCTCTGCCTGCAAAACGGTCTTGTATTTATTGTTTAAGTAGTGTTCGATAAACTGCGATTTATAACCTGTTACGACACAGATATTTCTCAGGTCTGCTGCTTCACAAGCCTGTACGACCCAGCCCAGCATTGGCACGCCCAATACTTCCAGCATTGGCTTCGGAATGGCTCCGTTTAGCCTGGGGAAGGCCCCCCTCCCCCCGCCTGCCATGACCGCCGGCTAAGATTACAACTTGATCCATGATTCTTTGTTCCTCCTGCAAAACTTCATGTTTTACCGCTTTTTACCAAAATTTCAGTAAAAAAGCGTACTACTTATAGTATGACAAAATTTTGAAAAAAATGCAAGCCTTTTTGCCAAAAAAAAATTTGTCTTGTTATTTTTGTATAAGTTGCCATAAAAATCGGGGTGTATTTTTTTGAAAATATGTATGGTATTTTCCTGTGAGATATGTTATAATAGAGTTGAGGGTCGGTTGACAGGAAGAAACTGCCATTTCTCTCCTGCCGTTTGCCGCTTCACAAACGCCGTACCCACAAAAATATTTGAATCAAATTTGGAGGTAGTTACCAATGGCAAACAAATGGGTTTATATGTTCAGCGAAGGCAACATGACCATGCGGAACTTGCTCGGAGGCAAGGGTGCAAACTTGGCTGAAATGACCACAATCGGTCTTCCGGTACCGCAGGGCTTCACCATCACCACAGAAGCTTGTACCCAGTACTATGAAGATGGCCGCAAGATCAACGACGAAATCATGACACAGGTTATGGACGGCGTTAAGAAGATGGAAGAAATCAACGGCAAGAAGTTCGGCGATAAGAAGAACCCGCTGCTGGTTTCCGTTCGTTCTGGTGCTCGTGCTTCCATGCCGGGTATGATGGACACCATCCTGAACCTCGGTCTGAATGACGACGTTGTTGCTGCAATGATCGAAGGCAATCCGGATCCGGCTTTTGAACGGTTCGTATATGACTCTTACAGAAGATTCATTCAGATGTTCTCTGACGTTGTTATGGAAGTTGGTAAGAAGTACTTCGAACAGCTGATCGACAAGATGAAGGAAGAAAAGGGCGTAAAGTTCGACGTAGAACTGACTGCTGCTGATCTGAAAACTCTGGCTGAACAGTTCAAGGCTGAATACAAAAAGCAGCTGGGTTCTGACTTCCCGTCTGATCCGGTTGAACAGTTGAAGCTTGCAATCGAAGCTGTATTCCGTAGCTGGGACAACCCGAGAGCAAACGTTTACCGTCGTGACAACGATATTCCGTATTCTTGGGGTACTGCTGTTAACGTAATGCCGATGGTATTCGGTAACTTGAACAACGAATCCGGTACTGGTGTTGCATTTACCCGTGACCCAGCAACTGGTGAAAAGAAGCTGATGGGTGAATTCCTGATCAACGCACAGGGCGAAGACGTTGTTGCCGGTGTTCGGACTCCGATGCCGATCGCACAGATGGAACAGGAATTCCCGGAAGCATACGCTGAATTCATTCAGGTTTGCAAGACACTGGAAGACCACTATCACGATATGCAGGATATGGAATTCACAGTAGAAAACAAGAAGCTGTACATGCTGCAGTGCCGGAATGGTAAGAGAACCGCTCAGGCTGCTCTCCAGATCGCTTGCGACCTCGTAGATGAAGGCCACAAGTCCGAAGAAGAAGCTGTTCTGATGATCGATCCGAGAAACCTCGACACCCTGCTCCACCCGCAGTTCGATGCAAAGGCTCTGAAGGCTGCTACACCGATCGGCAAGGGTCTGGGTGCTTCTCCGGGTGCTGCTTGCGGTAAGGTTGTATTTACTGCTGATGATGCAGAAGCTTGGAACGCTAAGGGCGAAAAGGTTGTTCTGGTTCGTCTGGAAACTTCTCCGGAAGACATCACCGGTATGAAGGCTTCTCAGGGTATCCTGACTGTTCGTGGCGGTATGACATCACACGCTGCCGTTGTTGCTCGTGGTATGGGTACTTGCTGCGTATCCGGTTGCGGCGACATCAAGATGGACGAAGAAAACAAGAAGTTTGAACTGGCTGGCAAGACCTTCACAGAAGGCGACTATATCTCGATCGACGGTTCTACTGGTAACATCTATGACGGTATCATCCCGACTGTTGATGCTTCTATCACTGGTACATTCGGCAGAGTTATGGGCTGGGCAGACAAGTACAGAACCATGAAGGTTCGTACCAATGCAGATACTCCGGCTGACGCAAAGAAGGCTCGGGAACTGGGTGCTGAAGGTATCGGTCTGTGCCGTACCGAACACATGTTCTTCGAAGCTGACAGAATCGCAGCATTCCGTGAAATGATCTGCTCTGACACCGTTGAAGAAAGAGAAGCTGCTCTGGCTAAGATCGAACCGATGCAGCAGGGCGACTTTGAAGCTCTGTACGAAGCTCTGGAAGGCAACCCGGTTACCATCCGGTTCCTGGATCCGCCGCTCCACGAATTCGTACCGACTGAAGAAGAAGATATCAAGAAGCTGGCTGATGCACAGGGCAAGACTGTTGATCAGATCAAGGCTATCATCGCTTCTCTGCACGAATTCAACCCGATGATGGGTCACCGTGGCTGCCGTCTGGCTGTTACTTATCCGGAAATCGCTAAGATGCAGACCAAGGCAATCATCAAGGCTGCAATTAACGTAAAGGCTAAGCACCCGGATTGGACTGTAAAGCCGGAAATCATGATCCCGCTGGTTGGCGATGTAAAGGAACTGAAGTTCGTAAAGAAGGTTGTTGTTGAAACTGCTGACGCTGAAATCGCTGCTGCTGGTTCTGACCTGACTTATGAAGTTGGTACGATGATCGAAATCCCGAGAGCTGCTCTGACTGCTGACGAAATCGCTAAGGAAGCTGACTTCTTCTGCTTCGGTACAAACGACCTGACTCAGATGACTTACGGCTTCTCTCGTGACGATGCTGGTAAGTTCCTCGGTGCTTACTATGACGCTAAGATCTTCGAAAGCGATCCGTTCGCTAAGCTGGATCAGACTGGCGTTGGCAAGCTGATGAAGATGGCAATCGAACTGGGCAAGCCGGTAAACAGCAAGCTCCACTGCGGTATCTGCGGCGAACACGGCGGTGACCCGACCTCCGTTGAATTCTGCCACGAAATCGGTCTGGACTATGTTTCCTGCTCTCCGTTCCGTGTTCCGATTGCAAGACTGGCTGCTGCTCAGGCTGCAATCAAGAACAAGTAAGATTAAACTGTTCGTGAAATTCTTTCTTTTTTGCAAAAAAGTACCCATTCGCATAAAAACCTTATAACCTCACCCCCGTTCGTATTTGAAAAAATACGCACAAAACGAATCCCGACACTCGTTGGGTTATCTTTCGATAGACCGTGAAACCGTATGGTGTCCAGCGGACAGGCTGGAATCATACGGTTTCTTTTTTTCGTTTTCCACAGTGTTTTCCACTTTCCAACAGCAATGTGTCCAAAATAATTTCCACCGTTTTGTGCAAAACAGAAAAACCATTGAATTGCTTGTTGACAGGCTCGACAAGATGTGTTAGAATGAAGCCATACGGTGTTCGGTGTACAATCGCACCGTTTTTGGCACAACCCGAATGACCCGATTTTTGAAATACATTGCAGCGGCTCGGAAATTGCCTGCAATGAACATATCACAAAACATGGAAGAGAAAGGCCGCAGTTCGTTTACACGTTCTAACAGAGAGCACTTGCCATCGGCTGCAAGCAGTGCAGAACTGGAATTGACGGCACACCGTCTCCGAGTCTGCCCAATCCGCAGCGGCTTGCTCCCGTTATCGAGCATCCGAAAGACGCAGCCGTGCTTCTCATACAAGAAAAGACGGCGTGACTTCGGCGGCGTTCAGAACGTCCCTCCTGTAACAAAATCAGCAGGAGCGATGCGAAAGATTCGTCCTGCCATTTGCGTGAAGAAGGGTGGAACAGCGGCAGCTTATTTGCGATCGCCCCTTATCCTGTGGGAATCCCACGGATAAGGGGCATTTTTTTCACCCTGTTTTCTCCAATCGTTCGGATTGCCAACCACCCGCAAATCTTACACATCCATTCAAATTTTATCATAAAGGAGTTTTCAATCATGAGTCAACTGCAACTGAAAGACGGCAGTTTCCGGGAATTTACCCCTGGTCAGTCTGCCGCAGAAATTGTAAAAGGAATCGGCATGGGACTGTATAAGGCTGCTTGCTGCGTCAAGATCAATGGCGAAGTCTGTGACCTGCGTACCCCTGTTACCGAAGACTGCACCTTTGAAGTCTGCACCTTCGATGACCCAGACGGCAAGAAAACCTTCTGGCACACGGCTTCTCATGTCCTCGCTCAGGCGGTTAAACGGCTGTATCCAAACGCAAAGCTTGCGATTGGCCCGGCAATCGACAGCGGTTTCTACTATGATTTCGATGTAGAAAAACCGTTTACCGCAGAAGAACTGCGGAAAATCGAAGCAGAAATGAAGAAAATCGTCAAGGAAAATGCAGAACTGGAACAGTTCACACTCTCCCCAGACGAAGCCATTTCTTTCCTGAAAGAACAGGATGAACCGTACAAGGTAGAACTCTGTGAAGAACACGCTGGCAAGGGCGAACCGATTTCGTTCTATCGGCAAGGTGAATTTACTGACCTCTGTGCTGGTCCACACCTGATGAAAACCGGTGTCATCAAGGCATTCAAGCTGCTCTCCTGCACTGGTGCTTACTGGAGAGGCTCGGAAAAGAACAAGATGCTCTCTCGTGTTTATGCCATCGCTTTCCCGAAAGCTTCCATGCTGGACGAACACCTGAAGCAGCTCGAAGAAGCAAAAATGCGGGATCACAACAAGCTGGGCAGAGAACTGGAATACTTCACAACTGTTGACGTGGTTGGTCAGGGTCTGCCGATTCTGCTGCCGAAGGGTGCAAGAGTCGTACAGCTGTTGCAGCGTTGGGTCGAAGATGTGGAACAGTCCAAGGGCTGCCTGCTGACCAAAACACCGCTGATGGCAAAACGGGAATTCTATAAGATTTCCGGTCACTGGGATCACTATCTGGATGGCATGTTCATTCTGGGCGACCCATACGATGAAACCAAGGAATGTTTCGCTCTGCGTCCGATGACCTGCCCGTTCCAGTATCAGGTTTATTTGAATCGTGCTCGTTCCTATCGGGATTTGCCGATGCGGTTGGTAGAAACTTCTACCCTGTTCCGGAACGAAGACAGCGGCGAAATGCACGGCTTGATTCGGGTTCGGCAGTTCACCATCTCCGAAGGTCACTATATTCTCCGTCCGGATCAGCTCGAAGAAGAATTCAAGGGCTGTCTGGAACTGGCAAAGTACTTCCTCGGTACGGTTGGCTTGCTGGATGACTGCACTTTCCGGTTCTCTCAGTGGGATCCGGCAAACCCGAACAACAAGTACGAAGGTACAAAGGAACAGTGGGAAGAAGCACAGCGTGTTATGGGCAACATCCTCGACCACCTCGGTTTGGATTACACCATCGGTATTGACGAAGCTGCCTTCTATGGTCCGAAGCTGGATATTCAGTATAAGAATGTTTACGGCAAGGAAGACACACTTGTTACCATTCAGATTGATATGCTGCTGGCTCATCGGTTTGGTATGTATTACACCGATACAGACGGACAGAAGAAGCTGCCGTATATCATTCACAGAACCTCTTTGGGCTGCTATGAACGGACACTGGCATATATGATTGAACACTTTGCTGGTGCAATGCCGTTGTGGATTGCTCCGGAACAGGTTCGCTTGATTCCGATTGCAGACCGTCACCTTGATTACACCTATGAAGTTCTGCATCAGTTGCAGGCTGCTGGTCTGCGGTGCGAAGTAGATAGCCGTGCAGAAAAGGTTGGCTATAAGATTCGTCAGGCAGTACTGGAAAAAGTGCCGTATATGATTACCATCGGCGACAACGAAGTGGAACAGAAAACGGTTGCGGTTCGTTCCAGAAAGAATGGCGATTTGGGCAGCATGCAGCTGGATGATTTGCTGGCAAAGCTGAAAGAAGAAGTCGATACCAAGGCAAAGTAAGCAGTTGCCTTGACAAAATCGTAATCAATCGAAAAAGCGTCTGGTGGGAGATTCTCACCGGACGCTTTTGTTTTGAAAAGGGTGCAAAATACGAGCCGTAGGCAACTAAAAAGTTTTTCGGTGCAGCAGTTTTTCAAAAATGCTGCCGAGGTGT
>OGRG01001617.1_pt1 | contig 15052 bp, 4 predicted proteins | sample 1553501 | NCBI WGS metagenome assembly OGRG01 (sample SAMEA2580018, study PRJEB22360) | human gut metagenome | biome: human gut; feature: human-associated habitat; material: faeces | place: Denmark | collected 2008/2010 | reverse complement strand
ATGGCCTGTGCCTTTGGCATGGAAGCATGCAAGCACTATTACTCAGTACGGTATGTACGACTTCCTGATCTATTATTGGACTTACAGGCTGCCAGGGACAATGGAACTTTCTCGACTGCCCTGAAGAAATACACTAAGCCAATAGTACTGATTATTGATGAGTGGCTGCTTCTTAAATTGACAGAAGCTGAAGCCAGAAATCTTTTTGAACTGATACATAAAAGACGAAAAAAATCTTCAACGATCTTTTGTTCTCAGTTCCGTGAAAGTGAATGGTACCAGCAAATCTGTGATGGTGAAAGTACTCTTGCTGATGCCATCATGGATCGTATATCGTATGATTCTTATAAGATCGATATTGAAAGTGTTGACCCATCTAAAGACCTCTCTATGAGAGAAGTGTATGGACTGGATCCTGCAATGGCAAAGTAACTTAATAAATAAAATGGGGTGGCTCCGTTAGTCCGGACAGGTGGCTCTCGCCACACCGGACTGGCGGCTCTGCCGCACCGTAATATTCACGGGGAATGTAGCAAAGGCAGCGGTGACGCAGGAGATGATCGATTTTACCGATGAGAACAGTCAGGGCGGCTGGGTAAAAGATGGGGCAAATGGAACGATCACTTTCCAAAATGGTGAGGGTGATGATGGATTTATGGTACTTGAGTCTGCAGGAGAGTCCTTTTTCAAATATGGAAATTCCAAAACCCGTCAGGATGGAATTCTTGAAATGGATCTTACCCTGACGAAAGGACCGAATGGGGCGAGAATGTTGATTTTGTTCCGTTACAATTCTTCCTCTGACTGGGAAGGAATTGGAGTAGACGGTACTCACTGGTTCTGGCAGAAAGGTTCTTCTAACTGGGGAGATCTTAATTCCACAAAGACGACGTTTGATGCATCAGATATAAACCAGAAGCATCATATCAAACTGGAGTATCGTGGAAAGCAGATCAAGGTTTATCAGGATGGAGAGGTGATTATTGATCAGACAGTAGATGCATTTAGTGATACGATGTCCGGACAGATTGGAATGAGAGTCTGGGGAGAACCAACAGAAACCCATGGATGTGCTTTGAAGTTTGACAATATAAAAACTTCCGATATTTTTTCAGCAGTTTCGATTGATCCGAAAAGTGTGAAACTTGAACAGGATACAGCGGCAGCACAGGATATTGAAGTGGCAATAACAGGCGAGAATACATTAAGTGCGATTAAAAATGGATCAGAGGTATTGGAAAGGGGAACGGATTATACTGTAAATGGTCAGAATGTCACAATTAAGACAACTTATCTTGAAAAGATCAAAAGTCAATCCAGTACAAAGCTGGTTTTTGAATTCGAAGATGGGCAGACACAGACATTCACGATTAATATTAACATTCCGGAACCGACGGTATCCTATACAAGAAATTTTGCGGCAGACGGAGCAGACGGCTTTACGAAAAAGAGTGGAAGCGGTTCTATGAGTCTGGAAAATGGTGCCATGAAGCTTCAGGGAGATGGCGTATTTATTGATGATAATTCGGCAAGCCTGAAAGACCAGGAAATTGAATTTACATACGATCCAATGAATGATAATTGTGGATATGGGGCAGTTCTCCGGTATGTAAGTGATAATGAGTATTTCTATGTTGGACCGTCTTCACAGAATAATCAGCATTATACCAGATGGAATATCTGGAATGCACAGGGACAGTCACTTCTTGGAAGTGAATATAATGACAGTGGTTTTATTCTTGCAAATAGAGTGGTTCCATATAAGATAAAAGTAAGGATTGTGGACAAGTATGTGACAGTATTTGTTGATAATGAGGAAATTCTTAATAGAGAACTTAGTAATGTTACGACAAATCCGGGAAAAGTGGGATTCAGAACCGGAAGTAATAATGGAATGCTCATCCAGAAGTTTACGCAGGAGAATGCAGCTGTACCGACAGTTGTGGAAAATACAGAGCCTGTAACAATTCAGTCAGATGCCATGACAGTCCGTCTGGACCGTGCATTCCCGCGGGTAATCGATTATACATTAAAGAACGGTGGGGAGACTGTAAAAGGACAGGAACTTGCATTACATCAGATTGAGTTAAATAATAAACTTTATACACCGGATGTTACAGCAGATATCAGTGAGAATAAAGCGGTTTATCATGTGTCAGAGGCGACGACAGGAATTTCATTTGATGTTATATTTACTGTAGAAGGAAATGTCCTTTCTATGAATGTAAAAAATATAGTTGATGATCAGACGAAACTGTACACTTTGAATTTCCCGCGTCACAGTTTGATTTCTATGTCAAGTAAAGATGCGGACGGAAAGCTGACTGTAAATAATTATCAGGGACAGAATGCGATTTCGCTTTCTTCAGCCAATGCATCAGAAGCATATAATGAGACGACGCTTGCAGTGTTAAGTAATCGGAATGTTGCTGCTGCATTAAGTGGAGAATCATATAAAAACCGTCATGAAGTAGCATACCAGACGTTTGCGGCAGGAGACCATAATTCTACAGGTTTATGGATGAATGAGTATACTTACCGTGGACTGGATGGAGAGATAATGTATCTGCCTGCAGTCAAGGTAGCGGTCACAGCAGATTGCAATGGAGATGGAAAAGTAGACGCTCAGGATGGTGCGATTGTACTTCGGGATAAGTGCATGACCAGAAAAAGTGGAGCGGACGAAGTGACAGACTCCTGGACAATGATCGCAATGAATGTAGGATCCGAAGCTCAATATCCATTTCTCCGTATTTTGGATAATGTGAAGAAGATGTATCTGGCTACAGATGGATTTGGGCAGAATATTATTATCAAGGGATATCAAGGTGAAGGACATGACTCATCTCATCCGGATTATGCAAATTATAATAAGCATGCTGGTGGTCTGGAAGATTTCAACACTTTGCTGAGTGAGGCAGAAAAGTATAATGCACAAATAGGTATTCATGTAAACCAGACAGATACTTACCCGGAAGCTCCGCAGTATGGAAAGCTTGCAGCAAGCCTTCCGGCCTGGGATTGGTATGATAGTTCAAAAGGCATTATTCGTGAGAACGACGATCTTGACACATCAGAAAATGGATTGGATGGACGTTTTTCGCAATTATACGATAAAGATACGCAGGGAAAGATTGATACGACATATGTAGATGTATTCTTTGGAACAAGATGGCCGATGTATAAATTAATACAGAATATAAAAGGCCGCAACATTATTCTTGGAACAGAGAATCCTGATGAAATGGTTTCCCACAGTGTATTTGTCCATGGTATTCAGACCGGGGCAGGCAACTTTAAAGGAGCAGGAAATCTGGTTCGTTTTGTAGAGAACAACCAGTCTGATATTTTCCAGGGAACAACTTTGTTCAGAGGAATACAATCGAGAAACAACGGCGGCGATACAGGCGGAGCAAGCAAAGGTGGTGCTGGTATTGACGGTTGGCAGCAGTCTTCACAGGGAAATAATGCAGCAAGTATGAATGATTCGCTGGATACATTTTATTGCGAAGTACTTCCGGCTAAGTTCCTTGCACAGTATCCGCTGATGCAGTATGAAAGCGAATCGCGGGCAGTTCTGGGAAATAGTAACGAAGTAGTAACTGAGATCGTGAATAACGTTAATGTTATTACGCTGGACGGTGAAAAAGTTGCCGAAGGAAATAAGATTTTCATTCCATGGGAAAAGGATGATGATGAGCAGGGTAAGATTTATCATTATAATAAAGATGGAGGTTCAAGTACCTGGACACTTCCGGAATCCTGGGGAAATGTAACTGAGGTAACGATTTATAAACTGTCTGCAGAAGGAAAATCTGATAAGAAAACGCTTCCTGTGACAGGACGTAAAGTAACAATTGATGCGACAGCAAAAACAGGATATGTACTTTACAAAGAGGATGCTGTAAAAGTTGATACGGCTGATACAATGGAGTGGTCTACAGGATCTCCTGTGAAAGATATGGGATTCGATTCCTATAATTTTGATGAGTGGAAACCATCATCTACATCTGATAGTGTAGATCATATAAAGATTAAGGATAATAGTCTTGGAAATGCACACCTTTATATAGAGGGAACAAAAGATGGACAGGTAAGTCAGACTTTAACAGGTCTGGTTCCGGGGCAGGCTTATTCGGCATCTGTATGGTGCATTACTGATGATGGACGAAAAGCATCAATTGAGGTAAAGAACGGGGACGAAGTAGTTTCAAATTATATGGAACAGAGTAATGTCACGTATGGAGTTCATCATAATGATAAATATTTGACTAAGGCTCAGCGTATGCAGGTACGTTTTACTGCGGCATCTGACACGGTCAAATTAACGCTTTCTGCAGCAGCAGGAAAAAGCGATACATCGGTTGTTGACTTTGATGATGTGCGGGTGGCAAAAGTTGATGCTTCTACTAACCCGGATCCGAATAAGTATACTTATTGGGAGGATTTTGAAAATGTAGATCAGGGCTTTGGAGTATTTGTGTCTACGGAGTCTGATCAGTCGCATTTATCTCAGAAAAATCCAGTGAATCCAGAGTATACGACGGATGTGATTGATGGAAACTATTCTTTGAAGATTCGTGCAAAAGATTATATGAGAACCATTCCATCAACGGTTAGATTTAAACCGAATACAGAGTATAAAGTAGGCATTGAATATAAAGCACCAAGTGCAAATGCGTTTACTTTTGCAGTAAAATCTGATAAGGCTTCAAAGACGCTTGCAAGTGCGGTGGCAAATGCCCAGAGTGGAAAGCTTGTTCTCGAGTTTACAACAGGTGATGAAGAAGACTGCTATGTAGATATTACAGGACAGAGCAGTGAATATTATGTTGATAATTTCTATGTAGAAGAGGCATACATCCCGGCAGACTTTTCAGAGTTACAGAAGGCAGTAGATGAGGCAGAAAAATTAGACAGAACGGTATATATGACAGAGTATTATGCCGGTCTGGACAAGATTCTTGCGGAGGCTGAGAAAGTACTTGACAATCCACGGACAGAGCAGAGTGAGGTTGATGAGATGACCCAAAAAGTGAGGGATGCAATAAATGCATTACAGCCACTTGCGACAAATGCTGACTTTGCAGCACTGGAAAAAGCAGTAGAGGAAGCTGAGAAAATTATAGTAAAAGATTATAAAGACACATCGGATTTTGAAAGTGCATTAGCTGCTGCAAAACTTCTTTTGGAAGGCAAGGAAACGAAAAAGGAACTTAAGCATACAGAGGTAGCAACAGCAACTGATACGCTCGTTGAGAAGCAGAAAGCACTAAAACCGGTAGATCCAAAACCGGTTGACCCAGATCCGGTAGATCCAAAACCGGTAGATCCGAATCCGGTAGATCCAGATCCGGTTGCCCCAGGCAAGCCATCTACTCCGGATAATTCGAATGGTGCAGGACAGACGACAGGAAGTGGCAAGCCATCTGCTGACCAGAAAAATCCGGCGATGGGTACAAAAAAATCTGGAAAAGCAACAAAAACCGGCGATACAACTCCGGTTGTACCGGTGGCAGGAGGGGTACTGGTCTCTGCAATGATGCTTCTTGCAAATTTTCTCAAAAAGAAAAAAGACAATTGAGATGAAAGAGTGATGTTTGAATAAAAAATATGCTCCGTTCAGGCAGACAGGAACAAGAAAACCTGTTGCCTGAAGGAGCATATTTTATCTTAAGCACTCTTTGCATTTCCACTGACCAAGGCCTCATATTCACGCAGTTTCTCTTTCGCCTGCGGAGTTAAGTGCCTTGGAACTTCAATCTGAACCGTTACATACTGGTCACCGTGAACCGAAGGGTTCTTCATGGAAACAATTCCCTTTCCTTTCAAACGGATTTTAGAACCGGACTGTGTACCCTCACGGATCTTACAAAGCACATTGCCATATAAAGTCTGAACCAGTGCTTCACCACCAAAGACAGCCGTCGTGAAAGGTACAGTAATTGTCGTATAGACATCCGTTCCCTTTCGCTCGTATCCCGGTTTGTCAGCGACCTTGACCTTCAACATCAGATCCCCGGCATCTCCGCCATTTGTACCGGGCATTCCCTTGCCACGGAGACGGATCGTCTTACCGGTGTCGATTCCTGCAGGAATATGAACCTTCAGTGACTGGGAAGGATTTCCCGGAGCATTTGGATCCTGTAATGTAATGACCTTGTCACAGCCAAAAGCAGCTTCATCAAAACCAACGGTTACTTCTGCATTCAGATCGGATCCCTTTGACTGAAAACCACCGGACTGGAACCCACCATGGAAGCCGTTCCCAAAACCGGAAGAAGTCTTGCGGGAGGTTCCTCCGTGGAACATATTTCCGAAAATATCTCCGAAAATATCATCCATATTACCACCCTCAAAGTGGTATTCCTGATACCCACCGTTTCCGGTAAAACCGCCACCACTGAAACCACCACTGCCAAAACCATTGCTGCCAAATCCGGTTCCGTCAGATCCGGCTCCACCAAAGCCACTTCCATAGAATCCACCATGGAAACCACCGGTGCCGTAACCGCCGGCTCCATCGGCAGCACCGCTCTGGTCAAATGCAGCGTGACCAAACTGGTCATAAAGTTTCTTTTTCTCAGGATCACTCAGGATATTGTAAGCTTCTGTGATCTCTTTAAATTTCTTTTCGGCCTCTTTATCACCGGGATTCGTATCCGGGTGATACTTTTTAGCAAGCTTTCTGTAGGCTTTTTTTATTGCTGACGGATCGGCACCTTTCGCCAGTCCGAGCAGTTCATAGTAATCTCTTTTCATAGACTCACCCTCATATCTTTCCGTTACGTTTGTATCATCTGATCTGCATTACTTTTTACACTATTGTATGCAAAGAAACAGTATCATTCATACTGTTCTATATGTAATATAGCAAAGAGAATAAAAGCCGTCAAGGGAGAATCAAAAAGAATGTTCCGAATTAGACAAAATAAGCGTGGGAATCAACCGAAAAGAACGAGCCGAAAAATTCTGCTGTTGTTATAATAGTATTAAGTCAGAGTGGGTAAGCTCGTGCGTAGACAGAACAAGATTTCAGAACAGGAGGGGATGCGGAGTATGAAGAATCGAAAAAAGCAGTTCCTGAAGATCGGAATTGCAGTATTGGTGATCGCGGTTGCGGGAATTGTTGCCGGGGTTGTCCGATACAGAATTGATAATCGATTCAATTTAACTGTTGGGGGGCATACAATCAGCAAAGATGAATATGTGAACTGCATGAAATCAGTAGAATATGATACAAAAATGCAGATTCAACAGGACTATGATGCCGTTTATGAAGATGGCTTCTGGGAGAAAAAGTATGATGAGAAATACGGCTACGAAATTCTGACGGAAAATACAGTAGAACAGTTGAAATACATCCATGCGGTCTATGACCTTGCAGAAGAATGTGGTGATGTATCAGACAGCAGTTATGAGGCTTTGGAAAAGCGTTGGAAAGACGAAAATGCAAAGCGGAGTGAAAAGGTTGAAAATGGGGAAGTGGTCTATGGACTGAAAGAATATACCTTTCAGCTTTATCTTCAATATGAGATGAGTACGCTCAAAGAAAAATACTGCAATGATGATACTCGTGAGGGCATGGAACTGACAGAGGACGAGATACTGGAATACTACAACAGCCGCGAATGGATCTTCGGGGACAGCGAAGAGAATGCTGATCTGGAGACAGCAAGGATTGCGGTGGAACGTGAGTTGCGTGAAAAGAAATATGATGACATCATCACGCAGCGTGAAACTGATTCTCAGGTGGACGGGAACATGGCGGATGTAAACCGGTTTACCTTGAAGAATATAGAATGATGGAAGGAGCAATGTTATGAAGAAGAAATGGATGAGCGGTGCTCTGGCTCTTCTGCTTGCAGGAACTACGGTTGCATCAATGGTGCCGGCAGTTGCTGTTAATGCTGAAGGACAGGATACTGCGACAGGAACAACATATTATGTTGATTCCCAAAGCGGAAGTGACAGCAATGACGGAACTTCCGAAAGCAAGGCGTTCAAGACGCTTGAGAAAGTGAATGATCTTGATCTTGAGCCGGGAGATACAGTTCTCCTGAAGAAAGGATCTGTATTTGAAGATCAGGCACTCAAGTTCACAAAAGAAGACAGCGGTACTGCTGAAGCACCGGTCAAGATCTCTACTTATGGAAATGGAGACAGACCACAGATCAATACAAATGGTCATGGTCAGTGGGAGCAGAACTATGGGGTTGCATTGGACAACTCAAACCACAAATGGCATGGTACAGTATCTTCCAGTATTCTGATCATGGATACAGAGTACATTGAGATCGAAGGTCTGGAACTGACAAATGACAGAAACAGTGCAACAGATACAGAAAAAGATAAGACTTATAATGATGCTTATGCAATGGACAGAACCGGAGTTGCCGGAGTTGCAAAAGATAACGGAACAGTAGATCATATCGTACTGAACGATCTTTACATCCATGATGTAACAGGTAACGTTTATAACAAGCACATGGCAAATGGCGGTATCTACTTTATCGTGGAAAAGCCAACAAATGAAGCAACAACAGGAATTGCAAGATACAACGATGTTCAGATCAAGAACTGCTATCTTGATACAGTAAACCGTTGGGGAATCGCAGTCGGATACACTTACAAGCACGGTCAGTTCAACAATGCTGCTCTGAGTGATGAAGTAATGTCCACATACGGTTCATCTAACGTAGTAATTGAGAACAATTACCTGAACAATGTAGGCGGAGATGCAATCACAACAATGTATCTTGACAGAGCTTTAGTTCAATATAATGTATCAGAAAATGCAGCGAAGCAGATCAACTATACAGATTTCTCCCAGCGGCAGCCACAGCTCGATGCAAATGGTAATGATACAGGAAATAAACTGGGCGTAGGTAATGGACGAGTTGCAGCAGGTATCTGGCCATGGAAGTGTAAAGATACAGTCTTCCAGTACAATGAGTGCTTTGCAACACTGAATGCAGCTCATGGTAATGGTGACGGACAGCCATGGGATGCTGACTACGGTGATGGAACAAACTATCAGTACAACTACAGTCACGGTAATACGGCAAGTACGATCATGTTCTGTGGACCGCAGTCCATCAATAATACATTCCGTTACAACATCAGCCAGAATGAAGATATGGGACCTCTCGATCCTGCAGGAAATACAGGAAATTGTCAGGTTTACAATAATACTTTCTATATTAAGAAAGGACTTACAAGTATCTGGTCTACAGCACATTCTAATAATGGACCGGTAACGATTGAGAATAACATCTTCTATTTTGCAGGAGATACATCGGTTAATGCGACAAACTGGAATCCAGGAAATAACAAGACATACAGCAACAACCTGTACTACAATGTATCCAATTATCCAACTGATGCAAATGCAGTAAAGGTATCCGCAGGAACAGCAGTACTTGTTGATGCAGGTTCAGGTCCGGTTGCAGCAGCAGAGGACAAGCAGGCAAGACTGCATGAAGATCCGACAGCTACTACAGAATTTGACGGATACAAGCTGGCAGCAAACTCCCCGGCTATCAATGCTGGTAAAGTAATTGTTGACAGAAATGGTTATTCTATCGATCATGACTTCTTCGGACATGCAATCACAGCAGTACCGGAAATCGGAGCAGCAGAAAGTGATGCAGTTACAGCACTTGTACTTCGTTCCAATACATACACAATTTCAGGAACAAATGTAAGTGATCTTCCGAAGAATACAACAGTAGAGCAGTTCCGCAACAACATCATCGTTGATACAGGTGTTACAGTTACTGTAAAAAATGGTGATAAAGTTCTTGGCGATGCAGATATCGTGAAAGGTGGAGCAACCGTCGTTCTTTCTTATGAAGGAATGGAGGATGTAACTTATACGGTAGTTGCAAGTTCTGATAAAGAACTGAAATCTTCTTACTACATGGTAAGCGGAAAGACACTGAGTGTTCCTTATACAACAGCAAATGCTACAACAGTCAGCGAGCTGAAGAAGAACATCACAGTAGCTGATACAGCAACAGTTTCCGTACTGAACAATGGAACAGCATTAGCTGACGGAGATGCAGTAACAGCAGGAATGACAGTACGCATCACGGCTGAAGATGGAACAACAAATGACTATACGGTAGCTCAGAAGAATACATACAACTGGACACTGGACTATGCAGGACAGCAGCAGGGAAATGTATGGTTTGCACAGCAGAAGAACGGTAATGGTGACTGGGCTGATATGACAGCTTATGATAATACTTATCCGAACTGGGTACTGAATACATACTATGGTGTTGGTGTAGATGCTCCAAATCACAGTACAGTAATGAGCGATTCCATTCATGGACTGATCTCTGCTCCACCGCAGACTTCTTATTCGACAGCAATGGTATTCAGAGCACCGAAGAGCGGTACAGTATCCTTCAATGTAAAAGATGGTGAGCCGTATCTGCGTCAGGCTGGAAACTCAGGCGGAACAGTTACATTAAGCCTTCTTGTAAATGATACAGTAAAACAGAGTGTAACACTTTCAACAAGTAATCAGAAAGCAGCAGACTGGGCAAATTTTGATGAGATTGAACTGAACAAGGGCGATGTGATCCGCGTAACAGCAAGCTGCAACAGCAATCCAAGCAAGCCGTCTGTTCATGTTACTCCAATCATCACATACGTTGACAAGGCAGTAGTTGATACAGAAGCACCGGATGCTCCGACAGCAGTAAGAACAGCAGATGTTACAGAGACAACAGCTCATGTTGCATGGGAAGCAGCTCTGGATAACGTTGCAACAACTGGATACAACGTATATGTAAACGGAGAAAAGGTAAACACAGAACTGGTAACAGCTACAGAGTATGATCTGACAGGTCTTACACCAGCTACAGATTACAGCGTAGAGATTGAAGCAGTAGATGCAGCAGAAAATGTATCTGAGAAATCAGAGGCAGCTACATTTACAACAGCAAAGGCAGTCGATACAGAAGCACCAAGCGTTCCGACAGACGTAAAAGCATCTGATGTTACAAAGACAGGTGCAACTGTTACATGGACAGCTTCTACAGATAATGAAGGAGTTGCCGGATACAATGTATATGTAAACGGAACTCAGGTAAATGATACACTGGTAGCAACAACAGAATATGTTCTGACAGGCCTTACAGCAGGTACAGAATATACAGTAAAGGTTGAAGCAGTTGATACAAATAATAATGTATCAGAGAAAGCAGCAGTTACATTTACAACAGAAAAAGATGCTGTAAATCCTGACCCGACAGTTGTTGACAAGACAGAACTCAAGGCAACTACAGCAAAGGCCGATACAGCACTTGCAGCAACAGACAAGTACACAGCAGAATCACTGAAAGCCCTGCAGGCAGTTTACGATCAGTACGCATCCGTTCTGAATGACGAAAATGCAACGCAGGCTCAGGTTGACGAAGCAAATAAAGCCATCGCAAAAGCCCTCAATGCTCTTGTAGAAAAGAAGACAGATGACGGAAAGAAAGACGACGGCAACAAGGGTGACAATAAGAAGGATGATACAAAGGTTGACGACAACAAGAACAACAATTCTTCTAATACATCCAAGTCTGACAATAAGACTACAACAAAGGTAGACAATACTAAGAAAGCAGCTAAGACAGGCGATACAACAAACGTGGCAGTTTGGGCATTCGCACTGGCAGCATCCGCAGCGGCAGCAGGCGTTGTAGTAAAGCGTAAAAAAGAGAACTAAAAGTTTCTCGGTTTTGCAAATCTGAAACTCAGAAAAAAAGCGGGGGAGGGGAGTTATGAAAAATGCTGATCTCCTCCGCTTTGATAACATAATGGGAGGAAAGAAATGAAGAAAAAGACCCTTTCAATGGTTATGGGACTTATTCTCGGAGTGACAACTGTATTTGGTTCCATCGGGACTACAGCAGTAACGGTATCTGCAGCTTCCGGTGAAGTGACAGACGCTGACTGTGCAGACAATAATACAGATGCACCGGCTGCTGATAAAGTTGTACCGGATGCCAACCAGTACAAGTATCAGAAAGATGAACTTGCAGCATTCTGTCACTTCGGACCAAATACCTTCAATGAGGTAGAGTGGGGCGAACATTACGGAGACAGATCACCGGCAGATATCTTTACCCTGTCAAATGATTTTGATGCAGATACACTGGTAAGTACTCTGAAAAATGCAGGGTTCAAGAAAATTATTGTAACTGCAAAGCATCATGATGGTTTCTGTATCTGGAACAGTGCCTATACAGATTACTGTGTAAAGAATACAAATTATAAGAATGGTGAAGGAGATGTCCTTGCTGAAATCTCCGCAGCCTGCACAAAGTATGGTCTGGACATGGGACTCTATCTGTCACCATGGGATATCCATGAACCATCTTACGGATATTATGATGCAAATAGAAATCCAACAACAAAAGAGAATGATGTGCTTGACTACAATGATTACTACAATAATCAGTTAACAGAAATTCTCAGCAATGACAAGTACGGTAACAACGGACATTTCGTAGAAGTATGGATGGACGGAGCAAAGGGAAGTGGTGCGAATGCACAGGAATACGACTTCACAAGATGGTTCAATACCATTCAGAAATACGAAGGAAAAGCAGCTAAGTATGATGCAGACTGTATGCTGTTCGGAGCTGGTGCCTATACAACAGTTCGCTGGATCGGAAATGAAGATGGTGTAGCTCATGAAAATACCTGGTCAAAATCAAACGTAAATGTTAATGCAAATACGATTGACAGCAACGGAAGCACACCGTATACAAAGGGATACGAGAATGGTAACAAATGGACTGTACCGGAGTGTGACGGACGTATCACATCCGGATGGTTCTGGGGAACAAATAAGTGTACTCCGAAGACGATTTCTCAGCTTGCAACAATGTATTTTGATTCAGTAGGACATAATGCAACCATGCTTCTGAATGTGCCTCCGAACAATCAGGGTACAGTAGACCAGGCAATTCTGGACAGAGTAACTGAATTTGGAAATAATATAGAAGAAACATTCCGCACAAACCTTGCGAAAGCAACAGGAACAACGATCACAGCATCCAATGTCCGTGGAAATGATGTTGATTTCAAACCGGGCAATGTAGTAGATGGTGATGATGCAACATACTGGACAACAGATGACGGCACAAAGAGCGGAAGTCTGACGATCAAATGGGATACTGCAAAGAAATTTGATGTAGTTTCTATTGAAGAGGCAATCCAGAAAGGACAGCACATTAACAGCTATACAGTTGAGTATAAGACATCCGACAGTGCAAACTGGCAGACACTCAAGACCGGTGTTACGATCGGAGCAAAGAGACTGATCAGAACCTCTCCTGTATCAGCAACCCAGGTAAGAATCACTGTAGGAACATCTGAAGGAAAAGTTCCGATGTTAAGTGAAGTGGGTGTATACAAGGCAAGTGAAGGATTCCAGTTAGCAGGTTCTGCACCGGAGGGAATGGAGACAACAAGTGTCAATGATACAACAAAGTTTACATTCAGTTCTACAGGATGGAATCCGCAGACAGGAAGCCAGTACATCAATGGACAGAATACATGGTCCAATAAAGCAGATGCATCCTTTACTTATACGTTTAAAGGAACAAAAGTCTATCTGATGGGAACAAAAGACCCGAGTCATGGTCAAGCGGATGTTTATATTGATGATGTAAAGGTAGAAACGATCAATACAAATGCAACAAGCAGATCCACAGGAACAAAGATTTTTGAATCCGCAGATCTGACAGACGGTCAGCATACACTGAAAGTTGTTGCGAAGACAAGTGCAGCAATCGGTGTAGAGGCAGCTTACGTGATCAATAACGGTGGCGTAGGAATGATTGAACTTGAAAATTCAGCATATACAATGAACGAAAACTCCTCACTGGATGTCAAAGTGAAACGTGTTGGTGGAACAAAGGGAACGATCACAGCAAAGATCCAGCCAAATCCGGGAAGTGCAATCCAGGATGACTTCGATACAGAAAATGCACCAACAGTAACGCTGAATGAGGGAGAATCAGAAGTAACTGTTCCGAGTGCAGCGATTACAAGTCGTAATACCAATACGACAGGTGACCGTGTATTCTCAATCGAACTGACAGAGCAGAAACCGAATAACGCAATCATCGGTTTCAACGGTTCTGCAAGAATCACGATCAAAGATGCAGATGCAATCAACAGTGAGAAACTTCAGACGCTGGTTAATCAGTCAGCAGAACTGAAAGAAAATCTGTATTCAGGCGGCTGGGATACATTTGCAGCAGCACTGAAAGCAGCACAGGAAGCACTGGCAAATGAGAGTGCAACAGATGCAACGATCAGAAATGCATATACAGCACTTGAAACTGCAAAGAATGCTCTTGTAGCACGTACAAAATATACAACAGATGACAGATTCCAGTTCCCATGGAAGACAGGAACAAGTGCAACCCTGGAAGCAGAGTTTGCTACAACCATTACAGAAGCCTGCGGAGCAACTCAGTGGAGATGTGAAATTGGAACAGGTGACTGGGCAAGTAACGGTAAGTTTATCAATTCATTGAATAAAACAAATACAGGTACAGATAAAGTTGAGTATGCATACAATGCAAAAAAACCAGGTACATATCACGTGGTTGCAACTTATCGTAGTGGAGACACCAATAATGGAAATAAACTTGCATGGTCAGAAGCAAACAATAAGATTACGGCAGGAAATATAACAACTCCACATACAAAAGTAAATAATGTGCTTTCTGTTGGTACAGTTGAGTTTGATATTGTTGTAACAAAAGCAGGAGAAGGAACTCTGATCCTTCAGCCGGTAGACAACAGCGGTGCACCGCAGCTTGATAAACTTGAAATTACACCAAAGAACGTTGCAGTTGAGTCTTATGATATCACAGCAACAGCAGGTGAAGGCGGTACGATCACAGCAGAAGGTCTTGCAGACGGCAAGGTATCTGTTACAGAAGGTGAAAGTGCAACATTCACGATCACGGCAAATGATGGATATGAAGTCAGCGATGTTAAAGTTGACGGAACATCCGTAGGAAAGAGA
>OGRG01001612.1_pt1 | contig 15071 bp, 10 predicted proteins | sample 1553501 | NCBI WGS metagenome assembly OGRG01 (sample SAMEA2580018, study PRJEB22360) | human gut metagenome | biome: human gut; feature: human-associated habitat; material: faeces | place: Denmark | collected 2008/2010 | reverse complement strand
TAAACATTAACAAAGGAGAATTTATCATGGCAAGTTTACCAATAGTTGTAAAATATTTAATAGTTTTTTTCATATCAATGGTACCAATTGTAGAGTTAAGAGGTGCTATTCCTATTGCTGAAAGTTTAAAATTAAGTATTTCATTATATTATCCAATAGCTATAATTGGAAATATGTTACCAGTTCCAATTATTTATTTATTTGCAAGAAAAGTACTTGAATGGGGAAAAAATAAAAAAATAATAGGAAAATTTTTCACATGGTGTTTAGAAAAAGGTGAAAAAGGTGGAGAAAAATTAAAAGCATCTGCTGGAAATAGTGGAATATTCTGGGCATTACTTTTATTTGTAGGAATTCCTTTACCTGGCACGGGCGCATGGACTGGAACTCTTGCAGCAAGCTTTTTAAAACTTGATTTTAAAACAAGTATAACTGCTATTGCACTTGGTGTTATATTAGCTGGAATTATAATGTCTTTAGGAAGTAAAATTGTAGCAATTTTAGGCTGGACTGGAGTTATTGCTATTATTGCTGTTATTTTAATAATTGTTATTGCATCTATAATTATTAAGAAAGAATCTAAAAAACAGAAATAATTTAAAGCATCAAAAATGGTGCTTTTTTATTATGTTTACATATTATAATATAAAAATACTTTTAGATTGGAGATATTTTTATGTTATTAAATTGTATTTTATTAGCTCTTTCAGTTAGTATAGATTCTCTTGGAATTGGAATCTCTTATGGTATAAAACATACTAAAATTTCAAAAATAAGTAATTTTACATTATTTTCAATTTCATTTCTTATGACAAGTTTTTCAATATTTATTGGAAATAGTATCTCTTCACTACTTTCTGAAAAATTTTCTATATTAATAGGTTCTCTTCTTTTAATATTTTTAGGTATTTATGGCATATACAAAAACATTTCACAACAAACTACTAACTATGATTTTAACCACTCAAATGAAATCGATTCAAAAGAAGCCATCTTTTTAGGTCTAGCCTTATCAATTGATTCGTTTTGTGTTGGACTTGGAAGTGGCATAATTGGTTTAAATGATATTTTATTACCATTTTTAGTTTCAATATTTCAGTTATTTTTTATAAACTGTAGTGCAAATATTGCTAATTTATTATTGTCAAAATTTAATATTTCAGACAATATACTTTCTTATATATCATCTTTCTCTCTTATTTTATTAGGTATATTAAAAATTTTGTTTTAATTTGTCACATTTTCTCTGATTATACATATTATTATATAAGATAGACTATCAATTTGATTGTCAGAAAGGATTCTATTTTTTATGATAAGTTGTATATTACTTGCTATATCTGTTAGTATAGATGCTTTAACACTTGGAATTACATATGGTATAAAGCACTCTAGAATTACTAAAATTAGCAATTTAATTGTTTTCTCAATTGCATTTGTTTCAACATCATTTGCAATTTTTCTTGGTAAACATATTTCAAGATTATTTTCACCATCTCTTGCAACATTTATTGGTTCTGCTTTATTAATTTTACTTGGAATATATTCTATTTATAAAAGTTTTAATAAAAATACAGAAGATTATGATTTAGATCATTCAAATTCTATTGATAAAAATGAGGCTATTTTATTAGCATTAGCAGTTTCAACTGATGCTAGTTGTGTTGGACTTAGCTGTGGAATAATTGGTATAACTGGATTTGTTTATCCACTTTTTGCTGCATTATTTCATACTATATTTATAAATTGCGGTAATATTATTGCATATTCTGCTAGTAAAAGAATTAAACTTTCAGATAAATGTTTAGCAATATTTTCTGGAATTGTTTTAATTTTAATTGGATTAATAAGATTATAATATAAAAGAGACCTCTTATGAAGTCTCTTTTACTTTTCTAAAACAATTCTATATGCTGATACAGGTGGCATTTCTATTGTATATTTATTATTATTAATTTTTTTTCATCTCTCCCCTATTCATAAAAATCTAATTAACCCATTTTGTTGATACTTGTGTTCCATCTGATAAGTATACTTTTTTTCCAAATCCCCAAAATGCATTTTTTCCTATTTTCTCAAGTTTTAATGTGCTTGGCAAATGCAAATCAATATTAACTGTTGTTGCATTAGAAAATGCCATTTCTCCAACTTCTTCAAGACCTTCTTCTATTACAAGTTCTTTTAATTCCATATTAGAAAATGCTCCTTTAGCAATTTTTATTACACTTGAAGGAATAACTAACTTTTCCATTGATTTTACATCTGAAAAAGCATATGCTCCTATTTCTGTAACACCTTCTGGTATGTTTACTTCTTCCAATAATGTACAATTTTGAAATAAGTTATTTGGTATTATCTTTATTGAATTTGATAATTTACATGTTTTTAATTTTGTGCATCCAAAAAAAGATGCGCCACTATGAAAACTTTGCATATTATCTGACATTTCTATGTTTTCAATTACATCATTATTTGAAAACTCTCCACCATCTATTGAAGTAATATTTTCTAACATCTTTATACTTTTTACTTTTTTATTAGCTTTAAATTTATGATCATCTGTTGTATTTGGTGACTTTAATTTAAAAGTATCATGTCCGCCTGAACAATTTTTTAATGCTGTTACTGTATATACATCATTTTTATATACTATATATTCTGGAATTGTTATTTCTTCATCTTCTCCATTATATCCACATACTCCAACTTCTTTTTTATCAACATCAATAGAAACCCAATCCCATACTCCATCCTTACCACAAATCGCAAAATCACCTGTTGCAAGTGATATTACATTATCTTTATTAATAATAATTAATGTTTGACTATCATTTATTTTTATATGTTTATTTTTTTGTGGGTCAAATCCATTCTTTTTTAATTCTTCCATTACTTTTTCTCTTTGTTCCTCAAAAGTAAATGAAGTATTATTTTCTAGAGCTTCAGCTTTCATTTCAGATATTTTTATAGATATTATTTCTTTTATTTGACCAGCCATATTTCTATATCTTGCCTCATTGGCTTTTGTTGTTATTCCACTATTTCCTGTTAACGCTGATATTGTTACTCCTGCTAATATCAGCATTACAATTATTGTTACTGCAAGAGCAATTAACGTTACACCTTTTATTTTCCTATCTTTCATAACAAAACTCCTCCTTTGTTTTTTCTAAACTTTTTTCTAAACCTCTTTTAATTTCATTGATAATAATTTTGAAATACCTTTTTCTTCCATTGTAACACCATAAATAGTATCTGCTGCTTCCATTGTTCCTTTTCTATGTGTAATTATTAAAAATTGAGTATCTTTAGCAAATTTCTTTAAATATTCAGCATACCTATAAACATTAACATCATCTAAAGCTGCTTCAATTTCATCAAGTACACAGAATGGAGCTGGATTTATTTTCAATATTGCAAATAGCAATGCAATAGCTGTAAATGCTCTTTCTCCACCTGAAAGTAATGTCATACTTTGAAGTTTCTTTCCTGGTGGTTGTACATTTATTTCTATTCCACTTTCAAGAATATTATTTTCATCTGTTAATGAAACTTCTGCCATTCCTCCACCAAATAATTCTTTAAATACTTCTCCAAAATTTTTATTAATAATTTCAAATTTTTCTTTAAACTGTGTTTTCATAACATCTAGCATTTCAGCAATTACTTTATTAAGTTTTGCCATTGTACTTTCTAAATCTAATCTTTGTTCACACATAAAATCATATCTTTGTTTTAAATTCTTGTATTCTTCAATAGAATCAACATTTACACTACCTAATTCTCTTATATCTGTACGTAAATTATTAACTTTTCTTTGAGTTAATTGTACATTTTCTGGCATTGGATAATTTCCTGCATTATTAGGAGTTAATTCATATTCTTCCCACATCTTATTTATAATTTCTGTAATATCTTCTTCTATTTTGGTTTTCTTAACTTCTAATTTTGTAACTTGTGCTTTTAAGTCCTCTATTACTTTAAATTCATCAGTTTGTTCATCTTCTTTTTTAGTTAGCTTTTCATTTTTGGCAATTCTATCTTTTTTCAATTTTTCAATATTTTCACCACTATTAGAAACTTGAGATTTTATTTCTTCTATTTGTTTTTTAGTATCTTCTATTTGTTTTTCAAGTTCAACATTTTCTTTTTCATCTTTTTCAATTTGGGCTTTCTTAATTTCAACATTTTTGGTATGTGTTTCAATTTCTTTATTAATCATTTCTGACATTTCTTGAATTGACATTTCACTTTCATTAAATGATGATACAGATATTTTTAAATCTGTAATATCTTCATTTAAATTATCTATATATGTTTGACTATCTTTATTTGAACTTGCAAATTCATCTATAATTGCTTGTTTTTCTTCATTTTCCTTAGAAATTTTAGCCATCTCTTGTTCATCTAATTCTTTTGATTTTAATAGTTCTTTTTTATTTTCTTCTAACTTTGAAATCTCTTCTTTTTGCTTATTTATTCTATCTCTTATTGTTTGAATATTTTCATCAATTGATTCAACTCTTTGTTTTTCTGTTGCATAAGAAATTTCAATTTCTTGTAATTGCTTTTCTAAATTTTCTGCCTCTTCTAATACATTTTCTGATGAATTTTCATATTCTTCTTTTGATTTCTCTAATTTAGAAATTCGTTCTTTTATTTCAGTAATTTGTCCATTTAATTCTTCAATCTCTTTACTTCTACCTAAAATATTAACTGTTTTTTTAGTTACTGATCCACCTGTTATTGCTCCAGATGGATTTATTACATCACCTTCTAATGTAATTATTCTGAATGAATAATTATTTTCTTTCGAAAGTTTTATTGCATTTTGCATATTATCAACAATAACTGTTCTACCTAATAAATTTAATACAATTTGCTCATATTTTTTATCAAATTTTATTAAATCACAGGCAATACCTATTACTCCATCTTTTTTTCCTTTTATGTTGTCTAATTTTTTTCCTTTTACAGATGTAATTGGTAAAAATGATGCTCTTCCTAAATTATTTGTTCTCAAATGCTCAATTAATTTTTTTGCATCTTCTTCTGTTTCTGTAACAATATTTTGTAAGCTTGCTCCTAAACACATTTCAATTGCAGTTTGATATTCTTTTGGAACATCTATAATATTTGCTAAAACACCATGCATACCTTTTCCAAGTTCTTTTGTTTTTTCGCAATCAATTAATAATGATTTTACACTCTTTGTATAACCTTCTTTTTCCTTTTCTGTTTCTACAAGGAAATTATATCTTGATGTTTTCATCCTCATTTCATTTGTTAAATTAGCAATTTGAATTTCTAACTCTTTAATTTTTGTTGTAATTTCATTTTTTTGCTTTTTTATTTCTTCAAGCTTTTTCAAAATATTATTTCTGTTTGATTCTGTCTCATTAAATTCTTTTGCAATGTCTTCCTTTTTTATTCTAATTCTATCTATTTCAAATGTTTGTGATGATATTTCTTGATTTAACTGACTTTTTCTTTTTTCCAAATTCTCTATATTAGTTTGCTTTTTACTTATTTCTGCTTGTAATTCATATTTTCTGTCTATGTTTTTTTCTATAATCTTTTTGATTTCTTCCATTTCAAGTTCTTTTGAACTTAATTGGGTAGTTAATTTTGCTAATTCTTCTTCTTTTTCTTTTAATTCATTTTCAAATTTTGCTTTATTTTCTTTTAGATTACTCTTCTTTGATTCTTTTTGTTCTATATCATTTTTTAAACTAGCAATTTTTTCTTGTAATTCTGATATTTCTATTTTATTTCTTTCTGCAATTTCTTTATTATTTTGAATTTTTGCTTCTGCTACATTAATATTAGAATTACATTGTTCTATTTGTTTTTGACTCTCAAATCCGATATTTTGCATTTCTTCGATTTTTGTCGTTATTTCATCAATTTCATCTTTTAATTCTTCTTTTAAAATCTTTATTTTTTCAAGTTTTCCTTCTTCTTGATTTAATGTTGATTTCATTATTTCTTCATCTTGAACAAGTGCTTCCAAATCTTTTTTGTATTTATCAATATTATATAAAAATAGTCCAATTTCTATATTTTTTAATTCTTCTTTTAAATTCAAATATTTTTTTGCCTTATCTGATTGAAGTTGTAATGGTTCTAAATTTCCTTCTATTTCTATTATAATATCATTTATTCTTAATAAATTAAGTTTTGTTTGCTCTAACTTTTTCTCCGTTTCTTCTTTCCTTGCCCTATATTTTACTATTCCTGCTGCTTCTTCAAATATATGTCTTCTATCTTCTGATTTGTTGCTTAATATTTCATCAACTTTTCCTTGTCCAATTATTGAATATCCATCTCTTCCTATTCCTGTGTCCATAAATAATTCAATAACATCTTTTAATCTACATGGCGCTTTGTTTATATAATATCCTGTTTCACCACTTCTATAAATTTTTCTTGTAATTGTTACTTCTGAAAATTCAATTGGTAGTGTTCCATCAGTATTGTCAAATACTAATGATGCTTCTGCAAATCCTAATGATTTTCTATTTTGTGTTCCAGCAAATATTATATCTTGTGTTTTATTTCCCCTTAATGATTTCATACTTTGCTCACCAAGTATCCATCTTATTGCATCAGATATATTACTTTTTCCAGATCCGTTTGGTCCTATTACTCCTGTTATTCCAGGTCTAAATTCTAATATTGTTTTATCTGCAAATGATTTAAATCCTTGCATTTCTAGTCTTTTTAAATACATGTTTTTTCACCTTTATTTTTCGTTTTTCTTTTTGTATTTTATCGTAACTTATTAAATTTTTCAAGGGGTTTACTTTAAAATATCTACTACCATAACTCAATGTCAACAACTTAGTGAAAAAATTTTTTTATATAAACATTTTTTCACTAAGTTGTTGACATTCCACACAGTGCACAGTATTAAAACCAAACAAAAAGTACAACTAAAATTTAGTTGTACTTTTTTTATTTAAGTTCCTATATCTATTGAAAAATTACTATATTTTGCTCCACCAGAATCAACATTTGTTGAATACATAAATTGTAGAGCGAATGAATAATATACTTTATTTGGGGTTAATGATATGTCTGCAGAATAATATCTATCTTTTCCAAAATTCCATGTAAATGTACCACTATATCTAGACCATATTTCTACCCAATTTCCACTAGTATCTAGAGCCATTATTCTCAATCCAAAATATCTATCAGACCACATTGAATTTGCACCAATATTAGCTGATCCTTTTATAGATTTTATTGTAGAACATGCTGTATTGTTTATTACGTCTCCTAATTGTTTCCAACCTGATGAAACAGCTCCTGCATCACTCCAACCTCTAGAAATATGTAGTCCTACATTTACACTTATTTGTGCGTATACTGTTGAACTAGAATTCTTTATTGTTATTGTTGCATTTCCAATAGCTATCCCATTCACTGTTAAATTATAAGTACCATTTCCACTTGCAATCATATTAGTACTTATAACCTTAGAATTGCTATTTACACATACAATTTGTTCTGTTGTATCTGATGGTGAACATGTTATTTTAGAAGTAAATGTATCTCCAACCTTTATTGCAGCACTATTGGGACTAGCTGTTATTCTTTGTACTTTATTTTCAACAACTACTGTACATTTGGCAGAAAGTCCATTTCCTGTTGTAGCTGTTATCGTAGCTGTTCCAGTTCCAATTGCCGTTACATATCCATTTCCATTTACTGTTACAATACCATTATTACTACTTGTCCAAGATACGTTTGTATATACATTTGCATTAGTTGGTCTTACTATTGCTTTTAATTGATAATTTTTATTTGTATATTTCTCCAATACTATTTTATTTGTACTTAATGTAATAGATGTTGGTGACGTTTGTACCGTTATTGTAGCTTTCGTTGATTTTCCATTTGCTGTTGTTGCTGTTATTGTTACCGTTCCATTTGCATATCCCCTTACTAATCCATTTGAATCTACTGTTGCTATATTATTATTAGTACTTGTCCAAGTTATTTTATCTTTTATATTAGTTGTGTTTGGTGATATTGTTGCCTTTAATTGTACTGATTTATTTTCTGCACTTAAATCAATTGTTGCACTACTTGGTGATATTGATATTGATACTGGTGATGTTTGTACTGTTACACTTGCTGATGTTACCTTTTTATTTTCTGTCACTACTGTTATAACTGTTGTTCCATTTTTCACTCCTGTAACTACACCATCTTTATTTACTGTTGCCACACTATTATCAGAACTACTCCATGTTAATCCTATATCTGTATTGGCTGTACTTGGATATATTGTTGCTTTAAATTGATATGTTTTATTTGTACTTATATCTAATGTAACATTTTCTTTGTCTAATCCTATTGATAATGGTGTTGATATTACTGTTACATTCCAAGTTGCAGTCTTTCCATTTTCTGTTGTTGCTGTTATTGTTACATCTCCATTTGAAATTCCTGTTACAAATCCATTTTCATCTACTACAGCTATATCATTATTACTACTTGTCCATTTTATTCCAGTTTTATAATTTGCCGTACTTGGATATATTGTTGGCTTTATTTGTAATGATTTTATTGCTGATGATATATCTAATATATGTCCACTTGCAGTTAATTCTATTGATGTTGGTTCTTGATGAACTGTTACATAACTCATAGCTCTTTTCTCTTTAGATGTTTCTACTAATATTGTAGCTTTTCCTAATTCTTTTCCTCTTACAAATATTTTATTATTTTCTACTAAAATTTTTCCATTCTTATCTTTCTTTACGTCTAATACACTTTCATCAGAACATGTTACTTTATAATCTTTTGTATTTGATGTTATTGTTAGCTCATAATACTTTCCTGTTGGTTCTCTATTTATTGAGATTGATCCAGGATTTATTAATACACCATCTCTGTCAACAATTCCACTACTATCTTCATCTAATCTAACATTTCCTGTTTCATCTATTATATATGCATTTCCTGTGTTTTGGAATTTTACTACATATATATCTGCTGTTAATATTTTATTTATATATGTATCTCCTGGTCCATATATATTATATTCAAATTTTTTTGAGTCCGCATCCACTATATATGTATTTAATTTTTCTTGTATTTTTGTCTTATCTGCTATTACACCTGATTTATTCGTTTCGTCTGCTACTGCTTGCGCTGCAGCCCACTGTACAGCTTCTTTTTCCTCACTTGTTAATTTCTTTTTGTCTGCATTCGCACTTTGATTAATTATTCCGCTATTTCCTCTTATATTTGCTATCACTGCTCCAGCAATTATTATTAATACTATTATTGTAACAACAAGTGCTAAAAGAGAAACACCATTTTCTTTTTTATTTACCATCTTCATTCCTCCTTTGTTTTTTTATTTACCTATTCATTCTATTATAACATTTTTTTCGATTTTTTTCAACTGTTTGGTGTTTTTTCAAAAATAATTGGGATGTTAATTTTGTTAACATTCCTCATCTCCACCTCCACCGCCTTCTTGTGCCCAATATCCTTTCATATGAACATTTGCAGCTGGCATTGTAAAAATTGTATTAGCAGAATAATGTGTTCCATTATATTCCCAATATTGGAATACATAACCACTTGCAGACGCTTGTGGTAATGTGCACTTATCTCCTGCTTTTAAAGTATATGATGTTGGATTAACACTTCCTCCCTGTGCATCAAATACTATTGCATATAGTTGAACTGCTGTTATTACGCAAGATGCTGAATGGGTTCCACTAGAACTTTTTACTGTGATTGTTACTTTTCCTGCACCTTTTATTATTACCAAACCATCTTGATTAACTACTGCTACATTTGAATTACTAGACGTCCAAATAATTCCTTCTGTACTTGTTGATGGCGTTAATGTTGCTACTAATTGAAATGTTTGCTTATTTAATTCTAAACTTTCTATAGTTTCATATTCTTTATTTAATCTTATTCCAGTAATTAATGTCTCAACAGTAACTATACATGTTGCACTTTTATTATTTTGAGTTGTTGCTGTTATTACTGTTGTTCCATTCTTTTTAGCAGTAACATTTCCATCTTGATCTACTGTTGCTACTGATGTATCTGAACTTTTCCAAGTTAATTTTGTGTTTACATTAGATGTTTTTGGATCATACACAGGATATAATTTTGTAGTTTTTGTTCCTGTCATATTTAATGTTGTTTTTGCTTTATTTAACGATAAACTTACTGGTGATGTCTGTACTTTCACATTACATTTCGTTGTTTTTCCATTTTGAGTTGTTGCCGTTATAACTGCTGTTCCATTTGAAACACCTATAACAGTTCCATCATTTCCAACTGTTGCTATACTTGAATTACTACTTGACCATTTTACTACATTTTGTACATTTGCCGTACTTGGTAATATTGTTGAAGTTAATTGTATTGATTTAGGATTTGCAGTTAAATCAAGTGTTACATTATTCTTATTTAATTGTATTCCTATTGGTGATGTTTGTACTGTTACAAATCCTGTTGCTGTTTTATTATTTTCTGTTGTTACTCTTACTGTTGCAGTTCCATTTGAAAGACCTGTTACCACTCCATTTGATGAAATTGATATAACATTTGGACTACTTGAACTCTCTATTTCCCATCTTAATCCTATACTAGCATTTGCAGTACTTGGATATATTGTTGTAGCATACTGATGTGTATTTACCCCATTAATATCTAACACTAAGTTTTCAGAATCCAAACTTATTTCTAATGGTGTTGATATTACAACCACTTTCCATGTTGCTGCTCTTCCATTTTCTGTTGTTGCAGTTATTGTTACTTCGCCATTCGAAATTCCTGTCACAAATCCATTAGAATCTACTACTGCAACATCATTGTTACTACTTGTCCAAGTTATTCCTGTTTTATAATTTGCTGTACTTGGATATATTGTTGGTTTTATTTGTAATGATTTTATTGCTGATGATATGTCTAATAATTCTGAAATTGCTGATAATTCTATTGACGTTGGCTCTTGATGTACTGTTATATAACTTATTGCTCTTTTTTCTTTTGATGTTTCTACAACTATTGTTGCTTTTCCTAATTTCAACCCTTTTACTGTAATTGTATTATTTGTTACTTTAATATTTCCTGACAAATCTTTTTTTACTTGCAATACACTTTCATCTGAACATGTTACTTTATAATCATTTGTATTTGCTAATATATTTAAAGTTAATTCTGATCCGATATTTATAGATGTTGATGCTGGTTTTATTAACACACCATCTCTACTTGCAACTTTATCTCCTGTTTCATCTCTTCTTACATTTCCAGATCCATCAATAATATAAGAATTTCCTGATTTTGAAAATTCAACAACATATGTATCTGAAATTATCATTGTTCCTTTATACTCTTCTTCAGGTCCAAATATTTGATATTCCATATCTTCATTTTGATTTCCTATATATTTATCAAGTTTTTCAGCTATTTGTCCTTTATCGATTATTTGCCCTGTTTTATTGCTATCGTCTGCAACAGCTTGTGCTGCTGCCCATTGAATAGCCTCATTTTCTTCGCTTGCTATTTTTTCATCTCTTGCTTCTAAACTTTCATTGAATAACCCACTATCATTTCTAATATTTGAAATTGTTACTCCGGCTAATAATATAAGTACTATTATAGTAACTACTAGTGCTATTAATGACATTCCATTTTCTTTTACTTTCATATTTTTTCTCCTTAGTTTTATATTTTATTATATAAAATTTAAGAATTACAATGTAAATTTTTTATTAATTTTTACATTTTTCTTTTTTTATATCTTTAAATAAGACTATTAAACATATCGTAATTATACAACAATATATAACTATCATTTTAGGACCACCAAATAGTTTTGCATCTCGAAATAATTGTTCTATAACAAACATCCTCATTATAACATATTCTAGAACTGCCAATGCAATTCTTTTTAAATCACTAATTCTTCCTTTATATTTAACTAATATACAAAATCCAATTAGCCATACACCTGTTTCTATTAATTGAACTGGATACTCTATATGTATATATCCTAAAGCTACAGTATATGAAAGAATCTTATCTGGCATTACTTTTCCAACACAACACCCTTTTATAAAACATTCTATTTTTCCAACTGCAGCACTCAAAAATATTGATTCCATCATAGTATCTATAAGTTGTGTTCTATATTTAGGAAATATTTTTATTGATATAAGCATTCCTAAGGCTCCACCTATAAGAACTCCAGAAATTTTAAAATACTTAAGTTTCCAAATAAATAATTGAGATATATCTTTATTTCCAGAATTTATAAACCATATTATTCTTGCTGTAACTGTTCCTAATATTATTGCTATCACCGTATTTATTATTGCTACAGATATTTTTTTTGTTCTTTTATATGTCATAAAAACATTATATATAATTGCTATACTATATGCAAATACTCTTTGCTCTGCAAGTGTTTTTATCATTTTTTCTCCTTTGTTTTCAATATTTATAACTCAATTATATCATTTTATATTTAAAATTGTAAATACTTTTACAAAAATTATCCAACTAATTTCTTCTGCAAAATCATTCTTATTTTTACTTCCTTATCTCTCGAAAGAATAACTCCTTTTTTCTTTGCTAATTTTATTAAATAATCTAATTTTGATTGATTTGCCTTTATTTGATAAATATAATAATCAATCATGCCATCTTCTGCATATTCAAAATTTTTTCTAGCATTTTGCAATTTTTCTTTTGTTTCAATAATATTTTGCATTAATTCAATTTCTCTTTCTTTTTCAGTTTTTCCTTTAATCATTTTATTTAAAAGATATTCTTCTTCCATCTCTTCTCCTTTCGAATATTTATTATTAATTTTATTATCTTATTTTTCCTATTATGTACAATTTACACAAATCTTATTGAAATTTCCATAATTTTATTGTATAATGTCCGATGTATAGCCTCTAACTGAGGAATTTAATAAAGAAAGGGATATGCCGTTATGATAGATATTAAATTAATAAGAGAAAATCCAGAATTAGTAAAAGAAAATATAAAAAAGAAATTTCAAGATCACAAACTTGTTTTAGTTGATGAAGTTATAGAACTAGATAAAAAAAATAGAGAAGCAAAATTAAATGGGGACAATCTGCGTTCTGAAAGAAAAAGATTAAGTGATGAAATTGGAAAACTTATGAAAGCAGGTCAAAAAGAAGAAGCTGGTAAAATTCGTCAAGAAGTTCAAAGTGTAAATTCTGCAATTGAAGAAAATGAAGAACTTGAAGAAAAATATACAGAAGAAATAAGAAATAGAATGATGAAAATACCTAATATCATTGATGATTCTGTTCCAATTGGAAAAGATGATAGTGAAAATGTTGAAGTTGAAAGATTTGGTGAACCAATTGTTCCAGCTTATGAAATACCTCATCATGCTGATATTATAGCAAAATTTGATGGATTAGACAAAGAAAGTGCTGGTCGTACAAGTGGTGTTGGTTTCTATTACTTAATTGGTGATATAGCACGTTTACATGAAGCTATGCTTGCATATGCTCGTGATTTTATGATTAATCATGGATTCACATATTGTATTCCACCATTTATGATTAGAAGTAGTGTTGTTAATGGTGTTATGTCTTTTGATGAAATGGAAGCTATGATGTACAAAATCGAAGGTGAAGATTTATATTTGATTGGTACATCTGAACATAGTATGATTGGAAGATTTAAGGAACAAATTGTTGATGAATCTCAATTACCTCTTACTTTAACTTCATATTCTCCATGTTTTAGAAAAGAAATTGGATCACATGGTCTTGAAGAAAGAGGATTATATAGAGTTCATCAATTCGAAAAACAAGAAATGATTGTTCTTTGTAAACCAGAAGAATCTATGGATTGGTATAATAAAATGTGGAAAATGTCTGTTGAATTATTTAGAAGCTTAGATATTCCAGTAAGACAACTTGATTGTTGTAGTGGTGATATGGCAGATTTAAAAGTTAAATCTTGTGATATCGAAGCTTGGAGCCCACGTCAACAAAAATATTTTGAAGTATGTTCTTGTTCTACTTTAGGTGATGCACAAGCTAGACGTTTAAATATTAGATATAAAACAAAAGATGGAAACAAATTTGTTCATACTTTAAATAATACTGTTTTAGCTACACCAAGAGCTTTAATTGCTTTAATCGAATGTAATTATAATGAAGATGGAAGTATTACTGTTCCTAAAGTTTTACAACCATATATGGGTGGAAAAGAAAAATTAATTCCTACAAAATAAAAGTAAAAAATGTTCACAATTTAATGTGAACATTTTTTACTTTGTATATTGTATAAAATTTTTCATTATGATATATTAATTACAATAATAGTACAAAGGAGACTTAAATGAAAAAAACAAGATTAACAAAATCTAATCCATTTAAAAATTTTATATTAACTCCAATATTAATTATTATATATATAGGAATGTTTTATTTAACATATTTATGTATAAGAGATTATTATGGATATACAAATCTTTTTTGGGGAATAAAATATCTTGTATATGCCTTTTGGTTATTAAATATTTTACATCTTATTGGATTTCTACTTGCAAAATTTCAAGTATTTCGCCAAAAATTTTGGGAACATATCACAAATCCTTATACCTATTTCAGAGAACTTCCTTCTGACTTTGGTGTTGGTGTAACCTCTATACTTTTTGATTCTACAATAGAAAATAATAAAGATATTATAGCAGTATTATTAGATTTATGTGCAAAAAAATATATAACTTTATCAAAACAAAATGATAAATATATTATTTCTGTTCTAAAAAAACCTGATACATATCTATTATATAATGAAAGATATATTTTAAGTTCAATAATAAATAATAACCTAAAAAATTTAGATTATAATGTATGGTATAATCATTGTTTAAATGATGGAATTAATCTAAATCTTTTCTCATACAAAAAAAGAGAAAATTATTTTGAAAGATTATTTAAAATATCTGATAGAAGTACATTTATAACAATATTTATTATTTGTCTATCTATGGGATTTATTGCTGCAACTTTAGTCGT